>Ga0187886_1004300_pt1 | contig 10284 bp, 9 predicted proteins | sample June2016WEW_20_1_FD_133001 | JGI IMG/M metagenome (GOLD analysis project Ga0187886, IMG submission 133001) | Peatland microbial communities from SPRUCE experiment site at the Marcell Experimental Forest, Minnesota, USA - June2016WEW_20_150 | ecosystem: Environmental > Terrestrial > Soil >... | reverse complement strand
GAGTTGGGTTGACCACGTTCACCTTGATTTGTGGTTTCTGATCGGACATGGTGAATCAGCCCATGTGTTCTTGCTTGTCGGTATATAGGAGTTTTACACTGAAACGATGGTGTTTTTTTGACACAGGGAAGCATGCGAAATACTAGTTGGCCTCAAAGGCCCCTTGGATACACGAAATGCTCCTGCGGCATCTAGAGTATCTTCGAGTGTATGTCGTCATTGTCCTCCCGCGTGCAACAATAGGCCGCATCAAGCAGCTCAGGAGTCAGACATCGACACAGTCGTCTTCTGTAGAATAGGGAAACCTTTTTCCAAGCACTCGTAACTTATTGGCCGAGGTTACTCAGAATTGCAGTCACAGGAACAACTCGGGACTCTTCTCCCGCAAATGAAAACCGAGCCCCCAGGACCTAACTCCAAGAAGATCGCAGCAATTCTCGGCGAATTTGAGACACCAACTTTGTCCCCTGTTCGCATGGGTGAGGTTCCCACAGCTTGGAAGCAAGCGCGAGGCGCGAACGTAGTAGACGTCGATGACAATCGATATGTCGACATGACAGCGGCATTCTGTGTCGGAATTGTGGGCCACTGTCATCCCAATGTTGTGGAAGCAATCAAGAGACAGGCCGAGCTGATGACGCACGCGCCGGCGGCTCAAGCACCAAATCCGGAGAGAGCTGAACTGGTCAAGAGGATCGCTGGGATCGTCCCTCGACCATTGAAGCGTACCCATCTTCTGACGGGTGGCGGAGAAGCGGTCGACGTCGGTCTCAAACTGGCACGCATCCACACGCGCAAAATCGAGATCATGTCGTTCCAAGGTGGTTTTCATGGCAAAACACTTTTCGCACTCTCAGCAACGGCACGTAGGTCATACCGTGCTGGACTTCTCCCATTGGTTCCAGGCGTTTTCCATGCACCCTTTCCCTACTGCTACAGATGCCCTTTTGGAGAGAAAGTCTCCTGTGGCGACTGCTCAACGCAATGTCTCAGCTACATCGAGCACATGATCAAGGACCCAGCTTCGGGCGTTACAGAAGTCGCCGCAATGCTCCTTGAGCCCGTTCAAGGACACGAAGGATGGATCGTACCCCCGAAGGATTTTTTGCCGGGATTGAGGAGAATATGTGACGAGAACAACATTCTCCTTATACTTGATGAAATCATCACCGGATTCGGAAGAACTGGAAGACTGTTCTGTTTTCAGCACTACGGAGTAGTGCCCGACATTATGGTGTGTGCCAAAGGCGTCGCAAGCGGATTTCCGATCTCGCTAGTTGTCTCTACAGATGAGATCATGAACTCATGGGGCAACTTCCAGCACACGAGCACCTTCTCAGCGAATCCCCTCGGTTGCGCAGCAGCGTTGGCAAGCCTAGACGTAATAGAGAAGGAGAGATTGGTTGAGAAGTCGGCGACTATGGGCCGAGAGTTCCTGAAGCGCCTTCAAGAGATGAAGGAGAAACATAGATTGATCGGGGACGTACGCGGAATCGGCATGATGTGCGGACTTGAACTCGTCGAGGATACAAAGAAGACCCCTGCAGTAGAGGAAACCAAGAAGGTCGTGGAATACTCGTTGAAACATGGAGTAATACTCCAGCCCCCTGGCGGTCGTTTCGCAAACGTAATCAAGATGTCGCCACCGTTAGTCATCACCGAGGAACAATTTGATTTCGGCCTTCGTACCTTAGACGATGCTCTGACATTCGCCGAGAAGCACTGAGGACGTGGATGAGGTTGAGATGACTTACACGCGAGGACTAGAGACGTTTCATCCCTTCACACACAACAAAAACGAACGACGGTTCAAATTCGGACGCCCGCACCGCCGTTTTTCTAACTAGTCCAATCTCACTGCGTGTCGCGTTTCTCCGAAATCGTAATTTGAACTCTTGAATTTCTGTGTCCTCTATATCGAAGCAGCGTTCGCAGCTTTTCTGACACTGACCTCTGTCGCGATCACCAATTTCTCCAGTTTCATGCTTGGCCCGCTTGGATAACCGCAGACTTAGCAGACATGATCAACCTGCGGGCATTGATGGACTGCAGCCTGAGCGATATTCCTGACAAGACAGAAAGGGACAAGTCTCTAGCATTGGTCAAGCACCTATTCACCGTTCTACATGGGGAGATAAGCAGATCGAGCCTTCAAGCAGCGGCGATCTGCGGAACAACTACATTTCTGGCAGGCATCATGCCGATCATGGCATACTTGACTCTGCCGAGTCCTGGGGGTGGGATTCGCGCACCAGTTTACCTGACTTACCCCATGGGGGAGAGCTAGGAATCGGGAACACGTGCCGTGTAGATTACTGAGCTCGCCACAATACCGCATCTTCAATTCCCGAATCCGAGATTCACCTACCTAGGTCCAAGTCCAGGCGACTGCACCAACAACTAACGCAAAGGTTACGTTCATAAGCGCTGCTCGCAGGAAGAGCTGAATGATGAAGTATGTCTTCCAATCCGGTCTTGAAGGCGATTCAGGATAGGAGGAGTGTATTCAGGTTCAAACCTGACGAGGTTGGCCAAGACAAGATCGATGCGATAATAGAAGCCGCCAGATGGGCGCCGTCCTTCGTGAACTCTCAGCCATGGAGTATCGTAATGGTGAAGGATAGGGAGATAAAACGGAAGCTCAGGGAACTCGCGATAACAATCACGGGAGTCGGAATCGAAGAATCTCCGATGACATTTGTCGTAACTGTCGACACTACGAAGGATCCACACCATTACGTGGAGGACGGGGCCGCCGCGACTCAGAACATGGCGCTCGCAGCTCACAGCTTGGGCCTCAGCTCATTCTGGGTGGGGGTCTACGATGTTACAGGTCACAGAGCGTCCAGCGAGGAAAAGATCAGGCAACTCCTAAACATCCCGCGGGAGCATCGGGTAATTTCCATGCTTCCCGTCGGTGTCGCCGCCACGATATTCAGCAAAGGGAGAAAACCAAGCTCAGAGTTTCTCTACAACGAGACGTTTGGGAAGAAGTGAGAGCGGAACAGGAGGTCGGCAACGCGTCAACTTAAGTATCGCTTTCAACACTCGCAGAAGTGAGAGAGCATTTTAGAGGGACTAAGCGCTTTGTTCAAAACTAGTGTGTCAACCGCCGTGTTTCAGTCAGGCGCTCTTGGGACGACAGAAAAGTTGGAACTCAAGAACCTAGTAGAGAAGTTGGCAGAATTGGGGTACAATGGAATTGAGAGTCTTCCGTACGACCCCGACGAAGTGGACGTGTCCTTCTATAAGACGCTGCCTGGAGGGATGACTGTCTCAGCCGTCGCCTCAGGTGGCATAAGCTTTCGGCACGGCGTGACATTTCTTGATCCAGCCGAAGAAAAGAGAGCCGCGAGCCTTCGTCTGATGAAGAGATATGTGAAACTCGCCTATGACCTCAACGCCCCCATGGTCTTGATCGGAAGCGCAATCGGGAAGATCGAGTCTTCCATTGATAGAGAAAGAGCCATTGGGTGGCTTGTTGACTCCCTGAAAAGCTGCAGTCATTACGCGGAGCAAATGAATGTCTCGTTGGCCATAGAACCCATAAACAGGTACGAGAGGAACTTCTTGAATAGCGTTGATGACGGATTGGACATTCTCAGACTAACTGGTGCAGAAAATGTTCATCTTCTGCTAGATACGTTTCACATGAACATCGAAGAAGCGTCAATTCGCAATTCGATAAGAAAGGCAGGCAAAGAGGTTGTGCATGTTCACTTGGCAGATAGTAACCGTTGGCCTCCCGGATTCGGGCATATGGACTTCAAGAGTATCATTCATGATCTCAGGGAAATTGAATATGCGGGTTTTCTATCCCTCGAATGCCTCCCCAAGCCCGACGCAGCAACAGCTCTTGAAAGCGGAATCAGATACATTGGAGCGTTATGACCGGCGCAAGTCTGAACATGATAGAGCGAAACAAACTACCATAGATCGATCTTGGGCTGAGAAATCGAAACATTTGGCGACGGAATTGCTCTCTTCGGCCGGTCCCTCCAAGGTCCCTAACAAGTGGTCGCGCAGGCTCGAGCAGCGGAACGAAGCGTTCTAAGGAGAAGATTAAGTTGGCTGGATTACGAATCGTCTAGTCTAACACCGTCCGCAACTCCAGAGGGCTGCGCAGATAGGAAGACAAATATAACAGAATACTGGAAACTCGATCCGATCGAGTCTGATCGAGTATGCACCTTTTCATGCTGTATAGGATAAGGCCGGGTAAGAGTATGGACCAATATAGGAAGTATTCCCGTGAAGTAGATCAGAAGATTTGGAGGGAAGAGATACTCGGCAAGATACCTGGAATCAAGAGCTTTAAGGTCTACGAAGTCAAAGGAGGCAATCCGAAGCCACCCTACGATATCATTGAAGACTTAGAAGTCGACAACCTGGAAGCATGGGAGAGGTTCCAGAAATCCTCAGTAACGGAAAAGACTGGGCCGCCATGGAGAGAGATATCCGATGAAGCCTCCATGTACCTAGCGTATGCCGAACAGATCCCGCCTTAGTTTTCCATCATCCCACTGACAGATGAAATGCAGTCCTCCTCCAGCAGAAAAACTTGTTATCCGCACGGAAGAGCGGCTCATATGACCTTTCAAGGGTAAGCTGAGAGAATACCTGAATGACCCCTAGCATGAGAATAGTAGATGGCCATTCGCATATGTATCAGGAAGCTGCAGCGTCAGACAGACTTAAGACGAGCGTCACGGAAATCGAGGGTTTCGATATTGGCATAGCGCTAAAGCGCCTTGACGAGATAGGCGTGATCAAGTTTCAGACAATGCCACAAGAAATGACACGTGTTTGGAAGCAGTGGTTAGGTTCCAACGAACTTTCAGCAGACATCCAGAGCGCTGCACCTGATAGGATAGTAGCCTTCGCTTCAGCTGAGCCTTTGGACTCACACGATGCTCTCAGCCTGGCCACATTGGAAGGAGTCAAGACGATAATTACCAAGGAGGGTCTAAAGGGTCTGTTGTTAACACCACCCTACGGCCGCTACTATTCAAACGATAAACGGGTATACCCATTCTACGAAATGGCGGTCGAGCTTGACATACCTGTCTACTTCCATCACTCCCACATGTTTGGTGACCCCAGCATTTGTCCCTTGAGGTACGCTCGAATTTGGCTCCTAGATGACTTAACCATCGACTTTCCGAATCTGAGGTTCAATGTGGAACATATGGGCTACCCTTGGACAGAAGAGCTACTAGCTATCATGTCACGTTCACCAAACGTGTACACCGACATAGCTATGTATCTTAACCTAAATCCAATCTGGCGGAGAATTCCGGTCCCGTCAAGAGGCCTGTTGCTCGCCAGAAACCTTGGCATGGCGAGAGAATACGGCGTCCTCGAGAGGGTTTTCTACGGGTCTGACTATGTCGGCGAGAGCGTTGATGAGTACGTTTCATTGCTGAACAACGAAGTCGCATGGATAGCGACGAAGCTTAATACAGATATGGAGAAACTCGGATATGCGCCACTGTCGGATGAAGAGATGGAGGGACTACTGCGAAAGAACGTACTGAAACTGTGGAAGTGATTAACAATATCGTAGCGGAGAGTACTCCCATTACTTTGCCGAGTTTGCCCTACGCTCTGACCAACCCTAGCCCGCCTATTCCGCGGAGCATGTATTTCTGGAAGAAGAGATAGAAAATGATTGACGGTATGGCAGAGATTATGGCGCCTGCTGCAGCCGTGTTGTAGTACGTTGTATAGAATCCCAGTATCGAGAACTGCATCCCAACTGGTAACGTCATATATGCGGGGTCGTTGATGATCGTTGCTGCGAACAGGTAGTCGTTCCATGTCATTATGAAGTTGAATACTGATATGGTCATCAACGCCGGCAATGACAGAGGCAGCATCACTCTGCGAAAGATGCTGAATGATGATAGGCCGTCCATCCTCGCAGATTCTTCGACTGACCTTGGAAGAGTCGAGAAGAAAGCTGCCATCAAGTATGTTGCGAAAGGTATGCGAAATGCTGAGTATACCAGAACTAGCGCTAAGTATGTGACAGGCCCACCTTGCAGAAGTGACAGCTGCTTCAGCTCAATGTATAGGGGTATAATGGTTATCTGATTAGGAGTGAAGATCCCTACCAGGAAAATCTTCAGGAGAGTAGGACCCAGCTTAGACTTGTACCTTCCTAGACCGTAGCCCGCCATCGATGCCACTAGTGCTACTGTAAGGAGCGTGGCAAACACCGCGATGAAACTATTCGTTATGTATTCAGAGAACCGTCCCTTAATCCAAGCATCCAGCCAGACTTCCGGATGTGCAGGAATCGGCAGCGCGAAAGGGTCGGCATATATTTGTTCCTGCGTCTTCAGAGACGTTATGCCGATCCACACGAACGGGAGTAATATGAAGAGGCTGTATAATATTAGAAATGCGTGCGTCTTCAGGTGGTAGGTTCGGAAGACGTTCATTCTTTCACTCTTCACTACCATATCTTGAGCCGTCTGAGGATTACGAAGTTCAATGCGAACACAACCAATGTCGTGTACGCTGCCCCAGCTGAACTGTAACCTATCTTGAGGAAGGCAATGCCGTTCCGATATATCCAAAGTATCATTGTATCAGTCCATGTGAAGCCTCCTCCTCCTGACACTCCAGTCATTAGGAAGACGAAGTCGAAGTACGTGAAAGCTCCTGCTACCGTGTTTACGATTGAGAGTCCGAAGCCCGGTTTGAGGAGAGGCATTATTATACGCGTTACGATTTGAAATTCAGAAAGACCGTCGACAGCCGCTGCTTCGGGAATGCTCTTCGGTATGCTCTGTATGATGGAAAAATAGATCGCCATATGAAAGCCAATGAACGTCCAGCAATATGTTACGATGATCGCGGTCAAAGCCGTCGTGGGGTTGTGCAACCAAGCTGTCGTGAGAAAACCTAGGCTCGATCTCTCAAGAATCGTGTTTATGGCTCCCCATTGTGAGTCGTAAATGAACTCCCATATCATGGAAGTCGCTATTGTTGGCATCGCCACGGGCAGGATGATTATTGTTGCGTAAGCAGCCTTTCCTCTTAGGCCCTTCTTGGCCACCAACAGGGCGGACGTGAGACCGCCGAACACAAGGATTGGACTTGACACGACGGCAACATACAAGGAGTTTCGAAAGGCTGCCTGCATCAGTGGATCTCGGAGAGCTTCAACATAGTTCTTTAGGCCAATGAAGTCTAGACTTGTTCCCTTTCTGAGATCCAAACCGGTGAGACCGTAGAAGAAACCTATGATGGCAGGATAAAGAAAGAAAGAAAAAAACAATAGGAGAGCAGGGACCACGAATAGGTAGGGTCCTTCTCTCAGCGAACGCCGCACCGCTACTCGCATCCGGCTATCGAAGTTTCCGTTTTCTTATCGAATATGTGAAGGGAGTTCTCGCGTGGTAAGAACCACACTGTATCATCAGGCTTGGCTAATACATCCTCTGCCACGAGACTCTTGATGATGTATTCTCCGATCCGCATACTAAGGATGGCCTGATTGCCAAGCTCTTCTCTGACGAAGACCCTAGCTTGTATAGCATGTTCTGGGGGATCACGCGTGTAAACAATGATTTTGTCCGGTCTAAAACCGACGACCAGCTTCTCTAGCTTTCGGTCGGTCATAATGGAGCGGAGATATCCGGGGACTTCGAGTCTGAATTCTCCCGCATCCAGAATCGCTTCCTTCTCAAGTAAATCACATTCCACGAAATTCATAGGAGGAGTACCGATGAAGGTTTCTACGAACTTATTGGCTGGGTGGCTGAATATTTCGCGCGGTGTTCCGAGCTGCTGAACCTGCCCTCTATTCATAACGAGGATTCGGTCTGACATGGTCATAGCTTCTACTTGGTCGTGAGTAACACAGATCAACGTGGTTCCTAGTCTCTTCTGCAAAGCGATCAGTTCGGCCCTCATCGAGACCCTCAGTATGGCATCCAGATTTGATAATGGCTCATCCATTAGGAATACCTTTGGCTTCCTTATGATTGCTCTTCCAACGGCAGCCCTTTGTTGCTGACCTCCGCTAAGCTGGCTGGGCTTGCGAGACAGCAGATCTCCAATTCGTAACAGTTCTGCAACTTCGTCTACCTTTTGTCTAATCTCCTGTTTCGGGACTTTTCGAACCTTCAGACAGAGAGATAGGTTCTCGAAAATCGACATGTGTGGATACAAGGCGTAGTCTTGAAATACCATCGCTACGTCTCGATCTTTTGCGGGCACATCGTTAACCCGTACCTCGCCCAGGTAGATTTCTCCCTTTGTTACTGTCTCTAGTCCAGCTACGAGGCGTAGAACGGTAGTCTTTCCACAGCCAGAGGGGCCAAGGAGGGTGAAGAACTCGCCGTCGTCTATCTTAACGCTCAGCCCGTCTACTGCCTTGACCTCTTGAAAACTCTTGCTGACCTCGCGCAGAACTACGTCGACCATATCACGTGCATCAACAGTATTCTCGTACTTATCGCTAATACTCGAACGGTAAAGGCTTGATTGCGCCTGAATCTACCAGTTCTTGGTTCTTCTTGTCGATAAGCGCCATTGCTTCCTCGACTGTTCTATTCTTGCTGAGCATTTCCGCGAGTGTTGTGAGGTAGAAGTCGGTAAGTTCCGCTCCCAAGTACCAGTTCAAGAAATCATTGACATATGTGAACGTCGAAGCGAGTTGGTCTAACTGACGAACAACGGGATCCTGTATTCTTGCCGGGTCAAGACCTCTTACGCCTGGCTGCATACCATTCTTGGCCATATTCTCGAGCTGGAGTTCGGGGTCACAATAGAACCGTCCGATATCAACGAGGTCTTCAATATGTTTCCTTGCGAATTCAGTGTTGGCAATACTGACTCCATACGTTCCTCCGAGCACTTCGGTCGCTGTTCCTTTGCCGTTAGGCACCACAGGCCACGGGAGCACAACCAAGTCCTTGCCGAGGTCGGGGAAAGTTTTTATCCAATCAACGTAGGGCCAGTTTCCATACTGCATCATGGCTGCCTTACGTAGCCCGAACAATCTGACCGCGTCGTCGATCGTGAGTTCTAAAACGTCCTTGTTATAGTATCCGCGATTGACGAGTTCCATCAGATCATTGCTTCCTTTGATGAAGTCGTCATCAGTCCACTTGTACCCGGGCTCACGGTTAACTGTGCGGGGTATGAGTTCTGGTCCCCCGTGCCTTTCAACATGAAGGTAGTGTGGCTGGTTGGCCGGCCACTTGTCAGCATTCCCGAATGCTAGCGGAATCACTCCTGCTTTCTTAAGCTTCTCACAGATGCTCCAAAAGTCATCGAGCGTCCATCTGCTCGTAGGTACTTCTATATTGTTCTGTTCAAAGATCGCTTTGTTCAAATAGACACAAGTAAACATGAGTTCCCAAGGAATCGCCCACAGTTTCCCCTGATAAGTCACCGGAGCAGTGGTAGCACCGTAGCGAAACCTCTTACCAACAGCATAAGGGATGTACTCATCCAGTGGTATCAGGCCGGGACCCAGCCCTACGTAGTCAAACAGTATTCTGCTGTATCCTGGAGGATCGAACACATCTGGTGGTTGCCCAGCTAGGAAGGCAGCAGGTAGCTTGTTCCCCGCCGTCGCTTGATCTATGTCCAAAACTTGCATAGTGTACTCTGGGTGAGCCTTTTGCCATGCTGCAGCGGCTGCTTGCTGCATGGGGAACCCCCAAGACTGCGGCTGTGGGACCCTGGTATATTGGAACGTTCCTCCGGCCACAGCACTAGTTCCCCCGGCAACAGCACTAGTTACGGTCACAGTGGCTGTAGCTGCAGTCGCCGCCGATTGACCGGGCGGTGCAGCTGCCGATCCTGCAAGATATCCGCCAACACCGGCGACGATTCCTACACCTACAACCGCGCTCGCCACTGTCCTGCTGATTGCCTGCCTCCTTGTCACCTTCACAGACGAGTTTGAGTTCGACATAAGTACCGGTCTCAGTACGAAGCTCTCCGGCGTTTCTTTATAAAAAACTTTCGCAACATTTGGCTGCGGAAAGTTTATCGTTCTTCCTCTTTCATCGGTGCCAGATTCACGCCTTCCATGGTGTAATTCGGATGGAGGACGCGTCTTGGGCATGCCTCTTTACAGACACCAAACCCGACACCTTTTCGCAGCTGCAACATTGTTTTGTTAAATAACTTCAAGGACTGTGTTAGCCCATGACATATGGCACATTGTCGAAATAGACCTCTGCGGGAGTTGAATAGTCTAACGCCATGTGTGGGCGCTCGTAGTTGTAGTATTGGATGAATTTCCAGTGGAGTGGG
>Ga0187886_1004296_pt1 | contig 10286 bp, 9 predicted proteins | sample June2016WEW_20_1_FD_133001 | JGI IMG/M metagenome (GOLD analysis project Ga0187886, IMG submission 133001) | Peatland microbial communities from SPRUCE experiment site at the Marcell Experimental Forest, Minnesota, USA - June2016WEW_20_150 | ecosystem: Environmental > Terrestrial > Soil >... | reverse complement strand
CAAATCCTCGCTATCGACAATCACGGTCCTGCCGACCGCCGAGAATATGCTCATTGCCTTATCCATCATAGACCTTGCCCTGCTGTTGGCGAACAGCGCGCTTGCGCCTTCGCCGATTAGGGCCGGCGTATTGGGCATAACGCGAATTATGGGCATATCGTGCAGGGCGGCGGTGATTTCGGCGATTTTGACGCCCGCCGCGATTGAAATCACAAGAGTGCTCGCCCGCACGGACGGTTCTATTGCCAGAAGGACGTTTGCCATATTCTGCGGCTTGACGCTCAAAACCAGAATATCAACCTGGCCTGCCAGCTCGCCGGCCTTGATTACCGGCAGCACCCGGTATTGCCTTGTCATAAACTCCAGCCGGTCTGAACGGATGTCGTTTATCAGAATGTTCTTCGGCTTATAAGTGCCCGCTTTTATGATGCCCTTTATCAGGGCTTCCGCCATATTTCCCGCACCGATAAATCCTAACGTATCCATAATTTACCCTTGCTGCGACCAGCTTCTGAATTATAATCTCTTATATTAGGTCATTAAATATAAATCCTTTCAGGGGAAAAAACAATGCAAAAGCAGGTGAAATTCGAGCAGGCGGTCAAAACCAAATACCCCGAACAGGTCATTATCGCCATAGCCAGAGACAAAAAAGGCAGGGCAAACCCGGTAACGCTTGGCTGGACGATGTTCGCCTCATATCAGCCGCCGATGCTCGTTATCGGCGTATATAAGGGTCATTACACCGTCAAATGTATCCGCCATTCCAAATGCTGGACGCTTGTTTACCCCTCATCAGATATGGCCAAAGCCGCCTTATTTTTCGGCTCTCATTCCGGCCGGAATACCGACAAATTAAAGGAATTCCCCTGCAAGACGGCCCCTGCCAAAAAAATTGATTCGGTTTTATTAACCGACGCCGTCGCTAATTTCGAATGCAAATTAGTCAAACAGATTCAAACTGGTGACCATATTATTTTCATTGGAGAGATTGTCTGTGCACATATCAATAAAAAATCAAAAAAGCGCCTTTATTCCTTAGGCACCGGACACAAATTAGGTCCTGTGAGATAAGTGAAAGTGCTCATGCTCGAAAAGGGGCTGGTGCAGATATATACGGGGGATGGCAAAGGCAAGACGACTGCGGCCTTAGGTCTGGCCCTGCGCGCGGCTGGCCAGGGTAATAAAGTTATTATTTACCAATTCCTCAAACCATCATCTTTAGACATCGGCGAGCGAAAGGCGCTGGTCTCATTTCCCTCCATAAAAATTGAGACGCTAAATATCGAGTGGGATATGGCCAAGTCCCTTCACGACCTAAAGGCAATCAGCGAAGCTAAATCGGCGATTCACGACACCCTGGAAATGCTCACGGCTTTGGCTGCTCAAAGACAATATGACGTGCTGCTCCTCGATGAAATCGTTTATTGCTTTTCAAAGGGCCTGGCTAATCTGGAGGATATAAAAAAACTGATTGAAAAACGCGATAAACACATTGAAATTGTCCTGACAGGCAGAGGAGCGACTCAGGAATTGATTGAAATTGCTGACCTGGTAAGTGAGATTCGGTCGGTAAAACACCCTTTTGACAAGGGTATCGCCGCCCGCAGGGGCATAGAATTTTAGTTGACTTATAGGTATTGTCGGGAGACAATATGGCTTCGATGTGAGAGCAAATACTATAGACAAATAAAATTTTGGAGGATTTTATTATGTTGAAGAAAACACATCAACAGGTGGCGATAACAGCGCAGATTCTGATTTTGGGGCTGCTTTCAGGCCTAACAGTTGTTGTTAATGCGGAAGAATTATCACAATCCGGTTGTGTTCTGTGCGGCCATATTACCGACTCAGCAGCGGGGCAAGCAGTAACTGACGCAACATTGACTGCCTCTGCTGATGGTCAACCGGTTGCGAATGTCGAGGCGGATGCAAACGGTTTTTATTGCTTTAAGAAAATCGCAAAAGACGGCGACTGCAAAATTACAATCGATTCAAACGAATACGTCGGTATATATGACTATGACAAAATGCCCGACGTAAACCTGAAAAAGGATAGCAAGCTTATCAGGGATTTCAAGCTGAGCCGGGCCTGTATGCTCAAAGTGCAGGTTGTCGATGAGGCCAACCAGCCGATTGAAAAGGCCGAATTAACAGTAAATTATCCGTCGGACGAAAAAATAAAAAATATCGGCGGCGATTCGCTGCACAGATACACTGATAAAGAAGGGTATTGCCTTGTAGGCGGTATTCCGCCCGGCAATAAAAGCTGCCTGATTACAGCCGTTCACGGCAAAAAAACCGTTACCAAAAGCTCGAGCAGCGGAAATTACCGTCAAATGCAATGGGATTATGCCCCCGGCAAAATGGTTATAGTGTTAAACGACCCCGAAGTTATGGAATCAGGAAAGATAGTCCTTCAAAAAGGAGTCGATGTTAACGGCGTCGCTCGATATAAGGATGGCGCTCCGGCATCCGGTCTTGAAATTTTCGCCGAGCCGGAATGGTGGAATAGTCAGCTTATGCCCCCTCAATACCTGATTGATGCCAATGGTAATTTTACCCTGCGGCACATCGTTGCGGGCATATACCGAATTAAAGAACATACGCCTGATAACCTGACGAATTTTAAAATATTACAAACGGTATCGCTCCCGCCTAATAATGAAGTTCTGAAACTGGCAATTCCGCAGAAATCGCCCCAGGCGTTAGCAGCTATTAAGGGGAGGTTCAGCATTATCGGGGATAAAATTCCGGATAAGATTAACATAAATGCTTATTCAAGAAAAAACGACAGTGGTTTTATAGAGTGGGGCAGACAATACGGACAAGACGCCTGCGATATGAATTTTGTTATAGACCAGCTTGAGCCGGGTAAATATTCGCTTCAATTTTGGTCACCGGAAATGGAATATAAATTTGTCGATAACGTTAACGCGCCGTCTGAAGGACTTTTAGTTGAACTTACACCTTTAACCTTTAATTTTAGTAAAGTATCCCTTAAGGGTATGGTTCTGGATTCACAGACAAACCGTCCTGTTCAGAATTTTAAGGCACGAGCCAGAAGCTACGAGACGAACTCGGAACGACTCGGCAAATGGCTTGCGTTTAACGACGCTAACGGTGAATTTAATATCGAGGTCGTTAAAATGGCTTTACATCGGGTTCAGATAGTTGCTGATAGGTATGCCTGGACGTGGAGCGAAGAGATTAATACCGTTAGTAACAATTTTGTCGTGATTAGGCTTTCAGAAGGGGGCGCAATAAAAGGGAAAGTTGTAAATGAAGCAGGTAAACCCGTTAAAGGGGCAAAAATTCTGCGGTTGTCAACGATAGGTGGAGTGTGGAACTTAAATGATGAAAATGACCCGTTTATTTCGAGATATGACGCAATTGAAACAGGGGATGATGGTGTCTTTGAATTAAAATACCTTGCGCCGGGCAGGGAAAGTATTAAAATTATTCACCCGGATTATGCTTATGCCAAAGTGAATGACATAGAGGTCAATGAAGGGCAGATAACAGAAGTAAGCGTTGTAATGCCCGCAGGCGGTATAGTCGAGGGTTATGTTTATGACAACCAGGGGCACATACAGCCCGGCTTTACGCTCGATTTTCAGGATATTCATAGTATGCCGGAAGATAAAGAAGGGCGTTTTAGAACGGTAACGACCGATGCGAACGGCCATTATCGGGCCGTTGGTCTTCCTGAACAAGAATTGACTGTTACAAGGCCTAAACTATTAAATAGTATTGGAGTGGTTTGCCGGACGTTGATACCGGAAACCGGCAAAGTGTCGCATATAGATATGGGGGGTAAACCGATAGTATCGGGACGCATAACTATAAATGGCGCTCCGTTATCCGGCCGCAGAATTGTATTGTCATCGAATGAACCACCGAACTCGCGTACTTTCTGCTGTTATGCGATGACGGACTCCGATGGAAAGTTCGCATTCGGCGGAGTGCCCAACGGGAAATGGAAAATTTATTGTGAGAGTCCGGAAAACCAGGATGAGTGGATTAAGCTTACAAATGCCGAGGTAACGGGGAAAGATGTTGATTCAGGTGATGTTTCTGCGAGATTATCAACCATACGCGCCTCGCTCGAATATAAGCCGGGGGAGGCGAAGTGGGAAATTTTATCCGGCTACATTCGAGAAGAAAATAAACCGCGGTCTGCGCATAATGCAAAAACAATTCAAATGACGGGTGAGAATGACCAATATATTGCCAAAAATATTCCGCCGGGAGAATATTATCTTATGTTTATGCGCCAGGGTTTCTTAATACTTCGTCTGCCGATAGAAGTTAAGGGAAACGATATTGATGTAACAGTTCGTGTGCCCCATAGCGCATCTGGTATAAGCGGTCAAGTTACAAACCGGCATGCAGTAACGAGGACCTTATGGTCAAAAGATAAGCTGATAACTGCTCATTTAATGCCGGACCCAAATCTTAACTACAAACTCGATAATCTGCCAGCGGGTCATTATTATCTCGGCGGCAGTTCGCTTACGGAATCCGAAGCATTGCTCGAATTTGACCTGGCCGACGGCGAGCAAAAGGTCCTCGATATAAATGTTCCTGATGACACATTAAAAAATCAGAACGATTCTCAGTGGATAACAGTGCTTGATGAAAACGGGGCTCTTATGCCGGGGGCAGAGGTTCATTTGTTAGACGGAACAGGCGAGATTGAGCCGTGGATTAATTCGGGTGAGTACATTTCTTTTAAGGCGGGGGAAGGAACCTATACGCTGCAGGTGAGTTTCCCGGGCTATAAAACTGAAACAAAACAGGTTACAATAGAAAAATTCGACCCAAACAATATGCAAGCCCGGCGTAAGCCATTCATTGTTCGCTTAGAGAAGAAATAAAGCCGCTGAGTGAAAGGGTTTATTGACAATCACCGGCTCGCCGGGGTATCCTTTAGGCGATATGGCATCAAAAGTTGCGGTGATAATTTGTGCGGCGGGGCCGGGGACGAGGTTCGGCGGAAAAAGGCGAAAGCAGTTCGTTGACGTGGGCGGAAGGGCCGTGTTTCTGCGAAGCGTTGAGCTTTTCTCGAATCGCGACGACGTCCAGCAAATCCTGCTGGGTATTCCGCAACAAGACGAGGAAATCGTCCGAATCCGCTATGGGGCAAACCTGTCCTTATTCAAAACAAAAGCATTTATCGGCGGAACAACACGGTTTGAAACCGTCGGAATCGGCCTCAAAATGCTCAAGGACGATATAAACCTTGTGGCAATCCACGATGCCGCAAGGTGCTGTGTTACCGCCAAATGGGTTGACGGTTGTATAAAGTCAGCCGAAAAAAACGGCGCCGCGATTCTGGCCTGCCCCGTAACTGCGACTCTCAAGGATGTGAAAGACGGCATTATTGTAAAAACCGTTGACCGAAACGGGCTTTATGAAGCCCAGACGCCGCAGGTTTTTGAGGTAAATCTTTTGAAAAAATCCCGCGAATCAATTGACAAGAAAATCGCGGACAAAATCACCGACGATTCGCAGCTTGTTGAGGCGATGGGCCATAAGGTTTCGATTGTCGAGACCGATTCGTCGAATATCAAAATCACCTGGCCTGCCGACGTGGCGATTGCCGAGGCCATTCTGAAGGCCCGACCCGAACCGAAAAAAGAAGGTTACATCGGCCCGTTCTACGAAGCTCAATGGTAAATGAGGGGTTGTTCCACAAAAGCAAACTGCTTCGATACGAAACTGCCGCAAACATAAAAAAACAAACGGCTGCCAGCGCAACCTAACAGGCATTCATTTTGGTAATTAACGAAAGTGAAGACGGAAAAGGGGCAAAATAAAATGGAAGGTTCCAGGCAGCTACAAAGGAACCTTCCATCTCCAGCATAACAAGTTGACAACCTAAGTTGTTGAGTGACGCGTTATGCTATTTTCTCTTCTTGGCTTTCTTCTTTGCAGCTTTTTTCTTCTTTGCCATTGGTTGGTACCTCCATCAGGCATACACAAAAAAATGGTTTAACAATAATAACTATGAACTTACAAGAGGCATCAGCCAGGTTTTCAAAGAAGCAGAAAGTATTATTATAATTTATTATCGACCAAACAATAAAAATCCTTCAAAGAAAATTTTAATCGAACGGTTTTACAGAGTCAACTGAATCGTTTATGATAGGTACGATGACGGAAAAAAAGATAGTTTGTTTCGGCGGGACGTTCGACCCCGTTCATCTTGGCCACACAGCCGTTGCGGCCGAGGCAGGTGAGCATATTGGCGCAGACAGGGTCATATTTGTCCCAGCGAGGCGCTCCCCCTTGAAGGCGCTCGGTCCCGAAGCGAGCGACAATGACCGTCTCGAGATGCTTCGTCTGGCGTTATCGGGTAACAGCCGCTTCGCTCTGACCGATTATGAATTGAAACAGCCCGGCCCTAACTACACAATCGAAACCGTCAGGCATTTTAAAAAACAGTTTGAGGACGCTGAAATTTACTGGCTGCTCGGCGCCGATACCGTCGATGATTTACAGCACTGGCATTGTATTACGGAATTGCTCGACGAGTGTAACATGTCGGTGATGTTCAGGGGGGGCGTCAAGCCGCCTGATTTTTCGAGGTTTGAGTCAATATGGGGCAGGCAACGAGTTGAAAAATTAGAGCGAAACATAGTCGAAACGCCCCTGATTGATATCAGCTCTACCGAGATTCGCAGTCGGTTATCGACAGGCCGCGACGTCAGTGGAATGGTCAATCAGATGGTTTTGCAATATATCAGGGAACATGGTTTATACGGGTCCGGGACTGCGGAATAAGTTCAGATTATAAACCGGCCGTTTTTATAGACGAGCGTTTCATCGGCGTAAATCTCGCCGCCGTCGTGCATATCCGCCAGCATATCCCAGTGTATGGCCGACTCGTTTTTCCCGCCGGCTTCGGGAATCGCGGCGCCCAGCGCCATATGAATCGTCCCGGCTAGTTTTTCGTCGAACAGCATATTCTTGGTGAATTTTTTGATTCCGGTGTTGGTCCCGACCGCTGCCTCGCCGAATCGCCGGGCGCCGGGTATTTCCATTAGTTTGTCCAAAAGCGATTTGCCTTTTTTAGCATCCCATTTGATAACTAGACCTTCTTTGACCTCAAGAGAAATATCCTCGATTTCCTGGCCTAAGAAAAACCCGGGATAGCTGAACCTCACTTTTCCGTTGACTGAGTCATCGACGGGCGCGGTGAACACCTCGCCGCAGGGCATATTTTTTGTGCCGTTGCCGTTAATCCATTTTCTTCCATTAGTTGAAAACGAGATGTCTATATCGTTCCCTTTGAAATTAATGTTTTTTCTTCTGTTGAGGAAATTTACGATTCTTTGCTGTTTTTTTTCGAACCGCTGCCATTCGGCGATGGGGTCATTCTTATTGAGGAAACAGGCCGAGTAAACAAATTCCTCGTATTCGCTTTTGCTCATCCCGCATTCCTGGGCGGCAGCGTCGGTCGGGAATACGCAAAGGCTCCAGTTAAGTTTTCCTGCGGCGGCCCGCTTCATCTCTGTTTTAATCAGACCGGCTTGGCCTAAACTTACAATTTGTTTTTTTGCAGGATCAACGTTCTCAAGTTCTTTCAAATTAAAAGGTGCCAGGATAGTGAGAAGAGTATCGTAATTTTTAAAAGCATATTTAATAATCGGACTGACATATTTTAGCTGCTCATTCTTGGCGTAATCGTAGAATATTTTATTTGAACCATTGATGTTTACTCGCAATTCAGGGAAAGCTCCGACTACAAGGGCTTCACGGCAAATTTCTTTAAGAAGGTCCTCAGCCAGATACGTTGACATAATCAAAAACTTGTCGCCCTTTTTTAGTCGCAGCGAGTGGTGCACCAGCAATCCGGCGTATTTTTCATATATGCTTTTCATAACAAATGGCTCCAAATGTAACCAGCTGAAATTATGTGACTTTAGTTTTGTTAGACAGTTCTGTCAGCCAGGTGTTCCACTGCTGCATCCCATCGCCGGTTTTTGCGGATACGAGGAAAATTTTAACGTTCTTGTTGAGTTTTAGTATGTCGGCCTTTGCTTTTTCGATGTCAAAATCGGCAAGGGTCAGTAAATCAATTTTGTTAATCAGGACGGCCGCTGCCCGACTGAAAATCGCGGGGTATTTGGCGGGTTTGTCGTCGCCTTCAGGGACCGAAAGCACCGCGATTTTGGCGGTCTCGCCGAGGTCCATCGCCGAGGGGCATACGAGGTTACCGACGTTTTCTATGAAAACCAGGTCAAGCGTTTCACATGGCAGCTTATCGAAAGCGTAGTTGACTTGTGCCGCCGACAAATGGCAGGCGCCTTCGGTATTGATTTGATAGGCGGGCGCACCGGTTGCTCTTATTCGCTGAGCGTCGATATCGGTTTGAATGTCGCCCTCGATAACGCCTATTTTGATTTTACCTTTCAACGCCTCGATTGTTTTAGCCAGTATGGTTGTCTTGCCTGAGCCAGGCGACGAAATCACGTTAAGGCAGGGTATTTTGAGCCGGGCCAAAAATTCCCTGTTTTTGTTCGCGAATTCCTCGTTTGCGACTAATATTTTTTTCTCAACTACCACTTTTCTCATATTCTTATCCCTCGAATTCAATCTCCTCTAACAAAAGCGGGGCGTCGGGCAACAACTCAAAATCGTCGCTTTGGCATTTTGGGCAGGTTGGCTTATGCAAATCGAACGCGAATGTCTCGCCGCATTTTTTGCATTTTGCTTGTATCGGTTTCTGCTCTATAACCAGCGTCAATCCCTCACAGGCAGTCTCCTTGCTTATTGCCTCGAACGCGAAACTCAGCGCCTCGTTGTTTACACCGCTGAATGCTCCACAGCTTACTTTGGCTGAAAGGGGTTTTGCTTTTTGTTTTTCGGTTTCCGCCGATATCGCTTCGAACAGGGATTGGGCGACCATAACCTCGTGCATTTAGCAAATCCTCGGCAGTTCTCTTCCGTAGGGCATCTGGACAATTCTTTTACCGCCTATTTTAGTGGTCATTTCGACTAAGGGAACGTCGTTGGTTTTAACAACCTCGCCGATTATGGCTGCGTTCTTACCCAGCGGGTGATTATGGCAGATTTTTATACACTCCTCGGCTGCCTCGGGCGCGACAACGGCGACAAATTTACCTTCGTTTGCGATATTGAGAACGTCAAACCCCAGCATATCCGCTGCCGCCTGCACAGTCGGGTTTATAGGTATGTCGGCTTCGCTTGTGATAATGCTCAGCGAGGTTTGTTTTGTAATTTCATTCAGGGTAGCCGCAAGACCGCCTCTTGTCGGGTCCCGCATAAATTTTACACCCGTAGTTTGGGTCAGTAACGTGCGGGTCAAGTTGGCTAATACGGCGCAATCGCTTTTAAGCTGTGTCTTAAAGCCGATGTCCTCACGATGCGACATAATTGTCATCCCGTGGTCGGCTATTGTGCCGCTTAAAATCACCTTGTCGCCGACGTCGATTTTATCGAAACCAAGCTCGATGCCTTCCAGCCGGACTCCGATGCCGGCGGTATTTATAAAAATCTCGTCGGCGGCGCCGGCTTCGACGGTTTTGGTATCGCCAGTAACGATTGCGACATTGTTTTCCGCGGCGTTGACGGCGATACTGTCTAAAATTTTATCCAGCGAATCGAAAGGGAAACCTTCCTCGATTATCAGCGCTAACGATATAGCGACGGGCCTTGCTCCCGATACCGCAAGGTCGTTTAACGTCCCGCAGACGGCTAATTTGCCTATATCGCCGCCCGTAAAAAACAGGGGCTTGACGACGTAACTATCAGTTGTGAAGCATATTTTTTGTGAATCGAGGTTCAGTTTCGCCGCGTCGGCCAATTCGGCTAATGTATTATTGCGAAACCTCGGTATGATGTGCTCGCGGATGAGCTGGTCGCTTAATTGACCGCCTCCGCCGTGCGCCAGCAGGACTTGTCCGCCTGTGGCGGATTTATTTTCCGTTTTTTTGACCATTGGCCCCGTTTTTCCTCCTGCCGTATTTGAACCAGGCGGCACAGGCGCCTTCGGAGCTGACCATACAGGGGCCTATGGGGGTTTGGGGGGTGCAGGTTTCGCCGAAAAGCGGACATTCGGGCGGGTCCATCAATCCGCACAGGACCTCGCCGCAATGACAGCCGGTCAGGTCTTCGGCGGGCTTTTCGGTCAGGCCGAAACGCTTCATCGCGTCGAATTTGCTGTATCGGTCTTTAAGTTTCAGCGTGCTGTTTTTTATGCTCCCCAGTCCTCTCCACAAGCCGTCCGCCGGCTCGAAGCACTCGGCGATTACGTT
>Ga0187886_1004295_pt1 | contig 10286 bp, 9 predicted proteins | sample June2016WEW_20_1_FD_133001 | JGI IMG/M metagenome (GOLD analysis project Ga0187886, IMG submission 133001) | Peatland microbial communities from SPRUCE experiment site at the Marcell Experimental Forest, Minnesota, USA - June2016WEW_20_150 | ecosystem: Environmental > Terrestrial > Soil >... | reverse complement strand
GGATGTATACGGCGGGGCTTCCAATCCTAAGATGTCTTGAAACGCTTGAGCAGCAGACGGACACCCCGGCCTTCAAGATTATTCTTGCGGATATAAGAGAGAACGTGGGGACCGGCTCGAGTTTGAAGGTCGCATTCGCCAAACACAGAGGGGTGTTTTCGGATTTCTTTATTGGAATGGTCGAGGCGGGTGAAGTAGGCGGCAAGCTCGGCGAAACCTTCGAAATGAGCGCAGCTTATCTCTCAAAACAGGTCGCGCTGAGGCAGAAGATTAAAACCGCGTTCGCGTATCCGGTAATTGTTACGATTATGTGTTTTGGAGTCATTAGTTTTCTGCTCGCTTTCGTTATCCCGGTTTTCTCGAAGCTGTATTCCCAGGTTCACGCGCCAATGCCCGGTCCCACGCTTGCCCTTGTGGCGGCAAGCTTTTTTGTGAGGCACTGGTGGTGGGCGATGATTATTGTCACTGGGGTATTTGTGCTCGTCATTAAAAGATTATTTGCAAACCGCCTGTTCAGGGCGAAGTGGGACGATTTCAAACTTAATGTGCCGGTTTTTGGAAAGCTCAACCGAATGCTGGTTTCGTCGCATTATATGCGGACATTTGCAATGCTCACTTCGGTTGGCGTATCGGTGATAAAGTCCCTGGATATGGCCAGTTTGGTTGCCCATAATCACAGGGTATCTGTGATTACCGTGGAGATGCAGAAAGCGATACAGGCGGGCTCCACGATGTCTGCCTCTTTGAAGAAATACGATATTTTTCCGCCCGTAATAATACAGATGGCCTCGTCAGGAGAAGAAGTGGGAATGCTGCCCGAGATGCTTGGCAAAGGTGTCGAGCTTCTCGATAAGGATATTGAGCGGATAATAAACGCCTTGCTCGTGAAGCTTGAGCCGGCTTTGACGCTTACTATGGGCATAATTGTCGCGTTCATTCTTATGGGCGCGTATCTGCCGATGTTCGATTATATGGGGCATTTGAAATAAGGCGAGGTTACAAGTTGCCGGGCGCAATATCCGCAATAAAGTCCCATAATCAAATGGCAGGGGGGTAATTTTGGCTGTTGTGAATGTTTTATTTGTTGAGATTTTCGGTTAAGTCCTAAATGTTTTGTGTCGAACATCAAGTATGTTGAGCCGAGTTTGTGTGCTTTAATAATTTGCGAGATTTAATTGAGGAGATAAACAGATGCGTAACAGAAAAGGTTTAACGTTAATCGAACTGCTGATTGTGGTTATGATTCTTGGTGCCCTGGCGGCGATAGCGATTCCGAGAATCACCACCAGCGCCACCACGGCCAAGCAGCACGCGTGCGATACGAATGTTGAAACGCTCAATACGTCCATAGAGATGTACAAAATGGACAAGGGCACGTATCCGGCAACGGTGGCTGCCCTCGTGGCCGACGCGAACTACTTCCCGGATGGTGCAGTGTACTGCCCATTTAATTTAACTAACTCGCCGCCAACGTATCCATACTTATTAAAGGCGGATGGTTCGAACAGGGTTCAACCCCACACTACGCATCCTTAATCCACTGGCCGGACGAGTTTTTGTTTAGCCGAGGACTTTAAGCAGAGATTATCTGGGATGGCTGCGAATTACCAGGCAGCCATCCCATTTGATTATTTTATCGGGACGAAATTATGGCCGCGAAAAGAGCCGCATACAGCTTAGCCGAGATGATTGTTGTGGTCCTGATTCTGGGGGCCATGGCGGTTATCGCGATACCTCGGCTTAATTTCGCCGTCCTGCATCATAAACAGGCAAATACAATTGCCAAGAAAATAGCTACAGACCTTCGCCGGACACGCACTCTCGCCATTTCAAAGGCCTTAAACAATCCTTCAGGATATAAACTGCAAATGGTCGGCTCCTCCCCTTATACCAGTTATCAGATTATTGACTCTAATTCCGCGGCGACAGTTGTGGATACTCTTACCATTGATTCGCCGATAAGCTGCACGGGCGGTTCCTTGTTTAAATTCGGGCCTTTGGGAAACCTGCTTACCGGCAGCAGCGATACTCCCATTACAGTTTCCTCCGAAGGTGAAACTTACACGATTACGATAATAACCGCTACGGGCATTGTCGAATGCACGGGAGGTTGAGCGGCAATGTGCCTGAAACATTCAAAAGCAAATCGACGACACAAGGGGCTGAGCCTTATCGAAGTCGCGATGGCTTCGGCCTTGCTGATTGTTGCGATGGTTCCCATTCTCAAGTCGCTTACAAAGGCCAATATGTTGTCATCCGAGGTTGAAAGAAAGACACAGTCCCTGGTTCTCGCCCAGGGCAAACTCGATGAAATAAGGGCTCGTTCTGTTTACAATTTTGGCGCATCCGGTTCCTTTACGGCCAGTAACGTTGTTCTTGGCGGTTCATATCTTTGCAATATCACTGATACTTTGCCAAGCTCCAATTTGAAACAAATAACCGTGTCCGTGGGCTACGATGGCAATGGCAACGGCATACTGTCTTCCGGTGAGGTTGAGGTTACATTGGCTACCTATTTTTCCAAGCGATGGTAAGCCCTTCGACAGGCTCGGGGTGGTGAACTTGTCGAACCACTTATAGGACCATTCTTATTGCCCTTCTATTTCGTTGACTAATCACTTCCTACCGACCGATAAAAATCAGCTAAAAGGGTTCAGAGTAGCGATTTATCCTGTTTTTTTAATGTTTTCTCGGACGGGTTTCTAATCGTCAAATTCAGAAACGCCGCCCCTTTTTTATGCCGAAGAAATCCATTGTAAGAGACGCGATACGCGCGCAAAAAGATATGAATGATAGAAACAACAAAATCCGATTACGACGGGCGTTAACACTGCTCGAGCTGGTTTTGGCGATGGTGATGATAACCATCATTTTTGCCGCTGTGTTGCCGCAGTTCGCGATGATGGGGCACAGTTGGGACAGTAAACAGGGTTCGGCGGAGGCGCTCCAGAACGGCAGGGTGCTTATGGACCACATCAGCCGAAATCTTTCGGAAGCCGTGCGCATAACTGCTGTCAGCGAGGCTGACGATTCCGGCGGGTATATAGAGTTTGAGGATAACGATGGCAATATAATGAGATACGATCTCTCCGACAATTATGTCAGGTATGGTCCTGTGGGCAATGTCTCGGACCTTGCCGGGATTACCTCTCTGACATTTACATGTTACGACGCCTGTGATTTGGACAATCCTGTGGCGTCGGTTGAGGATCTTAACAATATCCGCGCAATCAAAGTTGACGCTACCTTTGTAAATTCAGCTTCAGTGGGCGAGGACAAGACCTTTACCACCATGGTTTACCTCCGCACAAACGGTGACACCCAGGACTGCTGGCAGCATCAGGATATTGGCTCTGTTGCCGCGGCGGGCAGCGCAAGTTCCACCGCGTGCGCCTGGACCATTCTTGGTTCTGGCGCTAACATCTGGGGTACTACCGACGCATTTCATTACGTTTATCTGTCACTCAGCGGCGATGGGCAAATTACCGCACGGGTGGTGAGTATGACGAATACAAACGCCTGGGCCAGGGCGGGAGTTATGATTCGTGAAACATTAACAGCCACCTCAAAACACGCGATGATTGTTGTTACTCCCAGCAATGGCATCTCCTTCCAGCGACGCACAAGTACCGGTGGCACCTCTACGGCCACAGCCGGCAGCGCTGTTACCGCGCCTTACTGGGTAAAGTTGACTCGTGTCGGCAACACCCTTACTGGTTACGAGTCGTCGAACGGTTCTACCTGGACACAAGTCGGAACTGATACGGTTACTATGGTGACCGATGTTTATGTTGGTCTTGCCGTCACCAGTCACAACGACGGCACTCTTTGTACCGCTGTGTTTGATAATATCAGTTTTGCTGCAGCTGGATTGGCGTACAGCACATTTAGTGAAACCAAGGGCGCTTCCGATGGGACGTCGCTTGCTGTTTCAAGACCCACTGTGAGCTCCGGCAACTTACTAATCGCGGCAGTCGCAACAGATGGTGACACATCTGCTTCCATTGCCGCTCCAAGCGGCTGGACGTTAATTGACAGGGGTTGTTACAGCAGTGCGGTTACTCTTGGCGCCTGGTATAAAATCGCAACTGGGTCAGAGCCGGCCAGTTATACGTTCTCCTGGACAGGCAGTCAGCAGTCGTACGGCTGGATAATGCGGTTTACGGGTCACAATGCCTCATCTCCGATTAACACTTCGTCGGCCACAGGCGGTTCCAGCAGCACCCCGACCAGCCCCGCGGTAACTACAACAGTGGCTAACTGTATGATTCTTCGCCTGGGGGCTTTTGATGATGGCGATATCAACGTGGACGCTCCCGGCCTCTCCGGCCATACCGCAATTACGATGGACTCCAGTTCTGCAACCACGGGGGGTGTGGCGTACTGGAAGCTGGATGAAACCAGTGGAACAACTGCGGCGGATTCTTCAGGCAGCGGTAACAATGGGACTCTGGTCAATATGACACCGGCATCGGATTGGGTTGCGGGACACGTCAATGGAGGGCTTGATTTCGACGGTTCAAATGACTATGTGAATTGCGGAAATAATTCGAGCTTGCGTATCACTTCTAATATTACAGTTGCAGCCTGGATAAAAACGAGGGATTGCGGCAATGGTGAATATAATCCTTATGTGACAAAAGGTGACCATTCTTATGGTTTACAGCATCGTCATAGCAATGAACTGGAGTTTTTCATCTACGATTCATCATCATCAAATTGGTACCCGGCGAAGTATGCTGTGACCAGTTCATTTAATAACGTCTGGCACCATTTGGCTGGAACTTATAATGGAAGCCAAGTCAAGTTATACGTTGACGGCGTCTTAAGGGCTACTAACAATCATACAGGGTCTATAGCCAGCAGTACTTACAATGTCGAGTTGGGAAGATGCGCTGAGGATACTAGCCGTCTTTACAACGGCGTACTCGACAGCGTCCGCATCTACAACCGTGCGCTGAGCGCCGCGGAAATCACTCAGTTGTATCAATGGACGGGCGATGACGGCATCGTTTCCGGCGGGGCGGGATATGTCATGCAGCCGGCCGCAGGCAGCAGCGGAACTTCTACATTTACGCTGAGGTCATCGAATGAAGCAAGGATGCTTACCATAGCGATAGCGCCGAGCGACACTGAAGACACTGTTGATGCCTGTTGCCAGGACAACATAATACCTTGAGCCATAATATGAAAATGAGGAAGAAAAATAAAGGAGCCGTGTTTTTGATAGTCGTTTTCGCGATTGCGCTGTTTACGACAATCACGGTCGGGATATTAGTTATGACAACGGAAGAAGTGCAGCTTATGGAAAATCAGTTATACGCAGCGCAGGCAATGTGCACCGCTGAGGCGGGGCTTAACGCCGCGTTTGCGCAGATAAGGTCAAGCTCGAGCTGGACGACCGGCTTTAACAATACGTCGTTCAATGGCGGCGCCTATACCGTAACAGTGACGGGTACTTTGCCGAACCGAACGATTACCTCCACCGGGACGTCGTCGCAGGGGTATATGGCCAGGATGGCGGCTGATGTAACGATTAGCGCGAGTTCGTCATATAAAATCAGAGTTGATAAGCTGAGGATAAACGAATGATATTTGCCGAAAAGACAGTCGCAGGGATAGATATTTCGCAGGAACGCATCAGCATAGCGTTGCTCAAATTGGGCAAGAACGGCCCGAAGCTGGTCAAGTCGGTTGTTGCGCCAATGCCCGCAGGGGCTGTCAGGGACGGAAACGTTGTCAATGCTGCGTTGCTTCAGCGGACATTACGGGAGATGAAATTTCGCAACATGATATGGACAAACCGTGCAGCCGTTTCACTGTTTGCCAAACCTGTTGTTACACAAATAATAGAGATGCCAAAACAGATGCCGTCCAACATGACCCAGTTTGTCCATGGGGAGATGAAACACTGCGCTGCTATGCCCAGCGGAGATATCGTGCTTGATTACTGCTCAGTCGGTTCAAACAAGCGTTCGGCGGATAAAAAGGTTTTGGCAGCTGCCGCTGAGAGGAAAAAAGTTACCGAACTTGTCCGTGTTTTAGGTCGTGCCGGTTTTATAGCGGAACTGGTTGAGCCGGCTATGTTGTCTTATTTGAGGGCTATTGGCGACAAAAAAAACACCAGCAGGTCTGGTTGTAATGTGCTTGTGGCAATGTTGCGAGGAGGAATCCTGAGCCTGTGTGTACTCAAAAGCGGCTCGGTAGATTTCATTCGCACAAAAGAGTTTAGTAATTCGGCACAAGAAGAGTCATCGGATGCCTGTCCCGCTTTTGGCAAAGCGTGGGATGCAAATTTAGAGGAGTGTAAGGATTGTGCCGAAGTTTATCCGGATGAGTATGCAGAGTGTAAGAAACTAACCCTGGAGGGAAGCGTTGATTCGAATGATTTGGACGGTTGGCTTGCCGTCGAAGTTTCGGAGGTCGTCAGATTTTACGACATCGAAGTTCATGATAATCCTTCCAAATGGGAAATCACAGTCTTTGTTGATGCCGAACAATCGCCCGAGGTCATCGAGAAATATCTCAAGTCTAAAATCCAGGCCGAACATCTGCAGGTAAGAACAATCGAAGATGCTTATATGGATACGCCTGTCGATGGTTCGCAGACAAGTAAAAGGGAAAAGCCTTCGGCGGTGGCTGTAGGTCTTGCCGTGAATCTTTTGGTGGCGCAGCGGGATGATGTGCGATTGAACCTGATGCCGCCTCAGATAATACAGATTATGGAGGCCAAGAGGGACGTCCTGGTTGCCGCTACCGTGGTTGCGGCGCTGTTTTTTATTATGGTGCTGGCTATCGCGGCGCCTGTGTATATGATTAAAAAGGTATCCGGCAATATCGTCGCAAAGGCGGCACGAGTATCGGTACATAACGCCGATAAAATGGTTGAGAAGAATCAGCATCTCGACGCCATGTTAGAGGCCTTGTCGGGTCGCCTCGACAGCATCGCAAAGATATCGGCCTCACACAATGACGTGAACTGGGTGCAGTTGTTCACGAACATCCGCAATGCCACGCCCGCCTCGATTCGCATCGTCAGTTTGTCCTGTCCCGATGGCCAGAGGGTACAGATTGACGGACTGGCGTTATCCAACGACGCCGTCAATTTGTTCGTCAGCTCGCTTGAGAAATCGCCCGATATCTCGACGGTAACGCTGCTTGAGTCCAGTAAGCAGGAGGGACAAAAGGGATTTATAAACTACCAGATTAGTTGCAGGCTGGGCGTTAAGAAAGGCAAGGAAGATAATGTTAGTTGAAAGAATTACCAGTATTGAGCGTTCGCACAGACGCGTTTTGCTGGTTGCGCTGGCGGCGATTGTGGTTTTTGCGTTGTACCAGTGGATACTGGCACCGCACACTAGCCAGCTTCTGGCTGCACAGAGATACAAATCTTCGCTTGATGCGGGGATACACAAGGCCGAATTTATGAGCACAATCATCGAAAAGAAGAAAACCAAAATCGAGGAGCTGACCAAGGAATCCGACCGGCTGCGAAATCAGTTATTTACGCAAAAGGAAGCGCGTCGGTTTTTCGCGTCTCTGCCGTCCGTTGCGGCCCAGTCCGGCTGTGCTGTTGTATCTGTAAGCTCGGTACCGGATGCCCGGCAGAATACGCAGAATGATACTCCCGCCATAACGCCGAAGAAGGCGACGGTTACCATTATTGGCGGATATAACGGCATAACCAAATTTATTGGTATGTTACAAAACTATGAACGCAAAGTATGGATAGGGTCCGTGAGAATAGATGCCGGCGGCGGCGCCGGAAAACTGAAATGTCAGGCCTTTCTGACGGTTTATTGCATCGAACGCGAGGAGAATTCTTTATATGAATAAGCTGATAACGAAATTGACGGTTTGTGCTGTTCTTGTATTTACGACTTGTATTTGTACAGGAGAGGATTCGACAAGTTCGGGGCAGGCCCAATCGGCAAGCTCAGAGCAGGCAGTAACGACCCAACCCGAACAGGCCGCAGTTACGCCCGTTTCCAATCTTGAGCTTGTTGCGGCCGACGTCGGTCGCGGAGACCCGTTTGGAGACAATTTCGGCGACAACCCGCCGCCGCAAACGAAGGTTGCCGCAGACGTAAAGGCCCCTGATGTTAACAAGCCGCCATTGATTGTTCGCATGGTTAGTTTGAAGTTTCTTAACGCGGCAAATCTCAAAACCGCGATAGACAAGATGTCTTCGACTTACGGCAGTGTCAGCGTCAATGAAAGCACCAATTCGCTGATTGTTTGTGATACAGAAGAGAGTGTAAATAAAATCCTTATCGAGATACAGAAGGCGGACCTGACGCCAAAGCAGATAATGATTGAGGTTGTCATTATCGATGTTCAGCTTCAGAACGGTACCGAAATCGGCGTCGATTGGGATATCCTGAGCAAAGATAACAAGGACTTCAGTTATCGCCAGAGCACGGTTTTTCCCGACCGCCTGAGCGTAATAGCGTCTTCAGCCGACACAACCAGCAGTATGACCGCCTTTCAGAACACCGGTCTTGGCGCCGAAGTGGCGATTGTTACCAGTGATATTCGTAATGTGCTTCACCTGCTGCAGGAAAAGAAAAACGTAGAGATTGTTGCCAGTCCTCGCGTGCTGGTTGTCAGCGGCCAAAAAGCCGAAATCAAAACTGTCGAAGAAATACCGTATCAGGAAAAAACAGACACCTCCCAGGGAGGGCTGCTGACTTCAACACAGTTTAAGGAAGTAGGCGTTACTATGGAGGTTAAGGCGAGCGTAACCGACGAGGGGAAAATCCTGCTGACAGTAAGCCCAAGTCAGAGCGTAAACACCGGAACGTCGATAAGCGGCGTCCCGGTTATCGATACTCGCAAAGCCACCACTACACTGCTTATGGACGACGGGCAGGTGGTTGCTATGGGCGGCTTGCGCAGGCAGGAGACCCAGATAATTAAGTCTCAGGTGCCTTTGTTGGGCGATTTGCCGCTCATTGGTTTTATATTTTCGAATAATAAGAAATCAGTTACAAACGCCGAACTGCTTGTGCTGTTATCACCCCATATTTACAAGGGTGAGTCGGCGCCGGCGGAGGGGGTGGCAAGGTTGAACGAGATAAGGAACAGGCCTGTTTTGTCGCTGCCTGCTGAGCCGAATTCGTGGTAGCTGGGTGGATATGTTGGGATTGGCGTCACAGCTTTTTGTTAATCCAACAAGCGTTTTGGGTCGATAAAATATGAGAAATGAATTGAGTAAATGGTGGGGGGCACCAATCCCTAAGGGATGAAAAAGGAGAAATAGTAATGTTTGGGTTATTTAAGTCGGGCAAAAAAACGGGTAAACCAAAGATTCTTATCGTGGATGATGAGCCAGATTATGTGACTACAATCCAGCAACACCTTGAATGGAGCAACTACCAGACAGCAGTAGCTGTCAACGGCCAGGAAGGGCTGGAAAAGGCGGCAAGCGAGCAGCCCGACCTTGTCCTGCTTGATACGAATATGCCCATTATGAGTGGCCACGAAACACTTGAACAGATGAGCAAAGACCCGCAGTTGAAAAACATACCGGTTATTATGATAACCGCCGCCTGCGAGATGGACGATATTGCCACCGCCTCGTCTTTCGGCGTTGTTGATTACATTGCCAAGCCATTTGATTTTGCCGAACTGAAAGAGAAGATTGCCAACGCGCTTGCGGGCAAAAAGTCGCTTAGCGGCGTGTAAAGGCGATTTCAAATTCACTATTTTTCAGTTTTGTGTCTGCTGCAGTTGCTGAGTTGGTTCGGATTCACGGGCGGACGCTTTAATTGGCAGCAGGAAGTGCATTGTTGTCCCCTTGCCAAATTCTGATTCCACCCAGATTCTCCCGCCATGTTTTTCGACGATATCTTTTGATATGGCCAGCCCCAGACCAGTTCCTCCGGTTTTGCGGTTGCCGCTGTTAAGCTGTTGGAACTGCTGGAACAGTTTGGGCAGGTCTTCCTGTTTCATTCCGCAGCCGGTGTCGATAATTGAGACGCGAATCGCATTTTCTATTCTACGGGTTGCTATGATAATGCTGCCTTTATCGGTAAATTTCATTGCGTTGCTTACCAGGTTGGTTAGCACCTGAATCATCTTGTCGCTGTCAAAGGCTACCTTAGGCAGAGTATTGTCTATTGCCAGTTGTAACTCCACGCCTTTTTTCTTTACTGCGCCTGCCATTGTGCTGTAAACGGTTTCGATGACGTTGTTAATGTTGTTGTCCTGCATATTGAATTTGGCCCTGCCGGACTGGAGTTTCTGGAAATCCAGAACGTCGTTGATGAGCCGGGCGAGGCGGT
>Ga0187886_1004294_pt1 | contig 10288 bp, 5 predicted proteins | sample June2016WEW_20_1_FD_133001 | JGI IMG/M metagenome (GOLD analysis project Ga0187886, IMG submission 133001) | Peatland microbial communities from SPRUCE experiment site at the Marcell Experimental Forest, Minnesota, USA - June2016WEW_20_150 | ecosystem: Environmental > Terrestrial > Soil >... | reverse complement strand
TCAGGTTGATGGCATCACTCGGCACAAAGTAGGCATAAATCCGGTCGCCCAGGGTGAAGCCGGTCACGCCGACATTGCCAATGGGAAAGCCGTATTTGGCAGATAGGCCGACCAGCACCCCGCCCAGCGCCAGTCCCATGACGATGCCGCCCACTGCCAACAGGCTGGATTCGGCAAAGAACATGCCCATGATGCTGCTGCTTCTCATCCCAATCGCCGCCAGGATGCCGATCTCACGTGTGCGCTCGAAAACCGACATGATCAGCGTATTGATGATCACCGTGGCAGTGATGCCCAGGATGATCAGGTAGAGCAGGCCCATAAAAAAGTTGGAAAACTGATTGAACTGCACCAGCAAGCTGTTCGCCTGTTCCCAGGTGACCACCTGGTATTGAGAGGTGCTGAGCGCCTTCGCCACCGCCCCGTTCTGTTCACGGTCTTTGAGCAGGACAAAGACAAGCGTGGCGTGGTTCTGAGTTTGAGTGATGGCCTGCGCCTTGGCCAGCGGCATGAAGACCGTGCCCTCGTCGAATCCGGGAGTGTGGGTCGTGTAGATACCGCGGATGAAGAAAGGCTGCTGGTCCACGTCGCCGTTCGAGGTATTGATGAGCAGGTTGACCTTGTCGCCTGTGTTGAGGCCCAGCTTGTCGGCCAGCGGCTGGCCAACCAGGATGCCTTCGCTATCGTCCGCTTTGAGAAATTGGCCGCTGATCATCCCGTTTTGAAAAGGGGCGTCGGCTGGCGAGGTTGGGTCAATGCCGAAAATGCGCACGCCCAGCGAGTTGTCGCCCGTGGCCACAATCCCGCTGGCGTACAGGCGCGGTGTGGCCACCTGCACCGGAGCCAGGGAAGCGATCTGCGCCGCCACCTGGTCGGGGTTCTCAACCAGGTCTTCCCAGGCCAGGCTGGTTTTATTTTCGTCGTAAGTTTTGGCGCGCACCTGCAGATGGCCGCTTTGCAATCTGATGGAAGTGTCCATGGAGTCGCGCAGCTCTCCGGCGATGACGGCTGCCATCAGCAGCAGTAACGCCATCCCGATCGCCAGGGCCAGGGCAGAGAAAAAAGAGCGCCGGCGGTTGCGCCCGAGTTCACGAAAAGCCATTTTGTAAAGTTGGATCATAGCAGGCCTCACACGTAATGCAGGGATTGAGCGGGTTCGTTCTGGGCCGCTTCATGCGCCGGGTAAAAGGATGCCAGCACGGCGATAATCAGGGCAGTCAGGCCGCGTTGGGCCAGTTTTTCCAGCCCGAGGGTCGGGTAAATCCTCCCGGTGATCAGGGCCATATATTGGGATAGGGAGGAAAACTGGCTGTAATCCCAACCGACCTGGCCGGAGATGAAATTGAACGCTACGCCCAGGCCCACGCCAAAGCCCACGCCGATCAGGCCGAGCAGTGCACCTTCCAGGATGAACAGGGAAGAAATCTGCTGTGGCCTCATCCCCAGGGCACTCAACAGGCCGATCTCACGCGTGCGTTCGTAGACGGCCATCATGAGCAGGTTGAAGATGCCGATCCCGGCGATGATCATGATGATGAAACCGAAGACGTTCATCGCTTCGCCCTTGGTCTCGAGGGCCGATTGGAGGTCAGGGTAATTGGTCTGCCACGAATCCATTTCGTAGCCGGGCAGGCTGGTCTTCAGGGCGTTGATCACGGCGGGTTCCTGGCCGAGTTGTTTCAGCGAAACCATCACCTCGGTCGACTGCCCGGTCAGGCCGTACAGGTCCTGAGCTTCAGCCAGCGAGATGTAGATGTTCAGCTTCTCGATATCGCCCATGCCCACGTCGTAAATGCCGCCCACGGTCATGCTGCGCTGGCGCATTTGTCCGTGGGTGGCGCGCCCGGTCAGGGTGATGCGGTCACCCACCTTCACCTCCATGGCGTCGGCCAGGCCCTTACCGATAAAAATCACGTCCTGGTCCGCGGCGGTCAGATACTTTCCTGACCGCACGTGCTTCGGCAGCAGGCTGACCGGCAGCTCTTTCTCCGGCTCGATGCCGACGATGCTGATGCCAAAAGCGCCCTTGCGGTCAGTGGCCAGCCCGCCGGTAGTGATGCGGCGTGAAGCCGCCACGACCTGCGGCTGGGCCAGGGCAGCCTTGATCACTGCCTGATCGTCGGTCAGCGGCAGCAGGGGGTTCAGATTGGTTTTATCGTTATAGCCGCTGGCGTGGATCTGGATATTCCCGCCCAGCACCTTGATGGCATTGCCGTAAATAGCCTGCTCGAAGCCGGCGATGAGGCCGTCGTACATCATCATCATTGCCAGCGTCAGCCCAATAGACAGGACGACGATCAGCGTGCGGCGGCGGTGCCTCCACAGGTTGCGCCAGGCCAGGCGAAGATATAATCTCATATTTGGTATTCCTTTCTGTGTTTTGGATGTTTTGCAGTTGCACTGCAAAACAGCAGTGATTTATGGAGCAACCCATTCCTCCAGTATTGCGGTATCAACGAACTGGATTGAGCCTGGCGGGGTGCCCAGGATGCGTTCAAGCGCATCGCCATAGGACGCCAGCATGGCTTGGATATGCGGCAGGTCACCGGGATACAGCCCGTCCGGGAGGAATAACCCGGCCATGGCGTCGCCCATACCCAGCATGAGTGCCAATACCACCTCGCCGGCCTGGTCGGGATAGGGGTTATTCATCACACCTTCGCGGATGCCCTGGCGGATAATCTCGGTCAGCAGGGGCGCGTACCATTTAATCCCGGCCGCGCTCACTTTCTGGCGCACGATGGCGTTGCCGTCTGAATACCAACCCTGCAGCAGGGCCAGGATAAAATCCTTGCGGGCGGTTTTCCAGCGGGCGATGGTATCAAAGAAACCTTGGAATTTTACCAGGGCGGGCAGGTTTGGGTCGTGGACGATGGGGGTGAGCACCTGTTCAGCGTCCAACATCATGCGCTCGATCAGCGCTTCCAGCAGGGCCTGCTTGGAAGTGAAATAGTGGTAGAAGGCGCCCTTGGAAATCTGCAGGTTGTCAAGGATATCCTGGATGGCCATCTTTTCGTAGCCCCGGGTGTATACGAAGCGTTGGGCGGATTCGAGGATTTCGTTGCGCCGTACGTTGTATTCGTCTTCTTTGACTACTCGGGCCATAAACCCTTCTTTTCATAAACCGACTGCCGGTTTATTTATCCACAAGAGTATACAGTGAGGTTAAGTGGTTGTCAAGGGGGATGGAGCGCGCAGAAATCGGGTTTTTCGAAAAAGCCCGATTTCTCTATGGAAAAACACGCGCCTGCCATCTTCTTTTCCTCAAAATCATTTCTTTGCGTTCTTTGCGCCTTTGCGGTGAATCCTCTTCCCTGGGGTTTATGTTGTACAATATTCCTACACCCCATGCGTAAAATTATCCCTTACCTGTTGGTGGCGTTGGCCCTGGCAGCGCGCTTCATCCCCGGTCCGCGGCCCATTGATGATTCCTACATTACCTATCGTTATGCCCGCAACCTGGTAAGCGGGGCCGGTTTCGTTTTCAACCCTGGCGAGCGAGTGCAGGGCACCACCACCCCGCTATACACCCTCTTGATGGCTGGGCTGTCCTTGCCGGCCGGCGGGGCGGCGGCGCCTTTCCCGGCCATGGCGCTGGCGGTCAATGCCCTGGCGGACGGCGCCACCTGCCTGCTGCTGTGGCAGATCGGGCGGCGCCTGGAGGCGGAATGGGCCGGGCTGGCGGCGGCTCTGGTGTGGTGCATCGCTCCCTACAGCGTGACCTTCGCCATCGGCGGCCTGGAGACCAGTCTGTATGTGTTCTTGCTGACCGCCATGGCGGCGGCCTATATATGGAAGAAGCGCACCCTCACTGCCCTGTGTGCGGCCCTGGCGCTGCTCACCCGCCCGGATGCTATCCTGCTGGTCGGCCCGCTGGCGCTCGACCGGCTGTGGCGCGCCTCCCAGAGGGGCGGCGGTGAAAAGCTGGAATGGGGCGAGACGCTAGCCTTTTTGCTGCCCTGCCTGGCCTGGGGCGCCTTTGCCACGGCTTATTTCGGCAGCCCCATCCCGCACTCGGTGACGGCCAAGCTGGCGGTGTACCGCCTGGACGCCAACTCCGCCCTGATCCGCCTGATCCAGCATTACGCCACACCCTTCATGGAATACGACGCCATCGGTGTGGCAGGGATCGGCCTCGGGCTGATCCTCTACCCGTTCCTCTACCTGGTGGGGGCGCGGCGGGCCTGGCGCAGCCAGCCGCGCCTGCTGGCCTGGCTGGTCTATCCCTGGCTGTATTTCGTGGTGTTCGCCCTGCCCAACCCGCTGCTCTTCCGCTGGTACCTGACCCCGCCGCTGCCGGCTTATTTCCTGGTGATCCTGCTGGGGGCAGAACAGGTGCTGCGATGGCTGTTCAGTTTGCGCGCCAGGCTGCCGTTGGCTGCCTGGCGACGTTATGCTCCGCTCGTTTTGCTGGTGGCGCTGCCGCTGGCTTCCAGCCTGAACGCCTGGAGCCTGCATCCCGACCACGGCCCTGACCGCCCGGCCCCGGCCATGGCCTGGTTCAAGCTGGAGCTGCTCTACCGCCAGGCCGCCGATTTCCTGGCGCCGCGACTGACCTCTTCCAGCCGGCTGGCGGCGGGGGACGTGGGCGTGCTGGGTTTCTATACCCCGGCGCGCATCCTCGACACGGTTGGGTTGAACTCACCCGAATCGCTGCGCTATTATCCCCTGGATAAGCAGTACTACGTAATCAATTATGCCATCCCAACTGACCTGATCCTGGACGAGCGGCCGGATTACGTGGTGATCCTGGAAGTATATGGCCGGCTGACCCTGCTGCAGGACCCGCGTTTCAGCCGGCAGTACACCCTGCTGCGCACCCTGCCGACGGATATCTACGGCAGCCGCGGTATGCTGATCTTCGCCCGCAATCCCTGATCTTTGGCTCATTGGGATTTTCCGTGGAAGGTCGTTCACCACGGAGATTACCAAAGAACCTGATCTTATGTATAATTAATCTATTGAGGGAACAGGAGCCGATGGTCCAAAAACCTTTTAACCGCAAAGGCACAAAGAATTTGAAGGATGTAAAGAGCACAAAGAGAGCCTATAAAATTTTTCTTTGTGCACTGTGTATCTTTGTGGTGGGCGCTTTATCCGGCGCGCCTCGCGCCGCCAGGGCGCAGCCGGCCCACGTCCCAGCCGCGGACGGCCCCCCTGGGGGGTACGTCCCAAACCAGGTGCTCGTCAAAGTGAGCGGTTCTGCTCCCAGCGCCCTGCGCAAGAACCTGGGCAAGCTCGGCAAGGCGAGCGACAGTGGGTTGGCGTTGGGTGATGGCAGCCTGCTGGTGCTCAAGGTGCCGGCAGGTACGGTAGAGAAAACTATCGCTGACCTACAAAAACAACCCGGGGTGGTCTACGCCGAGCCGAATTATTACCTGTATGCCCAGGACGTCATCCCCAACGACCCGGAATGGCCCAGCCAGTACGGGCCTCGCCACATTCGCGCCCCGGCGGCCTGGGAAATTTCCAAAGGCGCCGCCGGCGTGACCATCGCCATCCTCGATTCCGGCGTGGATTTTCACCAGCCCGATCTGGCGCCCAAGCTCGTGGCGGGTTTCGATTTTGTCAACCTGGATGACGATCCGCAGGATGACTTCGGTCATGGCACCCAGGTGGCGGGCGTCGCCGCCGCGGTAACCAACAACCACGAGGGCATTGCCGGAATCTCGTGGGGGGCGCGCATCCTGCCGGTCAAAGTGCTCGACTATACTGGCTCCGGCTGGTCTGACGATGTAGCCGCCGGGATCTACTTTGCTGCCAACAATGCCGCCCGGGTGATCAACCTCAGCCTGGGCGGACCAATCCCACCCGCATCTACGCATACTCTGTGTGATGCGGTGACTTACGCCGTCAACCTGGGGGTGGTGGTGGTAGCCGCCGCCGGCAACGGTTACGGCGCCGGCATCTACTACCCGGGGGCCTGCCCGGGGGCCCTGGCGATATCCGCCACCGATCAGACCGACCAGTTCGCCTTTTTCTCCAGCCAGGGGCCCGAAGTCGCCCTGGCCGCCCCGGGGGTGGACATCATCTCCGTGGGATGGCTGGCCGACCCCAATCCGCTGGTCCCTGGAAGCGGCACCTCCTTTTCAGCCCCGTTCGTTTCGGGCGCGGCCGCCATCTTGCTGGGTATACCCGGCAACCGTTACTCGAGCGACGTGATCCGCCAGTTGGAGACGACTGCCAAGGATTTGGGGCCGGGCGGCAGGGACGAATTTTACGGTTATGGACTGCTTCGGCTTGATGCGGCGCTGAAGCTGGCGGTCAAGGAACACCCGCAAAAGGAAAAGGCCGAAAACGAGGCGTCGGCCACGCCCGAGCTGGCTGGTGGATTTATCGGCGGGGCAGCTTCTTCCACGCCCACGCCAACGATGACGGCTACCGCCACCTCCACCTCCACCTCCACGTCTACTGCCACACCCACGCTGACTTCGACGTCCACGCCGACGGCTACCGCCACCGCCACGCCCGGTGGGGCGCTGGCCGCCAAACCGACTGACCAGCCAGTGGCCGGGCTGTCGATGCCGCCAATGCCCGTGGTGGCCGGGTTCTTCCTGCTGGCCGGCCTGGCGCTGATCGGCTACGCCCTGGCGCTGCGGCGCAGCCTGTAAAAAGTAAGAGTTTTCTTATAAACCGCTCCGGCTGGCGGGTGGTTGTACTATAATTAAAGGGGTTCTTTTCCGATCTTTTAACGCGGCAGAATTAGCCATCTTATCAGGGAGATCCGGCAACTTTTCGTAGGAGAAAAAAATGCGGGCTTACTTCACTTTGCAAGGCAGGCGACGGATTTACGGATTGGTGCTGGCGCTGATGGTCTTGTCAACTTTATTCGGCGGTACCCCCCTAGTGGTACGCGGGCAGTCGCAGACGCCTCCGCCTCAAATCGCCCCGCCTGGCCAGGGTGGCGCGGGCGATCTTTCCGCCCAGTGTACGCCGAAGGGTGAGCCGCGCGTCCCCAGTTTGGTTGCGCCTGCTAACGGCAGCACGCTGATCACCACCGTCCCACAGCTCTCCTGGAAAGGCGTTTCAGGATATTGTATTAAATATTACAACATCCAGGTCTGGGTGGACGGCGGCAGTATGGTTCTTTCCGCCTGGCCGACAGTCACAAATTTCACCATTCCGGCCCACAAATTGACCTGGGGCGTGAAATATAACTGGTATGTGTGGGCCTACAACATTATCTATGGGTTTGGTGATCCCCTGATCGCTTCGTTCAGCACGACCACGGTGAGCAACGATGACTTTAACTTCCTCACTGCCATCACCGCCACGCCGTACACGCTCACCGAAGACACCACCGCGGCTACTACCTCGACTGATGACCCGTCTCTGCCCTGTGCCGCAGATAGCGGGCAGGGTAGCAACAGCGTATGGTGGAGCTTCACTCCCAACAGCACGGGTACCCTGGATGTCAACACCGCCGGCAGCAGTTACGACACGCTGCTGGCCATCTGGACGGGCACGCCGCCCTTGACTAACCAAAGCTGCAATGATACCGTATCGGCCACTAAAGCGGAAAAAATCGGGTTCTCCGTTACACCTGGGACAAAATATTATCTTGAGGTTGTCCAATCCGGCGGCCTGGGTACGGGCGGCAGCCTCAACCTGTCGGTCGTCTTCAATACTTTCGCCGTATCCAAGACGTATGTTTCTGTGGGCCTTTATGACGGCTGGGTGCTGGAAACCCGCGACGGCAGCAACAAGGGCGCGAGCCTCGATTCGACCAGCTCGATCCTGATCGTGGGCAACACACCCAACGGGCGCAGATACCGCTCATTCCTGTCCTTCGATGCTGCCAACCCTTCGGCACCGATACCCACCAACGCTGTGATTATTTCGGCAGTGGTCAGCTTAACCGTGTCCAGTATTTCCAACCCTGATCCGTTCGACACATACCCTGGCCTTAAAGTAGATATGCGCAAGCCCTATTATGGCAGCAGTATAAAGCTGACTACATCCGATTTTCAGGCCTCAAGCCAAATGGATCCAGCCGGCACCATTCTTGAACCTTCGACCCCTACCAGCGTGTATTCAGCGTCGCTCCTTCCGGCGGCGTTCAAATATATTAACAGGACCGGCACGACGCAGTTCGAGCTGCATTTTCCTGGGGATGATATCGATAATGATTTGTACGATACCATCAAGTTCTACAGCGGCGACGCTCCCACGATTTCATTCAGGCCGAATCTGGTGGTGACGTATTACATTCCGTAAGCGTTGGGTGGCCCCGGTCAGGTAGGGGCGACCCAGTCAATTAAAGAACACAAAATTGAGCAGATAACCCGGGTCGCCCAACCCGGCCAGGTATAAACCCTAAAGGTTCTTGACACCTTTAGGGTTTATATTTGGTCTTCAAGGATTTCCTACTGCCAGCTTACAAAAGTGATAGGCTCGCACGCAGGCGGCGGCGGTTGCCTGCCCTCAGCTAACAAAAGTGAAAAGTTTCACATCATCGCTTTGGGCTAAACTGAATGCATGCCTACCTCCTTTTGCGTCACAAAACTGCGTTTATTAGCCCTCATTCTGCTTTTTAGCCTGGCCTTTTCCAATTTACTTCCCAACCGCGTCACCCCTGTGCACGCCCAGGCCCCAGAGACGGCCACGCCAGAGGCAGGCAGCACTGCCACAGCCCCGGCGGACGAGGCGCCCTCGCCCACGGCCGAGGCTCCTACCGGCACTGCCACCCCGGCCGACACCCTCACGGCTGCGCTGGAGGATACGGCGACCCCTGCCGCCTCTCCCACCGGTACGCTAACTGGCGCAACCTCTCCCACCGATACACTATCTGCTGCCGCCTCTCCCACCGATACGCCAACTGCCGCCGTTTCTGCAACCGTCACGCCCACTTCGGAAGCAGTCACACCCACTCCCGAAGCAGTCACGCCCACCCCGCCGGCCCCGCCTGCCCAAAATCCGGCCGGGCTGTCCCTGACGCCCGCCGATTACAACCTGCTCTCCGATGGGCAGTTCGTCTACGGACCCAACGTGGGCAGCTTCACCATCGCCGATTTCACGGCGCGCTCGGCCCCCCAGCTTAGCCCCTACGCCGATGCGCTCTACGGGCGGGCCGAATTCAACAGCATCAACCCGCGCCTGTACTTTACCCTGATGGAAATGGCCACCGGCCTGGTCTCCAACCGCTCCGCCGCCTCTCAGCAGTTTGAGAATCCCTTCGGTCTGGCCGAGCCGGGCTTCCTGCCCCAGCTCGACGCCCTTTCCAAAAGCATGTTCAACGCCTATTATCTGCACCTATACAACTATACGGCTCTGCTGGCTGGCCAGCGCAATCTGCCCGCCCTGACCCTCGCCGACGGTTCAACCTTCGACGTGCCCGGGGAGGTCAACGCCGGCAGTTACGCCGTCCTGTCCGGGTTGGCCAGCTTCAAGGACGCGGCTGGGATGGCAGCCGCCCTGGACAGCGCCAATCCGTTGAGTTTCGCCCAGACCTACCGGCGTCTATTCCCGGACGATGACCCGCTCAGCCAGGCCAACCAGATCCTTTATCCCGGCCAGTTGGCCGGTCAGGCTGCCCCGGCTAACCTGCTTCAGTTCCCCTACCCGCGCGGCCAGGTGTGGACCTTTAACGGCGTGCACAGCAATGACGGCGTCAGCTCGGATATGTCGGCCATCGATTTCAGCAACGGCTGGCCGGCCTGGGGCGCTGACACCAGCAATATGTGGGTGGTAGCAGCCGCTGGAGGTACGCCGACCAAAATTTCGAGCTGCAACTTCCACATCGACCATGGCAATGGCTGGATGACCGCCTACTATCACCTGGACAACATCCAGAATTATTCCGGCTCGATCCAGCAGAACGATCGTATCGGTGTTATCGCCAATAACCAGACCCAGGCGCTGTGCAACGGCGGCAGCTCGACCGGCCCGCACGTGCATTTTGTGCTCAGGTACAACGGGGCGCTGGTGGCGATCAACGGCGCTGCGCTGTCCGGCTGGGTGATCCACGCCGGCACCTACAACTACGATTACGACCACAACGACATGTGGCTGATCCGGGACGGGGTCAAGAAATACGCTTATGTAGACCCGATCCTCAACGATGCTACTGGCGGGGCGACCTGCCCGGCCCCGGCCCTTTCATCGCCGGCAGATAGCTACATCTCGCCCAGCCAGGGACTCACCTTCAAATGGTCGGCGGTCAGCGGCTGCAGCTTCAGCGGCTACACCTTGCGGATTAAAGACACCAGTGACATGGACAGCGGCGGGAATATCATCGTCGACAAGAGCGTGAGCGATACTTCGCAAAACAGGACAATTGCGGCGCAGT
>Ga0187886_1004293_pt1 | contig 10288 bp, 10 predicted proteins | sample June2016WEW_20_1_FD_133001 | JGI IMG/M metagenome (GOLD analysis project Ga0187886, IMG submission 133001) | Peatland microbial communities from SPRUCE experiment site at the Marcell Experimental Forest, Minnesota, USA - June2016WEW_20_150 | ecosystem: Environmental > Terrestrial > Soil >... | reverse complement strand
TGGTAGTAGCCAGGCTTGTTCACGATTCAATGGCCGCAGTGGCATCGGGCTCACCTCCTACTGATTGTCCCAATTCTACCACATTGGTTTGAATTCTGAGACAGGCTCGAGAGTCGAACTCCACCTGAAACACGATATATCGGAAAATGGCTAAGTATGCCTCAGCTTGCCTTGGTACGTTGATGATTTGTTCTGGTGTGTATCCTTTTCTGACCATTTTTCCCCTTTTACGATATTATAGCTGGTATTGTATTTAGGGGGTTAGGTCACTCAGTCATACTATTTATCTGTGTGTTTCAATGTAAAACCGTTACGAAACAAAAGGGGCTTTTCACTACTTGACAATAATTGGGAAGTTTTATAATATGAAGCAATTCTAAAGAAAGGAGGATTTCTCAGTGGAAGACGCGCCAAAGAAACAGATTCCTGCTGTGGAGGGGTTTTTCACAATGCCGCCGGAAGAACCTCATCTCATAGGAACTAAATGTAATTCCTGTGGTGATTATTTTTTCCCAAGAGTAGAGTCGTGCCGAAACCCTTATTGTAGTAAGACGGAGCCAGTGGAAGATGTGCTGCTTAGCAGGAAAGGAAAGCTGCACAGTTTCACGGTTAACTTTTATCCACCGCCCATATTTCACATACCAGACCCGTTTGTTCCTTATGCTAACGGGCTTATAGAGCTACCAGAGGGAATACGGGTCACTACAATGATAGGACCGGGCTATGATCAAAAGAATCTGAAGATCGGCATGGAAATGGAGATGATAATAGATAGACTTTACGAGGATAAAGGGGGGGATGAAGTTGTGTCATGGAGGTTCCTGCCAGTCTCGAGTTGAAAGCCCGGATTTATTAGTGTGGAGTAGTTTTTTTAGTAGTAAAGGAGGTAAAAAGGCGGGGAAAATGAGAAAAATGAAAGAAATTGCTATATTAGGTGTTGGCAGACACGTATGGGGTAAATTTCCGGGCAAGGCATTCGATGATTTAGCTGAGGAAGCATGTCTAACTGCACTTAAAGATGCCAATGTGGAGAGGAAAGATATAGAGTTTGTCAGCGGCGGTGTGGACCCGTATGGTGGTACCGGGGGTATGGCCCTCGGTATTCTGGCGGGTAACACAATCTCTCATCGGCTGGGGCTTACGGTGCCTGCGACCAGTTGCTATAACGGTTGTGCCACGGGTGGCTGGGCACTGAAAACGGCTCAAGCGTATATTACCGCTGGTTTCTGTGACATGGCTCTTGTCTTTGGCGCGAGTGCACCACCCAAAGGCTTTTTCGCCCCTACTGGAAAGGACGATGAATTTGACCCAGCAGACTCTGACTTTCAGCGGTTCCGACTCTTCGGAAGCACAAATGTTAGCGGTTTTGCCCAGGGGGCACTGAGGCGAATGAACCTGTACGGGCTGACAGAGGACGACCTTGCCGAGATAAAGGTGAGGGCCAGCCGATATGCCCAATTCAATCCTTATGCGCGGTATAGAAAGGTCTACACCAAGGCAGAAGTTTTACACTCTCCAATGGTTTCTTATCCATTGCACCTTTTAGAGGTATGCAGTACCAGCGATGGCGCTGCCGCAGCGGTGGTTTGCAGTTTGGAAAAGGCTAAACAATATACCACCAGGCCGGTGATCATATCTGCTATCGGTATTGGGTACACTGGTTATAACGATCCTGGATATGCCCGTGGGGCGTTCGGTAGCAACGCTAAAACTCCTGAGCAAGGAACGGAACTTGAGAATAACATGGAATACCGCGCAGGTAAGGCAGCTTACGAGGAAGCAGGGATAGTGCCTGAGGACCTGAGTTTTGCCGAGGTATATGACCTGAGTTGTGCTATGAAACTCGACTGGTTTGAACAACTGCAATTCTGTAAAAAGGGTGAGGCGGAGGCTCTTTTCAGGTCAGGGGCTACAGAGTTGGGAGGCAGGATTCCGATTAGCCCCAGTGGCGGGATTGCAGCCACTGGAGAGGCTATTCCGGCTCAGGCGCTCTACTTTGTAGCTGAAGTCGCTGACCAGTTGAGGGGTAGAGCAGGGGGAAGACAGGTGGAGGGTGCCAAGGTCGGTTTATGCGTAAACTCAGGCGCCGGGGGAAATGCTCAGGCTATTATAATGAAGAGGTAGAAACATAAGTACTAGTATTCTATATTGAGTCAGGGCGTGCCTGGGTTGGCGAAAGGATGACCTTACCTCGCAATTTCCTAGAAGGGTTTAATGGTCCAGCCAATATTATCAACCCCTGGGCGGGCGGAACGTAGTTGAAACGATTGAATGTGAAGTGATACTGGCTTAGGAGTCTCAACTATCAGATGAAGTCGTGGCTATCACAGTTAACCGATTTTTACATCGCCTAAACTAAACATTTATAATAATTCCTATGGATAATATCCGCTGGGGATGTGAATGCTGTTTTTGCCACCGTCCTATTGTACGGGGTAAACCAACTCTCATTTTCTCCACCGTTGAACCTTTATTAATGGGTGTCTCTCATTCCACCTGCTGTGCAACCAAATACCAATACGGCTGTTTTCATACCTGTCCCCCTTACAGTGTATCTTCGGAACAAATATCCTTCCTCATGCATTTCTATCCCATGCTCCACCGTCTCCCAGGCAGTGAACCTAATCGAGAACTTCGTTGGAGTCTTGCAGAACTTCTTATTAAATACCCGTCTTCAATGAGGAAACCAATTCCAGTATTACAGAGGTTTACTAGGGAACATAGAAAATGGGGGTTTGAATGGCAATATCGTGGAGATTTAGAGACGGATTTTCTGCGGTTTCTGGGACAGGTTCAAAGAGCGGCTAAAGAGAAACCCAGTGCAGTGGATGCCGTTTTTCGGAAGTGAAGAAGTAGCTGTGACCTGCCCGTGCGGAATGTAATCACAACAATCGAGAGGGATGTGGTGCTGGCGAAAAGGCTGAAGTAGCTTTTCAAGCGAATATGACCCAGCAATTTACTTAAATGTGACCTAAATTCATACTGCCTCTGGGTAATTGGCGAGAATTTGAGGTAAAACTTTTATTCTTGCCTTATATTAGCTGACCGTAAATCAATACAGATTGTCAATTAATATTCAAGTTAATTCGTACGGACTTGATAATTTTCCCATCCGCCGGTAAATCAGAGAAAGCGCCCCACTCCTTGTGTCGAACCTTATGCACGAAAGAAAACAACAACTATTTCTCCCGCACCGGTAATCAGGTTATCGCCAGCACCTTCTCCTATTACAACGTCGAATTCATATTCCGGAATCAAAATCCCAACAACAGAAATACCGTCACAAACAGACGATTTCCATTTTGCCTATAATTACTCGATAGAGGATATTACCAACAGTACGGAAAAAGCCGCAGATTTTAAGCGTAAATATATCAAACAGGAAGCCCGATTTTTTACGATCGCAAGGAACCCTTACAGCATGCTGACCTATGATGGATGGAACCTGAATAAAGAGTCAGGAGTTCCCGATACCGTCCGTTACTGGAGCGCCCCGTCCAAGGAGTCTCTGGATATCGCTATCTGTATCAAGGCGATTGCCGGAAATAAGGACGCCCAATTGTTGATACCTGATGGTAATGCTGAAAAAGCAATAAGTACCGCCCTTGAGATACTCAAGGGAAAGCTGGATAGCTATAATTCTTTCAATCAAAGGTATCCCGGATACGGAGGATTCTTGCCATGGTTCCTGTCCGGTGCAGAGATGGATCCAACAGATGACTGGAAAGGTGAGCTTCCCGGACTCGACAACGGCGAGTGGGTCTGGTCGATGCTGACAGCAGAGCATGTTCTGCGGCAGCTGGGACATCAAGACCTCGCGGATAAATATGCCGAATACAACCGGAAGCTGAAAGAGAATAGCGTTAAGATATTCTTCGATAAAAGTGCCGGGAAAGTCAGGGGTGACGTAAAAATCACGAATGCGGCATCGGCAGGTTCTTCATACGAGACTATTCTCTCGAAGCCGGGACGGGCGACATATCTTACGGGGGAGCACGGTGTCCACGAAGGATTCATGAAGGTTATGTTCGTGACATTATTTGGCAAAGGACTTACCCAAGGTGAAAAAGATACAATTTGGAACAGCATCGATATGGTACGTGTGGAGAATAAATACGGTACTACCTGGCAGGCATACTGGGGCTCCGCGCATGAAGAGTGGGCCTGGCTCTTTCTGCCTTTCGGAGATTTGCCTGAATATCAGCAGCTTTTCCGTATACGGGAGATAATAAGGTCAAACAATGCCCGTGAAAGAAGATATCCGGGTTTCGCGTCTTCCACGAACCAACCCGTTGGTACGGGATAAATCAGCGATGCCGGTATTGAAGGGCTAGGCAGCCAGGAGTGCCGCACTAACAATCTTTTTGCCATCTACGGTGTCTTCCCGTGATGCTCCAGTTCTCGAAAATGCCTGACGATGCCACCGGGAATGCCTGGCTCGCATGGCTCCTGAATATGCTCCAGGCGCCAAAAATGCAAGGCCCTATGGGTGGTGGAGAATCCTCCATGAATGATGGCAGTTCGGTATCATACGTCAAGACGATAGACGGGACTTTACCGGTCCTGCTGGCGATGATGGGCGGCATTGATGTGGAGACGGCGGCGATGCTGCGTGATAGTGGCGTTTACGATAATTTTATCAGTATAATCAAACAAAAATATGAACGAGCCTTCGGTGCCGGGCCTTTGAAAGAGCCGGTCGGGTTCGCCTTGCCTGATACTGCTGTACCGAAAGGCAGTGCGTCCGACTATAAATACAACGGGGGCCACATTAAGGTCCAAGACTTTGACCTGAAATTCCGCAAGGCAATACGACCACTACTCGAAGCCTACGAATGGAAGAATTCCCAGGGCACGATAGAAGATGGCGATATCAGCTATTTTTACGAGCATTATGACATCATGTGGGACTTGGAACAATACCTTGTCGTGAAAACAGGCAAGCCGGACAAACATATTTATCAACCACCAACTAAATCTACAGTCCCCACCGCCAGCGGGCGAGCTCCAATCTCTATAATGTCCAACTGGAAGCTTGGCGTTGAAGGACGTCGCGGGTGGGGAAATGACGGGGTAGCGAGAGCGTCTGATGGCACCATCTCTATACCTGGCGGAGGCTGGACCGGGGAAATGGTAGAGCCATCAGTGCCTATCGAAGGACGCAATTATATCGGCATTAAAGGAAAAGGCGAGTTTTTACTGGAAGTAAAAAATCAATACGATAAGCCTTTTATTAGTAAACCTCGTCTTAAACTGTCACCTGGAAATGTAGTTTACGTGCCGATACCTGATGAGAATCGAAACGATAAAATTATGACGATTGCTATCACCGATTACACTCAGGATGTTACTATCGAGGATATCTTTATAGCCGATAGTAAGTGATAACGTCACTTTCAAGATACCACCTGGTGAAAAAGAAGAGAAAGAAAATGGGGAAGACCCGAAAAGTGACAGTAGCCGGTATTCCGGAGTTAATTGCCGGTATTTTTATTCTTTTTGCCGGGATTACATCGGCTCATTTAATACCATTACTGATTATATTACTAACCGCAGGCACGATATCTTTGATTGGAGGTGTTTGTGCATTAAAAAGACGTTTTTGGGGGCTTGCGGTTACAGGAGCTAGCTTTTCAATATTTTGCGCAGTTATTCTCGGTGTTCCCGCGTTATGGTTGATATTAGATGCGAAAAAGGAATTTAGATAGATTTATGGACATACTGAAGGTGCTACCGGAACAGGAAGCGAAAATGTCTGAAAACGCGGATAAGTGGATGAAAATAGGGCTTGCTACAAGCAGCCTACCCTTTCCCGACAAGGCTGTGATCATGGAGCACATGAGTCGTCTGGCTTCATCCTGGTGGCTATACAATGGGGGATAAAAGCATGGTAGAACCAGTTCTTGACTACATATTAGATAAAGGTTATGCGGTAGCAAGTGTGAATTATCGCCTGGCAAATGAGGCATGTTTCCCAGCGCAATTATTAGACGCTAAAGCCGCAGTTAGGTGGATAAAGGCTAATGCGCCAACTTATGGCTTCAATCGAGAAGCTGTAGCTGCATGGGGAGTTTCTGCGGGTAGTACTTTCGCGGCTTTACTTGGGACATCAGCCAATGTCAAAGAATTAGAAGACCTTTCTATGGGTAATCCGAACGAGTCTAGTCACGTAAAGGCCGTGGTCGACATAATAGGACCGATGGACCTATTACAGATGAACTCTCAACTTCTCCAGCTTGGATACGAACCAATCCATGATACCTCTGATTCGGGTATATCCAAACTAATTGGTGGTCAGCCAACAAAATTTCCGGAGAGATGCCAGGCTATAAATCCGATTACCTATCTAACCACTGATTGTCCACCCTTTTACATCCAGCATGGTACGGCGGATCACATAGTTCCTTTTCTTCAGAGTGTTAATTTTACGAAGGCGTTAATTGATATTATCGGGCAAGAAAAAGTGATGCTAAATCTATTGGAAAACGTTGATCATTTCGACTCGGAACATAATTCTCCGGGAAATATCCAAAAGGCCCTTGATTTTCTGGACAGGTATATTAAACCATCTTGAATCAAAGATAATCAGAAATTAAATAATACCATTGTTTCAGGTGGAGTTCGACTCTCACGAAAGTGAATTTTATTAAATCGTCACATGGTAAGAAAAGAATTAAGCCCTGTAGAAAAACGCCCTAAAGAACAAAAAAAATATACTGATTCGCATGGCGGACCCGAAGTACGCATCGATACCAATGGAAAGTATTTTTGTTTAAAATGCGGTTCCTTTATCTGTGATGAAGGATGCTCAAAGCTTAATTGTCCGGGTTGCGGAACAAAATTTGATTGGCAAAAATATATTATTAAGACGCCGGTTCTCTAAACAGCTTAAATTTGAGCGTCAAATAGAGTTGATTAGCTCAGCATTGCTTTACGGGTGTGGTGGTTTAAACCCACTCTATGGCTTCTTGTACCTGGGGAGATCCATGCCCTTATTTTTCTTTCGCCCGTCAGCATCTCGAGCGTATTCCCCGCTCATGACACAATTCACGAAGAAATAAGGCAGGCCGACTCTTACATGTCTTATCGGACAATGAGTCAACCCCGCCGGGACATGCACAACAGTGGGCTTGTTGATGATATATTTTTCACCTTCCAGATACAGCTCGCATTCTGCGTCAAAATCCGTCAGATCATCCGAACAGGGGGCAAAGACGAAGACTTCGTCGAAGTCATGTTTGTGGGCAGGTTCTAGACCCTCAAAAGGCACGCTGATGTGGGTAAACCTTATCTGGAAGTGGTTTTTCTCATCATCGAGTCCATAAAACATCATTGCTTTTTTCGGCGGATAGGTATTCTGGTAATGAATGTCCGTGGTAAAAAGGTGGTCGTATTTTCGTTTAGTCATTTTTCTGATATTCTCCTCGATTATTTTATACTTCAGAAAAAATTATAACTGTTCGACTATATTCGTACAAATAGGAGTCTTGTTTTTAGCGGTTCAAAAGTTGACCTGTCCCCCTAAAACGATACTAGGAATAATATCGTAAAAAAGGGATAGCGGCTTAAAATGGTAGGCAAAGAAACAAACCCGGTTAGCCAATTAACGATATATCGTGTTTCAAGTGGAGTTCGACTCTGTGGCCATTTCTTGGGAAAAGATCAGAGTGTCCGGCCTCAGGGGTTCACTCCATGACTTTTCCTCCGTCGTGGTTCAGAAATTATAGGAAGCATTTCGTACGCCAAGTAAATAGCCACCCAGAAAGGGACGATCAGGGCTAGGCCATGAAAATGTCCTCACCTGGGTGGCTATTCTGTCCTGTCCGTATCTGCTTTATTTCTGGCTATCCCGCAGGACCTTCCCCGTAGTCTTGTCTTTCCAGTAGGCCCGTTGCTGGACCGGCCAGTTAAAGGTAATGGCGTTATTGGGGCAATCGTTAACGCAGCAGCCGCAGTACCAGCATTCATCCGGGTGCAAGATAACCGGGGGTTTTCCTTTTTCCGGGTTGGGGATAAAGACATCAACCTGGCAGACCTGCACGCAGGTGTTGCAGCCGGTGCACAGATCGGGGTTGTAAATTACGGGATTGGCGGGGCTGACGATATTGGGTAAAGCATATATCTCTTTATGAGGCATGATATTCCTCCTTATTATCTTTTATAGCTCCGACTGGTGTTACTTACCCTTGTACACACCGGCGTAGTCTTTGTTGTTGGCTTCATAGTTAGCTTTCATATCACCCCAGTATTTCAATGGCAGTGCGCCTGCCTTGACCTTATTGTTCTCCAGCTTGATGGTAACGAACTTATTCCATTCCGGCGGGTCTATTTGGGGGTAATCGATTCTGAAGAAGTTCAGCACCCGGCTGCTGGCTTTACGCGCCAGGGATGCATTGAGAACAATCTGCCCGTAAGTCAATAAGCTCAGGTCTTCGATACTGCGCATGAGCTTGTGTGGGTCGAGGGCGTAAAGTCGGGGGACATGTACATCCTGGATGTCTCTCAGGGCGTCAAGTCCCATGATGAGGAGTTTTTCCGTCTTGTAATCGGAGCAGAACATCTGCATGGCACGGGCGATGCCGGCGTGCAGTTCTTTCCAATCGATGCCATCGGTGCGGTGTATCGGGGCGTAGATGCGAGCTTTTTCCAGGGCGATCTGGTCTTTGGATATTTTACCTTCGCCTATCTGCTTGGCGTGGGCAGCGGCTTTTCGGCCGGCATACCGCCCAGTCGAAGCGGCGTAGCTATGGTCCCCGGCGGCGAACATCTGTTCCCCGGCGATGTACAGACCGTCGAGGCTTGATTTAAGGTCCCAATCAACGACGGGCCCGCCGCCGGCGGCCGTTCGCCATTGGGACGGACTGTTGCCGTCAATCATGTTATAGTTCATCAGCAGGTGCTTGGCCGGTTCAAAGCCGCCTTTTTCATAAGAATTGGTGATGTTTCTGGTGGTAGACTCCTCGCCCAGCATAAGTTTCCAGGTAACCCTACGTTCGATATCGGGCATCGCGGGGAAATCGCCGAAAAAGGGCAGGGCGTAGGTGCCGTCCTGGATCCCCTTGATAATTTTTTCCCTGTTTTCAGGAGACGGGCCCATGGCGCCGCCGTCCGGCCATCCCTGCAGGGGCCAGGGCAGCTTTTTACCGTTGGCATCGACTATCTGGATATTTTCATAACTGGCATCCCCGGCGCCGCCATACCAGGTATGCTTGAGTCCGGTGCCAATCATATGCATACCGGTCATTTCCATCAGTGTAAGCTCGGCGCCGGCCCTCCAAGCCATGGCCATGCCATCTCCACATTTGGCTCGAGAGCTGGGGAAGGTAGTGTAGCCGGCCAGCTCGGTGTTCAGAAACCAGAGTGATGAATTACCGGCGGTAGCCAGCACGGCGGCTTTCGACTTGAAGACCATAAACTCGCCGGTGCGGTTGTTAAAGCCCGTAGCCCCGATTATTCTGGCTCCCTGGATGCCTCCCTCTGTCAGCAGGCTGGTAACCATGACGCGGTCGTAAATCTTAACGCCCAGCCGCTGGCACTCTTTCTTCAAAGCAGGCTTAAAGGTCGTTCCCCAGACACGGACAGTCACCTCGGTGGCATGGTTGGGGCTCATACGGGGAGAAAACATGATTTTATCGTCATAGCGGCCTTCGGCTCCCACGTATTCGTCGTCGGTGTCCCGGATTTTACCGCCCATTTGCTCGATTTCCAGCAATGTATCCCAGTCCTCGCGGCATTGAATCTGCGTGCCGATGCCATTGGCATAAGAAATCGGAACCGGTTCTGTTGGCGGCTGGCCAGCGTGAACCGGATGCTCGACAAGTCGCTTTGCCCAGTCGTCGGGGTCAACTTTGGAATGGGGATTGGCCGGTGTGACACACCAGTGGTCGCAGCCGGGGCCCCCCGAACCGCTCCTGATGGTATCCGCCTTTTCCACAAGCGCCACTTTAACACCGGTTCTTGCGGCGCTGATAGCTGCCCAGCACCCGGCAATACCCCCGCCGATAATCAGGACATCAGTTACGATTTCCTGTTCTTTATCGTAGTGAATGGGGTAGGGCCAGGGTGTTGGCTTGCCATATTTGTCCAGTAAATCATGCCATTTGGTCATATCAATACACTCCTTTCACAAGTGACGAACCTAATAAGACTAACTACATATACCACAACCGGTATTAATATTACAAGTAGAATTTATAATAATGGAACAAATATGTTCGAGAGGAATAATCAAGAATCCCTACACAGAGAAAATCATTGTTTCAGAGGGAGTCTTTTTTGCCCAAGAGGT
>Ga0187886_1004290_pt1 | contig 10292 bp, 9 predicted proteins | sample June2016WEW_20_1_FD_133001 | JGI IMG/M metagenome (GOLD analysis project Ga0187886, IMG submission 133001) | Peatland microbial communities from SPRUCE experiment site at the Marcell Experimental Forest, Minnesota, USA - June2016WEW_20_150 | ecosystem: Environmental > Terrestrial > Soil >... | reverse complement strand
TTTTATGCAGGAATATACTAAAAGATTGGGTGATGCGCCGCTGGGCAGGCTGCTTATTAAATTAAGTCTGCCGGGCATCGCGACGACCATTACAACGAGTCTTTATAACATCGTCGATACTATTTGGGTCGCCCGGATAGGGTATGAGGCTATAGCCGCCCTAACGATAGTGTTCCCTTACCAGATTCTCAATTATGCCATCGGCGGCGGCACCGGCATAGGCATTGCTGCGCTCGTTTCGCGTCGTTTTGGCGAGAAAAACCTGGAGGATGCCAATCATGTCGCCGGGCAGACATTCTTCCTCAGCGCCGCGTGGGGACTGCTCTTTATTCTGGTGGCTGTATTGTTTTCGGATAAAATCCTGCCCTTTTTTGGTGCCACGCCGGACATCATGACCTACAGCAAACAGTTCATGGTTATCACCTCTTTCGGTGCACCTCTGGTTATTTTCGCCGTGGTTACGGCCAATCTTCTCCGCGGTTCCGGCGATGCGGTTAAGCCGATGATTATCATGGTCTCCTCGACGATTATCAACATCGTCCTGGACCCATTTCTGATATTCGGCATTGGTCCCTTCCCGGAAATGGGTGTCAGCGGCGCCGCGTTGTCTACCGTCATCGCCCAGGCTTGCGGGGCTTTGCTGGGGCTTTATTATATACTGGCGGGTAAAACTACCTATCACATTAAACTTGCCCACCTCCGCCCGAACCTATCTATCCTGAAAGACATTTACCGCGTCGGCTTGCCGTCGGTAGTAGCGCAAATCATGGAGAGTCTGGTTTTTGTCCTTTTCAATAAAGTAGTGTCTTCTTTCGGTTCGCTGGTTATCGCCGTAGTCGGTATCGTGATGCGCATATCGGACTTTACTTTTATGCCGGTGATGGGTGTCTCCAATGGTCTGTTACCCATCGTTGGCTATAACTACGGGGCGCGCAATTTCAAGCGTCTTTGGCAGGCTGTCAAGCTGGCATCGGTAGGACTCATAATTTTAATGATCGTACTAACTATCTTTTTGGAGATTTTCGCCCCGTGGATTGTCGATGTTTTCAGCAATAACGCTGCTTTAACGGCAGAAGCAATCCCAGCTTTGCGAATCATGCTTTCGACGATGCTGCTCGTCGGGCCGACGATGATGTTTATCACCACATTCCAGGGGCTTTCCCAGGGGACAAAAGCCCTTTTTCTCTCGCTGCTGCGGCAGTTTCTCTTTTTTGTCCCGGTTCTCTTTCTTTTCCGCCATCTATTCGGACTGGTAGGGGTCTGGGTGGCGATGCCAGCCTCGGATATTTTAGCCTTTGCTCTGATTTATGTTTTTATCTACCGGGAGTATAAGAAACTTCCGGCGAGTAAATAGAGCGGAAGTTACTTCCCGTATTTCTTTCGCCACCAGTCCCAGAAATCATCGATACCTTTGATGCCATTTTCCAGCACGGCTTCGTAAATATGAACAGACAAAAGACTCTGCCGGTATTCCGGCTGATTACACACGGCTTCTTTGATTACCAAGATATCATAACGTGTATCTTTGGTTAATCGGCTTTCCCAGAGCGGGCGATTGGGAGCAGCACTTTCGAATTCTTCACGGCGAGCCGTCCAGAAATCCAGCTTCCACGTTTCACCACCAGCGGGATTGGTCATCCATATGCCCCAATACAACCCTTTGTCCTTGCCATCCGTTTCACGATAAGCATCCAGACAGCGGAGGCGCCATGCCCAACCGGCGCGCGCTATTTTTGTTCCCAGCTCCCAGTGCTCCTGCCAGTTGGGGGATTCATCATACCGCTCAAAGTCGAGGTCTCGCCAGGTCATGGTCTGCATGGTGTAAGAGCCGACGGGCTTAAACCCCTCCTCCCGGATAATCTTCGCCAGCCCGGACTCTTCAAGCATTTTATCCGCTTCCATTCTTAAGCTGGCGTCAAGAGAAAATAGTCTCCGGCGATTTGTTTCTAAATCCTTCGACATCTCACTTCTCCAACCTAAATAGTCTTCTCGCATTTTCTGTAGTCTTCTCTGCTATTTCCGCCTCGCTTAATCCTTTTAGAGTAGCCGCCCCCTTAAGTGACCTAATCACGTCGGCTGGATTTGATTTAAACTCCCCCTCCCTGCCCCGGGCATAGACCACCGGGCAGTCCGTCTCTAAAAGCAGCCTTGCCAGCGGCGTTTCTTTCACCGCCCGACGGTGTTCCTCGTGGTAAGCGACGGCGGGAGTAACGGAAATATAGTAACCGGCATCGATAATGTCCCGCAAAACACTCGATGTCCCCGTGTACCAATGGAATACTGCTTTTTTCAATCCCGTCTCTTTCACCATGTCAAAAGCGTCCCGCCAGGCATAGCGGGAATGGATGAGCGCCGGTTTATCGTGTTCTTTGGCGATTTTCAGCAGCTCTGTGAGCGCCCTCTTTTGTAGTTCTTTATCCGCTACCGCCCTGACCCGCTTATGATAGTCTAATCCCACCTCCCCTATTGCTACTGCCCTATCGATATTGGCATTGATATATGCCAGGTTGGCGGGTATCTCCGCTTCCTTGATGTACCAGGGGTGCCAGCCTAATGCCGGATAAACGAAGCCTGGATATTTTCCGGCGATATCCAGCGTCTTTTGGTTGGACGCTATGTCAGAGCCGACCGCCACTATCGCCGACAGCCCGGCAGCTTTAGCTTGAGCTAGGACCTGTTCCAGATTTTCTATTTCGTCCAGGTGGGCATGGGTATCGATAAGCTGGTACATTTCTTCGTCCATCATACCATATCGTGCTTTAATGGCTCACCGCTTGCATGTAACAGCCCGGTTGTTGTTGAATAGTAGCAAATCTGCACCGAGGAGGCTAGAGTTCATGCCAGCGACAAAATACGATAAATACGTTATCAAAAAGCCGGTGGCTATCGGCGGCTATGGTCCGGAGTTCGTCTATACCGGCGAAAAGGAATATCATTCCAACTTCACTATCATGATCCTGCGCATCACCGAGCCGACCCTGATGGAGGAGTATGCGCATTCACATGACTTCGATATGTATCTATACTTCATGTCCTACGACCCGGATAATATGGGGGAACTGGGCGCCGATATTGAGATAGGGTTGGGAGCAGAGCGGGAGATACATAAAATCACCACCCCCACCACCGTCTATATCCCCGCCGGCATGATTCACTGTCCCCTGGAGTTTAAGAAGGTGACCAAACCGATATTGTTTATCCATTGCACGCTGGCGTCGAAATACGTTAAGGAAGAAAGTAAAATCATTAAAGATTAGCAATAGGTAGCTGTTACCCCTTCACCACCGCGATGGGCCGGGTGCGCGCTACTTTTTTCGAGATGCCGGCGCCGTGAGCCACCCGCACTACGTCCCCCACGTCTTTATAAGCCTCCGGGGCTTCCTCTGCCAGCCCGGCCAGACTGCCTGTCCGCACGGCGATACCTTTAGCCTCTAACGCCTCTAACACCTCCCGTCCGCTGGCCTGCCTTTTGGCTGCTGCCCGACTTTCCATCCTGCCCGCCCCGTGGCATGTCGAGCCGAAGGTCTCCCGCATCGCTTGTTCGGTGCCTACCAGGATATAAGACGTCCGCCCCATATCCCCAGGAATCAATATCGGCTGTCCCACCGCTTGATACTTTGGCGGCACGTCCGGGTGACCCGCCGGAAAAGCGCGGGTGGCACCTTTACGATGCACGCAAAGTTTTTCTTTTTTCCCTGCTATGTCATGGTCTTCTATCTTGGCGATGTTATGTGTTACGTCGTAGATAAGCTCGAGTCCGGCGTCTCTCGGACTTAAGTCCATCACGCGGCAGAAAGTCTCGCGCACCCAGTGGGTGATGCACTGGCGATTTGCCCAGGCGTAGTTGGCGGCGCAACGCATAGCGGCGAGGTAAGCCTGTCCCTCGGCGCTCTTCACTGGCACGCAAGCGAGCTGGCGGTCCGGCACCTGAATGCCGTACTTCGGCATCGACTGCAGCATTACTTTGATATAATCGTCCGCCACCTGATGGCCCACTCCGCGAGAGCCGCAGTGGACGTAGAGCATGACCTGCCCCACCCGCTCGATGCCCATCGCCCGTGCTATCTCATCTTCATATATTTCGTCGATAACGGCTACCTCGAGGAAATGGTTGCCGGAGCCGAGGGTACCCAGTTGTGGAATGCCCCGCTCCTTGGCCCTCCCGCTCACCCGTGAGGGGTCGACGCCTGGTATCTCCCCTCTCTCTTCGGTAGTTTCCAGGTCTTCTCTGTCGCCATAACCCCTCTCCACCGCCCAGCGCGACCCTTTGACTAATACCTCGTCGATTTCACCGGCGCGCAGCTTGATGACGCCCTTGGAACCCACCCCGGAGGGCACGGCATAAAAAAGCGCGTCAATAAGGGTTTTTATCTTGGGGCTGACCTCTTCCTTGGTCAGGTTGGTGCGCATGATACGCACGCCGCAGTTGATATCGAAACCCACCCCGCCCGGTGAGACCACGCCATCGCTCACGCGCATCGCCGCCACCCCGCCGATGGCGAAGCCGTAGCCCCAGTGGATATCTGGCATCGCCAGAGAATGGTCGACAATCCCCGGCAGAAAAGCCACGTTCGCCACCTGCTCCAGGGCTTGCTCCTCTAGGATGTGCGGGAGCATGCCTTCATCGGCATAAATGAGCCCGTCCACGCGCATCCCTGGCTTATAGCTTTTAGGAATACGCCAGCGATATTCGTCAACCTTTTCCAGTTTACCGCCCCACTTCGGCATTGACCGCCTCCCCCCAAAATCATTCTTAGTAACAATCGTTTTTTTACCTCTCCTCCTAACCCCCTCTCCGTGTACGGAGAGGGGGAACTAAAGGGGGTGAGGTCTGGATTCTGGCCTTCGCCAGAATGACACTTCCCTTTTTTATTGTTACGTCCTCATACAGAGAGATTCGCAATGACATTATACTACGTCTGGCTGTCCCTCAAGACCTTTCCCGTAGCCTTATCCTTCCAGTAAGCCCGCTGCTGTACCGGCCAGTTGAAAGACATGGCGCCGGGGCGGGGGCAATCGTTCACGCAGCAGCCACAGTACCAGCATTCATCGGGATGCAGAATCACCGGCGGCTTGCCTTTTTCCGGGTTGGGGATATAGACGTCCACCTGGCAGACTTCCACGCAGTGGTTGCAGCCGTTGCACTTTTCCGGGTGGAAAATTACGTTAGTATTGGGGGTGGTTATATTGGGTAGAGCGTATATCTTTTTTTGAGCCATCGCCGTCTCCTTATTTACCTTTATAAACGCCGGTGTAGTCTTTATTATGCGCCTCGTAGTTGGCTTTCAAATCGCCCCAGTATTTTTGCGGCAGTTCACCTATTTTCACCTTGCCGTTTTCCATCTTGATGGTGAGGTATTTATGCCATTCCGGCGGGTCGAGCTTAGGGTAGTCGATGCGGAAGTGGTTAAGCATCATGCTGCTGGCTTTGCGTGCCAAAGCGGCATTTATGATTATCTGCCCATGTATCAGCAGGTTTAAATCCTCGATACTGCGCATCAGCTTATGCGGGTCGAGGGCATAAAGGCGGGGGACATGCACCTCTTCGATTTCTTTCAAGGCGTCCAGCCCCATCTTCAGCAGGTTTTCTGTCTTATACTCGGTGCAAAAGTACTGCATGGCGCGGGCGATGCCGGCGTGCAGCTCCTTCCAGTCGATGCCGGCGGTGCGCTTAATAGGGGCGTAAATACGCACTTTTTCTTGGGCTATCTGGTCCTTAAGCACCTTGCCCTGGTCGACCTGCCGGGAATAGGCTGCAGCTTTCCTGCCGGTATAACGTCCTGTGGCTGCCGCGTATGAATGGTCGCCGGCGGCGAAGGTGTTTTCTCCAGCCACATATAAGCCGTCCAGCGTTGTCTTCAAATCCCAATCCACGACGGGTCCTCCGCCCCCCGCGTTACGCCACTGTGAGGGACTGTTGCCCTCGATAAAGCTGTAGTTCTGGAGGAGGTGTTTGGCGGGGTCGAAGCCGGCTTTTTCGTAGGTATCGGTAATGATTTTGGTAGTGGACTCCTCGCCCAACATCAGGTCCCAGGTCGCTCTCCGCTCGATTTCCGGCATCGCCGGGAAATCACCATAAAAAGGCAGGGTATATTCTCCGCTTTGTATGCCCTTGATAATTTTTTCCATATCTTCCTGGGTGGGTCTCATGGCGCCGCCGTCTGCCCAGCCCTGCGTCGGCCAGGGCAGCTTCTTGCCATTGGCATCTACCAGCGGAACGTTCTCGTAGCTGGCGTCACCGGCGCCGCCGTACCAGGTATGCTTGAAGCCAGTACCCAGCATCAGAATACCCGTTCGCTCCATCAAGGTGAGCTCCGCGCCGGCGCGGAAAGCCATGGTATTGCCGTCGCCGGTGATGGTACGGGAGCGGAAGGTATTGTAGCCGGCCAGCTCGGTGTTAAGCAAGAACAGCGACCAATCGCCCGCTGTAGCGATTATCGAGGCTCTCGATTTGAATATCATGAACTCACCGGTGCGGCCGTTGAGACCTGTGGCACCGACCACTCTGGCGCCCTGCACGCCATTTTCTGTCAACAGGCTGGTGACCATTACCCGGTCGAAGATTTGCACGCCGAGGTGCCGGCATTCCTTTTTTAAAGCGGGTTTAAAAGTCGTCCCCCATACCCGGATGACGGCGTTATTCAGCTTGCCTTCCGGATTGCTTTTAAGCGGTCTTCTCTTGGCGGCGTCGCCACCGAAGCTGGTGTTGCGGGTGTAGCGAGGAGAAATCATTATTTTTGATTTCTCGTCTCGTCCTACCGCGCCGACATATTCATCTTTGGTGTCTCTGATTTTACCGCCTATCTGCTCCATCTCGAGCAGGGTATCCCAGTCCTCGCGGCATTGGATCTGGTTGCCGATGCCGTTACAATACGGCATCTCGGACATGACCTGCGCCCATTCATCCGAGTCAACATTGGATAATGGGTTGGCGGGGACATTACACCAGTGGTCGCAGCCGGGACCGCCGGCGCCGCTGCGGATAACATCTCCCTTTTCCACCAATGCCACCCGCACGCCGTTCCGGGCGGCGCTGATAGCAGCCCAGCATCCTGCGATGCCGCCGCCGATAACGAGGACATCGGTTTCAATTTCTTGCTCCTGGTCATAGTGGATAGGGTAGGGCCAGGCAGGGGCTTTACCATCTTTTTCCAGGAAATCATGCCATCGGGTCATATTTAACCTCCCAAAATAAATTACCCTCTTCGGGTTATTTGTTTAGTAGAGTTTTGATAGATTGTACTCCCTTCCGTATCATTTATTCAACAAAGAATTCCGGCAAGAGAAAATCCGAACTTGACATGACTGCGGCAGTAATGTAAATTTTCTATATTGACAAATTCGTCGGGACTAAATAAATAAAGGAGGAAGACATGTCACCAGCATTGAAGGACAAGGTAGCCATCATTACCGGCGCCAGCCGCGGTCTCGGCAAGGCTTTTGCCTTGAGATTCGCCGAGGAGGGAGCCAAGCTGTTTTTAACCACTACCAATATGGAAAGGTCTCAAGACACCGTTAAAGAAGTCAAGGCCAAAGGCGCTGATGTGGCGATTATCCAGGCGGATATTTCCGTGGAGAGCGACTGTAAAAAAATCGCCGATGAAGCGATGAAGAAATACGGCAAGGTTGATATCCTTGTCAATAATGCCGCTATCTGGTACGGCATCAATATTACCCCCTGGGATGGCTGGAAGGTTGAAGACTGGGAACGGATTTACAAGGTGAATGTCATCGGCACATGGCTGGTCTGTAAGTATATCGCGCCTTTGATGGTTAAAGCCGGCAAGGGCAAGATAATCAATATCGCCTCTAACGTGGCGCAGGTGCCGGCGGCAATGCTGTTCCTGCCGTATTCCTGCGGCAAGGGCGCGCTTTACACTTTCACCCATGCGCTGGCACGGGCTTTAGCCGGGAACGGCATCAACGTCAACGCCATCGCACCCGGATTTACCGCCTCCGAGGCGAGCCTTGCCCAGCAGGGCAGTGACAAAACATTTGAGTTTGCCGTCGGCGGTCAAGCCATGAACCGCCGCGGGCAGCCGGTGGACATGGTGGGGACGGCCGTTTTTCTGGCTTCCAAAGACTCCGACTTTATTACCGGGCAGGTGTATTATATCGATGGCGGGACCATCATGCTTTAGTCCCCGCTAAGGGGAAAATGGAGAGGGGGGTTTTTAGCCCCCCTCTTTTTTTATTTCTCTTTATCGTGTTTGACTCTATTTATAAACGCCTAATTCCTTGGTGGCATCAATCATCATTTTTATATTAGCCGGAGGAACATTATCGATGGTAGCTCCGCTTAACATCAGGTAGCCACCGCCCTTGGCGCAGTCATTGATGAGTTTCTTGCAGGCATTCTTAACATCTTCCGGCGTGCCGACGCTTAAAGTGGCGATGGAAAGGTTACCGCCGATGCAGCTTACATCGCCCAGTATTTTCTTAGCTTCAGCCATATCGGTAGTATCGAAGCCCCAGATAACCTTGCCCTTAGGTGTGTCCTTAATGACTTTCAAACGGGAGTTATAGCCGCCTTCCGCCCAGGGGAAGGGTATGCAGCCTTCGGCAATGAGACCATCCATCAGGTCTTTTAAGGTTGGCCAGTAGAATTTCTTGAACTGCTCGTCGGACATAAAACCGTCAGCGCCTTTATGCAGCGGGATAAACACTACCGGGTTGCCGTTCAGTTTGGCATTATCGACGCCCATTTTTACCATTATCGGAACAAATTGCTCGCAGGCGCGGATAACTTTAGCGGGTTGGCGATACATATCCGTGATGATGCCCTTGGTGCCCCTTAGCGTATCGCCGATGGTATCGAAGGGCGCCTTGGTGCCGCCGCCGAAGAACCCGGGGAAACCGGCCGCGGTCATTTCCGCACCAAAGGAGCCCACAGCTCCGATCCACTTTAGTGCTTCATCGCCGGCATCCAACATCGCCTTAAAAGCAGCTTTAACCGGCGGCAGTCCGAAGGGCACATAAGCTGCGCCCGTGAACCCGCCATACATTTCCGTCATGTTGGTGAAGGGTGTGAGCATCTTCAGCCCGTCGAGCGCGCCCATGACGCGCGGCAACCAGCCGGTTAAGAAGAAGTTGGTGGGGTCGCTGGTAAGAGCTTCGTACTCATTGGCTTTCATGTATTCGCCTTCGAGGCACTGATAGGAGTGCTCTTTGGCGACGCCGTGTCCGGGCCAGGCATACAGTTTATAGTTGATGATATCATGGAGCTTGCCGGGCGGCGAAACCGTCACGCTAAGGTGCCCGTCCGGCTTCATATCGAGTACGTATTTGCCAAATGAATACTTTAGCTTATCATAATCGTACATGACATCGTAGGGGGTATAGCCGGCATAGAAAGCGCCGAAGAAACCGACAAAGGGAATAACCGGTACTCTATCCGGTTGCTTCATGTTAACGGCGTCCAGAATCCTTTGGACTCTGCCTTTATATCCCTTTTCCGCTTCGGCATTAACGTACTTTATTCCGGGAGGAGACAGCCATTTGCTGTCCAGATCTGCGCGTTTTTCCGCCGGGGTCATTTGTTCCCATTCTTTAGCCATTTTAGCCTCCTTAATTCAATACCGTATTAGGTTTATTTCACTCCTAGCCATTTTTTGGCGAGAGCGACGCCTTCTATAGCGTCCTTACCATAGGCATCAGCGCCGGTATATTTCACGATTTCCGGGGTTATCTGACCGCCGCCGATCATTATCTTGGTCTTTTCTCTCAAACCGGCTGCTTTAATAGCATCGATAGTATGTTTCATGGCGTCGTAGGCTAATGTGAGGAAGCCGCTCAAGCCGACGACCGTTGCGCCGGTTTCTTTTATCTTATCGACGATTTTCTGGATCGGCACGTCTACGCCCATGTCGTAGACCTCGAAGCCGCTGACATCGAGCATGAAGACGACGATGTCTTTGCCGATATCGTGGATATCGCCGGCTACCGTGGCGATGATAACTTTGCCGCCGGTTTTAGCCGCCGTCCCTCCGGTGAGTTTTGGTTTGACCAGCTCGTTGATTTTCTTCAAAATTTCGCCGGAATAGACCAGGTCCGGGATGAAATATTCGCCTTTGGCGAAACGCGTACCAACGGTTTCCATGCCCTTACCTGCTTCAGCGAGAATACCGATGGGGTCAGCGCCGGCATTCAGCTTTTCCTGTACGATGGCTACTACCTCATCTTCCTTAAGGTCGGCTAACGCCTTGGACAAATCCTTAGCCATGTATTTTACCTCCTATACCTTTATTTGTTCTTTAAAACAGTGGCTGCGGAGTATCAATTATCTAAGTTCT
>Ga0187886_1004289_pt1 | contig 10294 bp, 7 predicted proteins | sample June2016WEW_20_1_FD_133001 | JGI IMG/M metagenome (GOLD analysis project Ga0187886, IMG submission 133001) | Peatland microbial communities from SPRUCE experiment site at the Marcell Experimental Forest, Minnesota, USA - June2016WEW_20_150 | ecosystem: Environmental > Terrestrial > Soil >... | reverse complement strand
CGGATGTGATCCTGGCCAGCAATACCTCCGGGCTGCGGATCACGCGTATATCCCAAGATATGGCGCACCCGGAACGCGCCCTCACAACACACTTTTGGTTCCCACCTCACCTGGTACCTCTGGTAGAGGTGGTGATGAGTGAGCACACCGATCTTACTCTGGCTGAAAAGATGCGGGAAATCTTGCTGGGTTGGGGTAAGGTGCCCGTGCTCGTCCGCCGCGATTTACCTGGCCAACTGGCAAATCGCATCTTGCAAGCCGTGATCCGCGAGGCAGTGTATATCGTGGAATCGGGGTTGGCTTCGGCAGAAGATGTAGACACGGCGATTAAGATGGGCATGGGGATCCGCTTCCCAGCCTGGGGACCACTGGAACACATTGATACCGTGGGCCTGGACCTGGGTCTTTCTGTCCAGCGTGATGTTTTGCCCGGCCTGTGCAATGCAACCGAGCCCGGCCAATACTTGACGAACTTGGTTGCCGACGGGATGCTGGGTTACAAGACCGGACAGGGCTTTTACGACTGGCGGAAAAAAGATATGCAGCAGCTTGTCGCGTGCCGCGATCGCTTCATCGTCTCTGCGCTGCGCATCCTTCACAGTCAATAGGAAGCTAAGATGTCACAGTTTAGGTTCGTTTTTGTCGGCACATACACCGAACCAATCCTCTTCGGCACCGGGCAGATCCTGCGGGGAAAGGGTAAGGGCATTCACGTTTATCGCTTCGACACTCTTTCGGGTGCGCTGGAACCGTGTGGCCTGACCGAAGGTGTCCGTAACCCGTCCTACTTGGCCATCCACCCCTCCCGACGCTACCTTTATGCTGTTAACGAGTACAAGGAGTTTGAGGGCCGCGCCAGCGCTGCGATCAGCGCCTTCGCCCTGAACCCTGATAGCGGGAAGTTGACCTTCATTAACCAAAAGGCGACAGGCGGCACCGACCCCTGCCACCTCAGCGTGACCAAGTCGGGTGACTGCGTCCTGGTAGCCAATTTCACCAGCGGCAGCCTCTGCGTACTCCCGATCCGGCCTGATGGTTCTCTGGGCGACGACGGCGATTTCGTTCAACACCAGGGTTCGAGCATTGATCCAAAGCGCCAAGTCGGACCCCATGCTCATGCAGTGACCCTGGACATTCTAGAGCGCTTTGCTTTTGTCCCCGATCTCGGGATCGACAAGGTGATGATCTACGAACTGAATGCTGCTCGCGCCAAAGTAAAGTCGAACCGCACGCCTTGGGCTGCGGTCCGTCCCGGCGCAGGCCCACGCCAGCTCGTGATGCACCCGGGAGGTCGCTTCGCCTATCTCATCAACGAGTTGAATTCAACGATGACCGCCTTCCGTTACGACGGCAAACAGGGTACGCTCGAAGAGATGCAAACGCTCTCGACCTTGCCGGAAAATTTCCGGGGCAGCAGCACCTGCGCAGAGGTGCAGATAACGCCTGGTGGTGACTTACTCTACGGGTCGAATCGCGGCCATAATTCGTTGGTTATCTACGCCATTGACCCCGTCCATGGTACGCTCAGGCTCCTCGGTCATGTGAACTCGCGTGGCAGTATCCCCCGCAACTTTACCGTCGACCCGAGCGGTAACTGGGTGCTTGTGGCCAACCAGGATTCGGACAACCTCGCCGTCTTTCGGATCGACCAATCCAACGGCGGCCTCATCCCGACCGGCGATCCTATCGAAGTGCCAACGCCGGTGTGCGTGAAAGTGCTGTAAGCGGCAGGTATGGGAAGAGTAACTGCATTTTGATTTTCTTGAATTTATTTCTTCAGGTTAGCTTCCATCGAGAAGCGTAGCGCTGCCATATAGGCATCCTGGAAAGATTTGACCACATCCACAGACTGGCCTTGCCCTTCGCCCTGCGTAGCCAGGCCGCTCATCAATTGCAAAAATTCGGGCGTCACCTTGTCGGCGTTTTCTTCGAGAATTTTCTGACGTTCTTCGTCCGAGGCAGCGCCAATCAGATCCTGGGCCAGGGCGATATCCCCCGGAGGCATCGATAGCTTTTGAAGGGTATCCACCACTTGCTGAAGCTTGCTCAGCCGGTCAATGTCATTTTTTTGGCGCGCATCCTGGAGCTCAGCTTTCAAGGTATCGATGAACATCTCGTTGAACATATCGGCATTTTCCTGCACAGCAGCCGGAATGTCCTTGGCTTTCAACAGCCTCTCCAGGTCCTGGCGCGCCTGGGCGACCTGCTTCCGCATGGCCTGGTCGATTTCCTGGACCATTTCGAGGAGTTTCTCGCGCAGTTCGGTCAATTTTTCTTTTTCTTTGCCTTCGACCGCATCGATGCGTTCGCTGAGGATCTGGAAGAAATTGTAATCCAGGCCTGAGCGGGCCATGCTGACTATAGTGGTCAGGCGAATCTCAGAAGACGCATTGACGATCAAATCTAGCAGTGCTTCGCGGGTCAGGCCTTTCTGACTGGCCTCCTGGAGGGACTTAACCGCTTCTTCGGCTTCGGCAGCCTGGGCGGCCAGGTTCTGCCCGACTTTGGTCTGGAGGAGCAGTTCTTTCTGCAGGTCGGCCAGGGTGTGCCCGCTTTGCTGGTCGCCTTGTGTCATGGCGGCTTCGATCAGGCGGGAGAGCATAGAGAAGAAGCTTTCGTCGATCAGACTTTCTTCCTGCTTGATGATTTCGGCGCGGCCTTCAGTGGGTGTCGAGAACAGGCGTTGCAGCAAGTTCAGACGCTGCTGCTGGGCCTGTAGTATTTCCTTGGTGATGCCGTCAGACTCTAGCACGCGCTCGATCATCTGCTGTTGAGTTAGCATAGTCTGCGGACGAAGCAGGTAGGCTTTGCGTTTTTCAGGCGGCAGGCGGTTGAGCGCCAGGTTGATCATGGGGCCGATCATTTTTTCCTGCTCGTTGACCGGAAAGCCAAGTTCGGGTGGGAAGTAGGTCAGGAGGAGCTCTTTGTCGGGGTCATGGTACACCAGCGGGGTGGCCAGGCTGCCCTCATAGCCGCAGTTTTGGCAGTGGACGATGTTGAAAGTTCCGCTCAGAAAGCGTTGTTTGGCTTTGGGGTCGGTGTTGAGGTCGAAAAGCTGCTCTACATCAGCCGCGATGGGTTGGCGGCAGCGGGGACATCTTGCAGTGGTTCTTGCCATAGTTCTCTCTCAAAGATAGATTAATAACAGGCGGATTATACCATTTTATCCAGCGAGAGAAAAAATGAGCTATCCTTCTACACGAGGTAGGGAAAAGCAAATGCGAGCTCCGTGCCCGCTTTCAGGGTCTACCCACATATTTCCCCCGTGGGCTTCTACGATGGCGCGTGAAAGGTACAGCCCCAAACCGGCGCCTTTGGTCTGGCGGGAGGCCTCGGGGGCGCGGTAAAAACGGTCGAAGACGTGTGGCAGGTCTTCCGGGGCAATCCCCGGGCCCTGGTCGCTGACACAGATGATGACTTTGTCCGGGCGGGTTTGACCGCTGATGCGGATTACTCCCTCAGGGGCATATTTAATCGCATTGGAGATCAGGTTAGAAATGACCTGCTCGATGCGGGCCTCGTCAGCCATCACGATCGGGAAATCGGGCGGGAAATCGACTAGGATGGTGTGCCGGGTGGTCTGGGTACGTAAACGCTCGGCCAGCCGAGCCGCCACACTCGGTATTGAAACGTCGGATCTTTTGACTGAAAGCCCTCCAGCCTGCAGGCGGGAGGCATCCAGCATGTTCTCGATCAGGGAGGTCAGGTGATCTGCTTCCTCTTCGATCACCTGCAAGCTGTCCTTTACCACCTTGCGGTCCCAGGTAGCATCTTCCCGCCGCAGGGTGCTGACGTAACCCTTGATCAGTGCAACGGGTGTCTTGAGTTCATGGCTGATGATCGAAATGAAGGTGCTCTTTAATTCCTCGGCCTGGCGAAAACGGGTTATGTCTCGCAGGGTGGCGATCACGTTGAGCAGGGTACCTTCGGTGGAAAGCAGGGGAGCATAGGTTATGCCTACCGGGAGCGGAGTCTGGGCGTTCTTCCGTTTGAGATTTCCTTCGACGTATAACTGGGCGTGCGGGGTAAGCGGCCAGCCGCCGGCTTCAGCCTGTTCCAGGGTCAAACCCTGGGGTGGAGTGATCCAGCGGATGATATCGCCATGCGGTTCGCTAACAGCTTGTATCGCATCGATCCCGATCATACGAGCGGCAGCCGGGTTGCAGCGTTCCACTTTGTGGTCGGCGCTGAGGATCAGGATGCCATCTGCCGCCGAATCCAAGAGAGCGTTCATACGCTGTCGTTCGTGGTTGATTTGGGAGTAGAATTGAGCGTTTTGCACGGCGATGGCGGCCTGGTCGGCAAAACTGCGCAGGAGGGCCAGATCGTTGTTGGAGAAAACATCCATATAGGCGCGGAAAATGAAAATTACCCCGACCACGGTGCCGCGCGCCACCAGGGGCAGTCCCAGGCTGCTCAAAAGACCCAGGCTGGCGTAATGGGTCAGTTCCTGCAGTCGGCGGTTGATTTCTGGGAGCTCGATGTCTTCGGTATCTTGTGTCGCCAGAGGGATCTGAGTCAGGGCCGGCTCGACGATGCGTAGAAAGGCAGGCGGCAGCCCGTGACTGGCGCGCACGCGCCAACCTCCTGTTTCAGAACGTAGTGCAATCAGGCCGGCCTGTCCCGCCAGCATCTCGACCGAGATGTGCAGGATGCGCCCGAGCAATTTATCCAGGTCGAGTTCCTGGGTAAGGGCTCGGGCGATTTCGAGCAGATAATCGCGCTGGCGCACCCGGAAATCAGGCAGCATCTAGCTGGATCCCCGTTCGGCCAGGGTGATCGCCTCATTCAGGATAATCAGGCCTTCATCGATTTCGCCGGTCGAGACACACAGGGGCGGGGCGATGCGGATCACACTCTTGCCGCAGCCTAGAGTAAGCAGACCGCGTTCGAACGCCATTTGGACGATCCTATCACGCAATTCTTCGAAGGGTTCACGGGTCTGGCGATTTTTTATAAATTCAACGCCGATCATCAGGCCAATGCCGCGTACATCCCCCATGCTGGGATGGCGCATCTGCATTTCCGCCAGAGCATCCAGGGTGTACTGGCCAACTTCGGCAGCATTTTTCAAATATTCTTTTTCGATTAAATTCAATGTGGCTATTGCGGCGGCGCAGGCAAGCGGATTTCCGCCGAAAGTATTGCTGTGCGAGCCGCGCGGCCAGGTGACGATATGGGAACGTGCTACCATGGCTCCCAATGGGACGCCGGAAGCAATGCCCTTCGCCAGGCAGATAATGTCAGGCTGGACACCGAAGTGCTCAATGGACCACCATTTACCGGTCCGTCCAACGCCGGCCTGGATTTCGTCGGCGATCAACAGGATATCATAACGATCGCATAGTTTACGTAAAGCCGAGAAGAATCCGGGAGGCGGGACGATGTATCCTCCTTCTCCCTGAATAGGTTCAACCAGGATACCTGCAACCTCTTCAGCAGGCACAATTCTGCCCAGGAGTTGTTCTTCGATGTAGCGCACAACCGTTTCGCCGTAATCCTCACCGCGTAAGGATTGCAGAATGGGGTGGTAAGGATCGGGAAACGGCGCATGCACGACACCACTCATTAAAGGCGCAAAGCCTTTGTGATAACTGGATTTGCTGGCGGTCAGTGAAACAGACCCCATCGTTCGCCCGTGGAACCCTCCCAGAAAGGCGATGAACTGGCTACGACCGGTGTGGTAGCGGGCCAGCTTAATCGCCGATTCGACGCTTTCGGTGCCCGAGTTGGTCATGAAGGAAATGGCTGGTTCATCAAACGGAGCGATGCGGTCCAGATATTCCCCCAGTTCTACCCATTTTGGGTGATAAAAATCAGACGAGATATGAATGAATTTTTCGGCTTGTTCCTGTATGGCTTTGACCACTTGAGGGTGACTGTGGCCGGTAGATACGACTGCTATCCCTGCTGCAAAATCCAGAAAACGATTGTCGTCTACATCCCAGACTTGAGTACCGCGGCCGTGATCCATAACGAAGGGGTATCCACGAAGGTATGAGGGGGATATGACGGCGCGGTCCCGCTCGACAATGCTCCTGGCCTTAGGCCCTGGTAACGTCAGGGTTTCCATTTTGAACCTCCTCATGAATCTAAAGAATTTGAACCTTTCCTGTGTCTTCCTTGGAGATACAGGTGTTATCGAGACATGATAGACCTACACACGCCATGTGCATGCCTAACTTTACAAATTAATTATAGCACTGAAGGCAATCCCAAATATGGTAAAATAATCCCCGTAGAGTGATTTGGCAGCATATATAGGGATAATAGGAACTTATTCTCCGCTGACTGTGCGGGCCAATGCCAGTGAACCGAGCAGCCCGGCGTCGTCGCCAAGCTGCACGGTGGTAAGCACCAGGTTCTCGGCATATTCAGGACGGTAAAGATGTTCTCGCATCGATTTACGCAGCGGATCGAAGAAAGCCAGGCCGGAGCGAGACACTCCTCCGCCCAGGATAATAATAGAAGGGTTGAAGGTTAGCAGGTAGTTAGCCAGCCCAATCCCAACGAAGTAACCAGCACGCCCCAAGGCTTCGATGGCCAGCGCGTCGCCCGCCTGGGCAGCTTTAGCGATCTCTTTAGAGGTTGGCAGAGGACCAGCGGGGAGGATGGTGGGGCGCCCAAGCGCAGCTTGTTCGTTGAAATAATGCGCAATGCCTGTTCCAGAACCGACTGATTCCAGATGACCGTGCAACCCGCAGCTACAAACTGGCCCATCCGGCCAGACAGTCACATGACCCAGCTCGGCAGCCAAGCCGCGCACGCCCAGCAGGAGCTGGTCTTCTACGATCACGCCGCCGCCAATCCCGGTGCTGATGGTCAGGTAAACCAGGTTATGATGACCGCGGCCGGCACCGAAGCGCCACTCGGCCAGGGCGGCCAGATTGGCGTCGTTGCCAACCGCCACCGGCACGTGAAAGCGCTCGCGCAGGATCTGGCGGATCGGCAAGTTTTCCCAGCCCGGAATATTAGGGGCTGAGATTAATATTCCAGCAAAGGGGTCGATTGGCCCAGGGAAAGCTGCGCCAATGGAAAGAACCTGTCCCTCTTCAGGCCAGGTGTCGTTAATCAGACCGAGCAACCGCTCGATCGGCGTCCCTTTTCCCTGGGTGGGGATTCGTTTCTGGTAAATCGGCTCAATGCCATCATCAGGATAAACAGACACGCGTAGCTGTGTCCCACCAATATCGGCTGCGATATATGTGCCCATCAATAAAAATTATAGCATAAAAGGGGTGCACATTAGAAATGTTTCGCGGGAGTTAAATACTGCTATAATACAGCAAATATGCGGCCGCGTAAAACATCCTGGTATCGCCGAGTGTGGCAGACAATTAAACAGGAGCTGCGCTGGTTCACCCCAGGTCTGGGGGTTAAGCGCTGGGTGGGTTTGATCCTGGTTGGTACAGCCCTGATCGGGCTGGGTTTTTCCGTTCTCGTGTTGGATTTTTACCGAACAGCGCCGGACACCTGGTGGCTGCCGGCCCTTTCATTACTGGCGCTGCGTTTTATGGCCCGTCCTCTGCGCGCCCTTTTCTTTGGCGGGTTTGGCGTGGGAATGATCCTGGTAGGCATCTGGGGGTTGAATCATTCCCTTCTGCGGCCTTTTATGCGCCCGGGTACGGCTTTGCTGGATACCGTCTCGGCTTACCGTAAACGTGAACGCGGCCCGCGTTTAGTGGTCCTGGGCGGGGGCACCGGCCTGGCCTGCCTGCTGCGCGGGATTAAATTTCAAACCCACAATTTGACCGCGATCGTGACCGTAGCCGACGATGGTGGTTCTTCGGGCGACCTGCGCCGCAGCCGGGGCATCTTGCCGCCAGGTGACATCCGCAATTGCCTGACCGCTTTATCTAACGACGAAGAGATGCTCTCGCAGATCTTTCAGTACCGGTTTTCCTCCGGGGATGGACTGCAAGGACATTCCCTGGGTAATTTATTTATCGCTGCTCTGGCGGATATCACTGGCAGCTTCGAGGAGGGTGTGGCCGAATCGGGCCGTGTGCTGGCGGTACAGGGACGTGTGCTGCCCTCCACATTGCACGATGTGCGTCTGGTGGCGGACGTGAACCTGCCGGACAAAAAGGGAGACCTGCGTGTGAAAGGGGAGAGCCAGATCCCGATGACCAAAGGCCAGATCAAACGCGTCTGGCTGGAACCGAATAATCCTCTGGCCTATCCGCCCACGCTGCAGGCCATCCTCAGCGCCGATCTGATCGTGATCGGACCGGGCAGCCTGTATACCAGTTTGCTCCCCAACCTGCTGGTGCCGGATATCGCCGAAGCCATCCGGTCGAGCCGGGCGCTGAAATTCTACGTGTGCAACGTGGCTACTCAACCGGGGGAAACAGATGGTTTTTCATGCGGCGACCACGTCCGCAACATCGAAAAACACCTCGGAGGTCACTTTTTTGACCTCATAATCTGTAATAACCGTTATAATGGGAAACTGTTGGAGGGAGTATCCTGGGTACGCCCAGAAGCAGACCTGGAAGAAAAATTTGCTGTCTATTTTGCTGATTTAGTCGACAGCGAATTTCCATGGCGGCATGATTCGATCAAGCTGGCCCAGGTCATCATGGACCTTTACTATGAAAGGACAGGCCCATTGATGAGCAAAGAAGAAAATGACGGCAGAAGCAGCTAAAAAACCATGGCAAGACATGGTAAATTTTCCACATTTCTGAGGAGGTTTTACAATGGCAGTAAAAGTTGGTATCAATGGTTTTGGCCGGATTGGCCGGCTGGTGTTCAAAGCTCTGCAGGAACACTACGGCAGTGAACTCGAGATCGTGGCGGTGAATGATCTGTTCGATGCAAAGTCCAATGCCCACCTTTTAAAATATGACTCAACCTATGGCGCTTACTCAAAGTCAGTAGAAGTTTCTGGCAGCGACATCCTGGTGGATGGCAAGGCCGTCAAAGTCTTCGCTGAAAAAGACCCCGCCAACCTGAAATGGGCTGATATGGGCGTCGAGATCGTGATTGAGTCGACTGGCATTTTCACGGATGCGATCGGTGAGCCTGCCAAAGGCAAGTGGGGAGCCAATGTACACATCCAGAAGGGTGGGGCTAAGAAAGTAATCATCACCGCCCCCGCCAAGAATGAAGACATCACGGTGGTACTGGGTGTCAATGATGAAAAATATGACCCCGCCAAGCACCACGTTGTTTCCAACGCATCCTGCACCACCAACTGCCTGGCCCCAGCGGTCAAAGTCGTTTACCAGAAATTCGGCATCGTCTACGGCGTGATGACTACCATCCATTCTTATACCAATGACCAGGTTATTCTGGACCAGGGTCATAAGAAAGAAATGCGCCGCTCCCGCTCCGCCGGCTTGAATATCATTCCCACCACCACCGGCGCCGCCAAGGCTCTGGCCCTGGTGATTCCCGAGCTCAAGGGCAAGTTCGACGGCTATTCTCTGCGCGTTCCCTCCCCGACTGTTTCGGTCGTGGACTTCGTTGCCCAGGTCGAGAAAACGACCACGAAGGAAGAGCTGAATGCGGCCTTTGTTGAGGCCTCAAAGGGCGCTTTGAAAGGTATTTTGGGCGTAACCACCGGCGAATATTTTGACCCGGTCGTTTCCACCGATTTCAGGGGCGACTCTCGTTCTTCCATCGTTGACCTGCAGTACAACATGGTCATGGGCGGTACGTTGGTCAAGATCGTGGCCTGGTATGACAACGAGTGGGGCTACTCCTGCCGCACCGCCGACCTGGCAGCCAAGATGGCCAAATCACTGTAAAAAAACCTTTTAACCTATCCCTTCCCTGAACCAGGGAAGGGATAGGTGTATAGAGGGGAATCACTATAAATTAGAGGATGCTATGTTTAACAAGAAGACCATTCGTGATATCGACGTGAAGGGTAAAAAAGTCCTGGTTCGTGTGGATTTTAACGTCCCGACCAAGGACGGCAAAGTGGGTGACGACACGCGCATTCGGGCTGCCCTGCCCACTATTCAGTACCTGCTCGATCACGGCGCGGCTGTGATCCTCTGCTCGCACCTGGGCCGCCCCAAGGGTGGTCCGGACCCAAAATTCACCCTCAAGCCAGTCGCAGATTACCTGGCGCAACTGATGGGCAAGCCGGTGGCCTTTGCCGAGGACTGCGTTGGCCCGGCGGCTGAAGCAGCCGCCAAGGCCCTCAGACTCGGCCAGGTGCTGGTGCTAGAGAACACCCGTTTCCACCCGGAAGAGGAAAATAATGATCTTGACCTGGCCAAAAAATTGGCCTCCCTGGCGGATATCTATGTCAACGACGCCTTCGGGTCAGCTCACCGCG
>Ga0187886_1004288_pt1 | contig 10294 bp, 13 predicted proteins | sample June2016WEW_20_1_FD_133001 | JGI IMG/M metagenome (GOLD analysis project Ga0187886, IMG submission 133001) | Peatland microbial communities from SPRUCE experiment site at the Marcell Experimental Forest, Minnesota, USA - June2016WEW_20_150 | ecosystem: Environmental > Terrestrial > Soil >... | reverse complement strand
CAAAACTCTCAACGTGGCCATCAAACGGAATCTTGTATTCATGTCCTTTGAAACCGGCCACCATCACTTCTGAGGTTTGGCCCCACATCCGCGTTAGAAAGTGAAGATCAATACCTTCCTCAGCAAAGCGGTGTTTATAGTACCAAATTTCGGGTTCATAATAATCCCCCTCAATTAATATGCCAATTTTCTTTCCTTGTAATCTCATCTCTTAACTCCGTCAGGTGCAAAACTGTGATGGGAACGATACTATGATGATAAACCATGATCTTTCTTGATCATATCGCTGGCTTTTTCGGCAATCATCATGATCGGAGCGTGGATGTTGCCAGTAGTGATAGACGGCATAATACTGGCATCAGCTACCCGCAGCCCTTCGACGCCGTATACCCGTAACTGAGGATCCACTACAGCCATGGCATCCTGACCCATCTTACATGAGCCTACCTGGTGGTGATAGGAATCGCAACGGATTCTGACAAACCTAAGTAAATCAGCATCGGTCTTGTACTCAGGCCCAGGCAATAACTCGCGCCCGGTGAGCGCCTTGGAAAAAGCTTTGGTAGCAAATATTTCACGGCTCATTTTGGTCATTTGGACCATCCGCCGCACATCGGCCTCTTCTGCCAGGTAATTTGGATTAAGCAGAGGTTTCTCCAACGGGGAACGGCTGCCCAGGCGCACCCAGCCCCGCGACAGCGGGCGCTGCAAACCGGGAATTAAGGAAACCGAGTTGGGATTATTTTGACCGACGATGACATCAAAAGGCAGATGAACAAAGTTGAATTGCAAATCTGGCGAGATTAATCCTGGTTCAGACATGCAAAACAAACCCGCTTCCGAGGTGTTCAGATGACCCTGGGCGACTGGCTCTTTGGTTTCCATAATCGCCCCTGTAAGAACGTGATTATGAAAATTTTCGCCAACACCCTGCAGGTCAACCACAACCGGCTTATCAAACTCTCGTAGCTGTTTGGCGCCGCCAATCCCGGAGTTTAAAAGTAAATGGGGCGACTCAAGCGCCCCCAAACACACAATGATCTCACGAGTGGCGCGCGCTGTTTTTAGCTCGCCGTTTTGTACATACTCAACGCCCACGCAGCGCTTACCCTCAAAGATAAGGCGGGTTGCCTGAGAGTTGGCGCTCAAAGTCAGGTTAGTCCGTTTTAGGGCTGGCAATAAATAGGCTACAGCATCACTGTCCCGTTTGCCATCCTTGCCGATGTTAACATGGTGCCATCCGACCCCTTCCATATGCGGGCCGTTAAAGTCCTCAGTAGAAGGGAAGCCCAACTCGCGGCAAGCCTCAATAAATAGCGGTGATAGGGGATGATACTGGTGATTTTTCGGATTGATGAGGTTAAGGGGGCCACCTTTCCCCACCAGGTCGCTGGTTTTATCTTCCTGGTTTTCCATCTTCTTAAAATAGGGCAGAACATCTTTATAGGCCCAACCCGGATTTCCGTTGTAAGCCCAGTTGTTATAATCCTCTGAATGTCCGCGGATGTGCATCATCAGATATAACTGGCTGGTGCCGCCAATGATTTTGCCACGGGGTTCAGAAATTTGGCGGCCATTCAAGCCCGCCTGGGGCACAGTGGTATAGCCCCAATCTATTGCCGAGCCTAACAACAAGAACCACACGGAAGGATTTTCGACATTCGGACCAATCTCAGTCCCACCAGCTTCCAACACAAACACCTTAGTGTCAGGCTGCTCGCTGAGGCGGTTGGCAACTACACATCCCGCAGAACCAGCGCCGACAACGATAAAATCATAATCACTCATGGTTAACCTCCGGAGATTTGGCGCAAAAATGGCTCGAACGGCTTCGAGTCGTGCACATTGCGCATGTAGGCGATTTTCCCATCACGGAAGAGGAAGAAATTCATCACATCCGCTTCAATTGGCTGATCGGGATACTTGGCGGCCAGGGCGGAAATGTGCGAAACGACTGCGCCTTTATCCTTTTCAACAAGCATGTCCTTGAGCACATTTTGGAACTTGGCATAGGCCTGGCCCATCCCAGCCATCATCGGGCGCAGCGCGGCCAGTCCGACAATATGCCCGGCCAACTGCTCATCCATCACCATATCATCCGTAAAAAGGTCGCACCAGGCATCCCATTTACCGGCGTTGGCGTACTCAAAATATTTGCGAATTGTGTCATGATTATCCATATCTGTTTTCCTTTTGATCCCGGTTTTGGCACGGGGTTGAGAATATTATCCAGGGAGCGGCAGACCTAACAACCGAGCTGCTTCATTAACTCGCCGGTATCAAAGGCGCTCAAAGCCTCTTGAATTTTGCCGTCAATCAAGTGGGCAATGAGAATGCATGTGATGGCAATGGAACGTCCACTTGGCCCAACCCCAGCAAATGGCCCTAAGTGAGTGCCTCGATAGGTGTAGCGCACCACCACTGTATCCCTTTCTCCGATAATTTCATCCATATCAAAATGAATGTCGGGGAAGCCTGCCCGAAACAAGATCACCCTTTGTTTCAATTGTTCGCGTCCCTGAGTAAGACCGCGCGCTTGAGAGCTGCCATCGGAGCGGACAGGTGCATCCAATGTATAGTCGCTGGTATAAATTTCATCTACCACTTCAAGATGGCCTTGATTTAAGACTTCATTAAAATGACGGTCCAAGATAGCTTTATTGGTTTCGATAGTCATTGTTTCTTCGCTTTACTTGCCAGGTGTCGGTATAGCACCAATTTGCTGCATCATGCCTAAAGTATCAAAACCTTCCCACTCTTCCGCCACCTGGCCGCCTGCCATACGAAAAATGGAAATACCCATCACTTCAATCTTATTCTGGCTGGGCGGAATACCCATCATCGTCCCCAGGTGAGTACCTCGCGAAATCCAACGCACGGTTATCCTGTCACCAGCGCCAAAAGCATCTTCCACGGTCAGGTGCACGTCTGGAAAAGCTGTAATGTACACCCTGATTAGATTCTTGAACTCTTCGGGACCGTGAACGGTCATGATTGGCAGGTGTCCAAGATAATCCTTTGTAAACACCTCATCGCAGGGTTCCAACGCGCCTGTGTTCCAAATCTCATTCCAGATGCGGCTTACCACCGCCAGATTTTGTGCGACCGAATCGAAAGATTCCTCGCCAAGCCAGATACGCGCAGCTCTTTGGTTGCTTCTTTTGGCGTCCAATTATCCGCTCCTTTTTGATTTTCTGCTTATTTCGTGCCGTTCAATTGCTGGATCATGCTGAGCATGTCGACTTCGTACCAGCTTTCGACGATTTTGCCGTCCTTGATTTTTAGAACACCGATCTCTGTCCACGTAGCCTTGCGACCCGAAGCCTTCATTCCCATTAAGTCGCCGCCGGTGTGTGTCCCGCTCTGGGTAAAGCGACCAACCACCTGGGTTTCATCAGCAACCATCAGGTCGATTTGCATGTGGTAATCAGGCATAGCCTCGCGAAACATCTTGACCAGGAATTTGACCCCTTCCGACCCGGGAGGCAGTTGGGGTGCACTGGGACTGGTATGGTTGGAGGCAAACAACTCATCGGCAGTTGCCAGGTTGCCCTGATTCCAGACTTCCTCGATCATCCGGGTCATGATTTTTTTATTCTGTTCGATTGACATAGAGTTTCTCCTTAATGAGTCGAAGGGGTGACAGCCGGCGAGTGAGACCAAAATTGGTCGTATTCTGTGGCGCCATCGCCAAAGATGGCGCCCTTGCCGGCAATCACCTTGCCATCGCGCCAACGTAAGACGTGCGCCACTTCAATATCCATAGTTTTGTCCGGGGCATCCTTGCGGTGACCGCGGTTGCGGGTCAGGTCGACAGAATAATCACCCGTCACCAGAACTTTTCCGGAAATCATATCCATGTGGAAGCTATGGTCTGATAACTCGCCCACCTTGCCCATAAAGGCCAGGAACTCGTCGCGGCTGTAATACCAGCCCGAAAGCTCGTTGTGACCCGGGACCTGCCAGACCATATTCTCCGCCCAGTATTGGCGGATGCGGTCCATATCGCCGGAAGACAGGGCGGCATACGCTTCGCCGACATGCTCCGGTGTGATGGAAGCTTCAATCTCGTGCATCTGGGGAGCCTGGTCTGGAGAGGGAATAGCACCCATTTGCTGCATCATGCCCAGCATGTTAAGCTCGCCCCAACCCTCACAGATCTTGCCACCCACGACCCGGTCAATGCCGATCGAGGTCACTTCAACCTTCTTGTGGCTGGCCGGCACGCCATAAAACTCGCCGGTGTGCGTACCGCGGAAGGTCATGCGGATGGCTGACATTTCACCTTCGGTAATAATGTCATCCATGGTCATTCGGCCATCCGGAAAAGCCTGATGCCAAACCTTGACCATGCCTGCCACTCCATCCGGGCCTTGCTTAATGTCCTGCCCGCCCGCGCCATGAGCCGTAAACTCAGGAGCGACCAGCTCGCGGGTAATCGCATAGTTCTTCTTGTTCCATAGTTCTTCAAACCAGCGGCTAAAAAGGACCCGGTGTTCTTCAGCATGTGCCTTGACAACCTTGTTTAGCTCATCTTGCAAAACAGCCCGGCTTGGCAACATCACTGTCTCTTCAACTTTGCTGGAAGCCATACCCGAGGTGCTACCAGGGTAAGAACTCACTTTGCGAAATTCCAATGTAACATTCTCGCCAATACTTATCTGGTCACCATTTAGCAACGGTCTGGGAGAAACGATGACAGTGTCGTTCACAAAGGTGCCATTTTTGGAACCCAAATCTTCCAGGGTATAGCCTGCATCTGTCTTGATCAAGCGGGCGTGGAAGCGGGATAAACCCTTGTCATTGATGGTCAATACGTTGCCTGGTTCGCGCCCTAACGTAACTTCATCTTCTTTAAGGTCGATCACCTGACCAGGGGTGGGACCTTTTTTAATTACAATTTGAAATGTATTAGCCACTTTAATCTCTCCTGCTTACCAGTAAGCCACTGAGTATTCAACCAATTACTCAGTAGCTTACCAGTCAGCCCATCACACTTGATGAAACCCGTATAAAATTAGCCGCTTTCCCAGGCATCCTGGGCACGTTTGCGGGAATCGCCGCTGGGCGCAGAATCTCCACCAGAAGTTTTAGCAGGTGGATTTTTGGTCTGAGATTCGACGAAGCTACGCATGAGCTCATTAGATTTCTTGTGCATTTCTGCGTATTCCGGCCCGTACAAGAAAGGCAGGTCAGGCAGCGGCACCCCGGCAATCGACCATTCCATGGCCGGTACTTCCTGAAGAATGCAGTAGGTGTAAGGTCGAGCTACGTCACCAACCACACTGATAAAGGTATCGGTCATTTTTTTGAGCAGCTCGCGTTTCTGTTCTGGGGTGGTCAAGACGACCCCTTTTACAACTTGGATAGTAATAATTGGCATAATAATCTCCTTCGGCGCAAAACTGCGCCGGTCTACTATGGTACAGAAATTTCCACATTAACCATTAGTGACTGGAAGGCGTGACCACTGGCGAGCGTGACCAGAACTGGTCGTACTCAGTCGCCCCGTCGCCAAAGATAGCGCCCTTGCCTGCAATCACCTTTCCATCACGCCAACGCAGGACATGGACGACTTCAATATCCATGGTTTTATCGGTCTCATTGGCGCGGTTGCCACGGTTGCGGGTTAGATCAGCGGAGTACTCGCCCGTCACAATCACCTGACCAGCAATATTATCCATGTGGAAGCTGTTGCCAGAAAGTTGGCCGACCTGACCCATAAAATCCAGGAATTCATCCCGGCTAAAATACCAACCAGACAGGCGGTTATGCCCCGGCACTTGCCAAACCATGTCTTCCGCCCAATACTGCTTGATCCGCTCTTTATCGCCAGAAGCTAAAGCGGCATAAGCCTCTGAAACATGTTGGGGGGTAATAATTGAATTGACTATAGCCATATAACACCTCAGTTTGCCATTTTATTAAGCCAGGCGAGCAGGAACACCCTTAAGCTTGATGACAGCCCAAAAGTAGCGATCCACAGTGTGCTGGTCACCGGTGTGAACACGCACCTCAAAGATCTTGCCATTCTTAATGCCATAGGATGTGCAGGTGGGGAAGACAAACTCTTCTGCGCCAATCTTACCGTGACCCATGTGCTTCTCAATTACGGTGCCATCATCCAGGGTGCCAAAATGCACATTGTCTACAACAATACCTGCCTTGAACAGCGAGCCGAAGAATGCGACCACGGCATCCACGCCTTCCATGGTACCAGAGAGCGGGTGATGCCCAGGCATTGTCCAGGTTATATTGGGATCAAAGAGCTCACTCTTGATCGTAGCCATATCGCCTTTATTAAACAATTCGTACATTCGAAGAACCAGGTGTGTGTTGTCCATTACTTATCTCCTTTTTTAAACTAGATGATTTGAATTTGTTTTCATATAACAGACTATTTTAAAGTCTGGCAAAACCTGGGGCATACTTGAAGGGCTCGACCGTGGCGTTGTAGGTTACGATTTCCAACCCGAAAGCATTCTTTTTCGAACGACGGACTGTCCAACGCTGCGTGGCGTCCATTGAGACACGCTTACTTTTAGCAGATGGCGCCTCCCACCAGCTAGCCTGCCAGCCGACGACGATATCCAAAACCGCCTGCTCGCCATCGATCTTGGCATCAACAGTTTGCACATAATGGTTCTCATCAAAAAACAGGTTGGTCACCCGGTCGTACCATAGCTTAAAGCTGGCATAATCCTTCATATTACCGTCTGGGAACTGCATATTCAGTCCCTTGTCCGCCAGTAAGGTATAGATTTCATCAAGAGGAACATGGAAATCCAGGGCCCTGTACCAGGCAGCAACGAAACTTTTAATTTGTTGGTCAGTGATTTGGTTCATGAAATACTCCTATGAATTTGGGGTAAAGCCGAGCAAGCCGGTGAAGTGATAGGTAGCCTTGCCATCTTTGAGGACAAAAGCGTCGTAAACGCGGGCAACGCCAGCGGCTACCTGGATCGTGGCTTCAAAGAAAATGGTGTCCGCGGTTTCAGCGAATTTATCGGTGGTCAGGAGCTTGAGCGAGCCGAGGTTCGCCAGGTAGTTGGTGAAGTGCTGTGCGAGCGCCGCCGCACCTTTGAAGTGGAAGTCGAAACTGATCAGTTCAGCGTCGGGTGCGTACTGTGAAGCGATCAAGCCGGTGATGTCGTGGGCTTCTAAGAAAGCCACCTGGCGGTTATAAAAGGTTCTTCCAATGGTTTGTTCAGACATTATCCTTCAATCCCTTTCTAAATTATTTGTAGATTATCCCTCGCCCTTAAATCCCATCCATCATTGACCGCAAGTGGCGCCTACCCGCTCTGGGTGAGTGTCGCCTTCCAGAACTAGGTCAATGAGAAACGGACCGGGGTGAGCTAACGCCTGCCGGATCGCAGGAGCAATTTCCCAAGGCTTTTCAACCCGCACACTTTGCACGCCCATCGAACGCGCCATTTCATGAAATTGGAGGGGCGGGCTGGAGAGGTCAAAGCTAAGCGGAAAGTCATGCCTGGGGATAGCCCGTTCTTTCCAATAAGCATCAATATTCAACTGCAACAAGCGGTAAGAAAAATTGTTACACACCACAAATTTGGCGTTGATATTGTGTCGAGCGGCTGTCCAGAGCGCCTGGATCGTGTACATCGCCCCGCCATCCCCGGTGAAACCCACTACGGTCTTATCGGGATTAGCCAACTTGGCACCAATTGCTCCTGGAATGCCAACCCCCAAAGAGCCTCCACGCGTTAGAAAATACTGGCCCGTGCGAGCAGGAGCAAAGTAACGCGAGATCGGGGGTGAGTTGGTCAGGGCTTCATCGAAGATAATTGCATCTTCAGGGAGCTGATTCATCAGCTCTTCCATGAAGCGGGACATTTGCAGGGGGACTTTCTCCCGAACGGCACGGTCCTGCTTGAAAGCCTCGCCCCGCTGGGTTTCTTTTGCTTCAGATAGTGCAGCAAATCGGGAGGCAGCCGCCTCTTTCTGATGAGCAGTCATCAACTCTTGAAGCGCCTGCGCTACTTTGCCAAGCGTCAGCTTCGGATCTGCCGTGACGCCCAGGGTCACAGGATGGTTCTTGGCGATCTCATAGCTATTAAGGTCAATATGAATGACTTTTGCTTGGGGTGCGAAAATATTCCCAAGGAGTGGGAACACCTCCGGGAGAATATAGGTGCCACAAATTAAGTTGACATCCCCTTTTGAAGTTATGGGAAAGCTGGCCGTACCGAACATGTGCCCGGTCATGCCCTTGTAGGAAGGATGCCGATAACTGAGGTTGACTTCCCCAGCATCCGCTTCCCACACTTCTGCGCCAAGCAATTCGGCCACATGAGCAAGCTCCTCTTGAGCGCCCGAATAAGCCACGCCATCGCCGATAAAGATGACCGGTTTTTCAGCTTCCGCCAGCATCAGGGCAATTTCCCGGATGGTTTGCTCATCTGGCGCCACCCGCGTTGACGGGATAGACGTCGGGAATACTTCCTCCACTGAAGGTGTGTCGAGCACATCCATTGGCAAGCAGACATAAACCGGCCCCATGGGAGGTGTGGAAGCAATTTTGACTGCCTTGCGCAAAACCCTGAGCAGCGAGGAAGGGTCAACCACTACCGTGGACCACTTGGTGACCGGTTCAGTGAAAGCCACCAGGTCGCCCGCCATCTGAGAATCCATAGCCAGGTACTGCGTCCCGGCATCTCCCCCGATCACGACCAGGGGTGAATGGCCGCGTTTGGCCTGGTAAAGGGCGCCAATCGCATTGCCAACACCCGGTGTGCTGTGAAGCTGGACAAGGGTTGGTTTTTGCGTGGCGCGTGCATATCCATCGGCGGCTAAAACCGCCACCGATTCCTGCAAAGTCAGGATGTACTTCATCTGCGGGTAATTCGCCAGGGCATCTAGAAAGCCTTGTTCAACCGTGCCCGGGTTACCGAACATAACATGCATCCCGTCAGCCAGAAATTGTTCAAGGATGGCAAACCTTCCGTTTTTTTCTGCCGTTGCGGGGGCTGTTGTCAATGAAGCTTCCTTCTGTAAATTACCAGCCATAGCGCTGCAGACCGTTTTCCAGGATTTTAACGATCAACTCACCCACCAGGTGCGAATCCTGAGTTGAACGGCCAGTCAAGAAGGGGTAATCCAAAATGGTTGATATGGTATGCCCGACGCCGCCATGATACTGCCCGTTTGGCCCAACCGCATCGCGCAAGATTAGTTCGAGAGGGTAAGGCGGGGGGCCAATATTGACATCGGTATTGAGAAAGCCAGTTCCGTCTTTATAGTCATATTCCATGGCATGGCCAGTAACATGTTTACCCCAAATTATGCTCTTTCGATCAACCCAATCTCGAGCAAACGCCAGGCATGCCACACCATAACATTCTGCGGCAATCAGCTTACCCGCAGTATAGAAACCTAAAATGACATCGTGTAAGCGTTGATTGTTGACCATGTCCAGGATAGGACCGCTTCCACCTACAAGGAGTAAGGCATCGTACTTCTCCAGGTCTTTCCAACAATGGTCACGAGCAGTGTAATAAACTTCCAGGTCCTTGCCAAAATTCGGAGCATTGAAATAAGGCCTCTCCGGGAACCATTTTGAGAGGTTAATGGGATTGTCAAGGCGGGTAGACTCATCCACCTTACGTGTAAGGTTAGCGTAATATTCATCAGTTACCACTTTATGTAAAGGAGGATCAAAATAACCCACCTGCATACTGGGCGGTAGGCCATGGGGCCGCTGACCTTTGTTCGTCATAAAATCAACCTTGTACCCCTTTTGATCAAGCACTTCGAGCGGCCCTACCAACTCTTCACCCCAAAAACCCCATTCGGAAAGTACAGTTAATACTGTCTTCATCTTTGTTACTCCCTTATCTGTTAAGGATTAATATTTGTATAAACCCATGCAAAAGCAACCGTCTATTCGCCAACCCTAGAGGTTGCTGAACATTCAATCGAGAAATTGTTTATAAACCTTATAAATAATAACATAATTTTCCTAATAAAAAAATTATAAACAGGTGATAATTTTCTCATATTAGCGCGCCAGGTTGGTTGAAAAGGTATCCATTAAAGCCAACCTAGGCTTGTGGTGAGACTAATAGGCTTGGTGGCGGACATTATGGACGAATCTAACCCTATATAGGGGGATTAATAGACGCTTTACCACCATATGTATGTATTGGACGTCCGCAAATAAAACTGTGGATCAAAATGTTGCGGGTTCAACTCCCGTCGCCCAGCCTGGAGGGCCTGATCGATAGGTCGGGCTCTAATTTATTCATGATGTTGTCCCCACAGGGGGGATCAT
>Ga0187886_1004287_pt1 | contig 10301 bp, 12 predicted proteins | sample June2016WEW_20_1_FD_133001 | JGI IMG/M metagenome (GOLD analysis project Ga0187886, IMG submission 133001) | Peatland microbial communities from SPRUCE experiment site at the Marcell Experimental Forest, Minnesota, USA - June2016WEW_20_150 | ecosystem: Environmental > Terrestrial > Soil >... | reverse complement strand
TACCGGACCGGCAAGAGTGGACCAGACGTTGCTGAAAGCCATTGTTCGCGCCCATAGATGGTTCAATGATCTGGTATCCGGACGAGTGCACAGTATGGCTGAAATCGCATCGCGGGAAGGCGTGGACAGGAGCTACGTTTACCGGGTAATGAATCTGGCTTTTCTCGCCCCTGACATCACGGAGAGCATCATAGCGGGGCGTCAGCCTGCTGATCTCAGTGTCAAAAAGCTCACCAAAGTGATTGATTTGCCCCTAGACTGGACAGGGCAGCGTCGACTACTGGGCTTTGCCTGATCTCCTGAAGTGGACTCACAAAATACCGGACAGAGAGAATGCCTGATATCAAGGCCTAAAGTTGCTTCATATTGGCTTCTCTGGTCCACTTCGCCAACTGAAGCACGCCACGTGCGCCACTCAGGGCGCATAGAACGCAGAATCTCTCCTGCGGAGGAATTCATGGTGGTGAGGGCAGTCTACCGTGAACGCCTCTTGCCCCAAATTTCCTGCTAACAGCTATCCATTTTCTCATATGGCTTCCGAATAGTACCCACTATAATGACTTTTCTCTGTTTCTCGTGAAAAACGAGAAATAAACGTGATTTTTGGGAAGGAGAGAGAGTCACTTGCGAGCAATCCTATCGCAAGCCTGCCCGCTATGCAAGCTCTTAAAAATCACAAACACCTATGTGGGAAATGGGAACGCTCCGCTTCCCCTATTTCGTCTTTGGCCCTTTACTAAATTATTTTAAGACGGGAGCATTTTCTTCTAGACTTTCTTGTGTTTTATTATCTAGTATAATAACTAGATAACAGGGAGGTGAACCATGGGCTATCCAACCAAGGTGCAGTTGATTAAACGCAAGGAGAGCAAACAGTGGTACATTAATTTTCCTGCTGCTGTTGCACAGGCTATGGAGTTCAAACGCGGCGAGACGGTTGAGTGGGTCATCGAGGATAAGGGGAGTCTGGTGTTGCATAGACAAAAGGTGCCACCATCTGCGATAAAAAGAAAACTGAAGTAGTGATCGGAGCGCTCGACAGTTTATTCAATCAGCCCCGTATTTTGGCGATGAGTTCATTGGTTTGGTCCGGATATGGAAGTTATAAAGGGTGAGAAAGCAGCTATCTTTTCATTGGCCCCACAGTCAGTGAGAAATGGCTCTGTCGTCATCTGGCAGCAATGTCTGATTCTGAGAAAAAACATTTGCATAAGGGGTCTCTCTGTAACATAACCTATTCAAGACAGGTGGAGGGGTCATACTCTTCCCAATGGGAGGTGCAAAGTGAAATTTACTAAAGAACTGAAACGGCAACGTGGCATGAAACGGGAAGAGGTGGCCAAGGAAGCGGACCAATTTTTTATCGAAAAGCATAATGAGTTAGCCGCGAAGGTTGAAGAAGTTTTCCTTGAAAATATCAAGGGGCTTCCGCCTGAAATCATCAAACATGAGGCATGGCAGACTGTGGGATGGTTTCAGGAATATATGGAACGAGGTGGTTTTTGCCTGCCTGGAAAACGAGTTGTATTAAAGGAAGAAGGCAGAGCCTTATTACATGGCCATAGGGTGGATAGAAGACATCTCCAGGCCGCGGCCAACACTTTCAGCAAAGCTCTTGAGAGTGTCCGGGATCTGACTCGCGATCCTGGGGCCTGGCATGAATTTCAGCTCAGATTGTGGGATTATGCCGATGCCGAGGATGCAGGAGAAACCCGTCGTGACTTGTTCGTTCTTCAGGCCCTGTCCGGGTTGGAGATGATATCAGGAACCATTTGGGCCATGCTCAATGAAGGGGCTTTGTTCAAGCGGAGCACGTGGATAATGCAGAAAACACGTCGTGTAATTATTGTCCGTTTGGCGTTTCTTTTTGAATTGTCAAGAAACCCTGATAAGAAACCGGACACACTGTCCGCATTACAAAATTTTCTCAGAACTATGACGAAGACGTATGACTGGGGTTTGGGCAAGAAAACGCGCGGAAATCTTTTTGTGCAATTCGTGAAAGACGTCTTCGAAGCCCTAGGGTTGACTGTTGCTTCCGGGGACCGTGAAATATCTGGTACTACAATACGCAAAGACATTATTGATGCCGTAAAAGAATTTAAGAAAATCAAAAATATTTAAAACCGGAAAACCCATGACAAAAATTGCATTGGCGTTTCCGTGATTAAATAAAAAATTCATGGTGAGATTGTCTCAAAATTGATCGGAGGCAATCTCACCATGAAGAAAAAAAGCTCCATTCCTGAAACCGGGTTTCTCCGGTTGTCGCAAAATGCAGATAGTTCAACCAAACCCCCTTTAATACACGTATCGAACGAGACCTACGAGATCGAGTTTCTCCCCATAGGCAAGGTTCACCTGAATGAGAAGAACCCTCGGCTTATCAAGGATGAGGCCTTCAGACGTCTTGTGAAATCCCTCCAGGAAAGCCCGGCCCTTTTCCGGGCACGCCCTCTGCTCTGCTCGGATCGTACGGGCAGGTTGGTGATCCTGGGTGGCAACATGAGATATCTTGCCGCGAAGGAACTGAAATATACCGAGGTGCCGGTGATCATCATGAAGGGATTGACCGAGGATCAGGAGAAGGCAATCATCATCCGGGATAACGGCACCTTCGGTGAATGGGACTTCTCGGTACTAGCGAGCGAATGGTCGGACCTTCCCCTCGAGGACTGGGGCGTTGAAATACCAGAAGGGTGGATGTCTGAAACCGACGACGTAACGGAGGACGAATTTGATGCCCAGGCAGAAGCCGACAAGATCGTCGAACCCGTCACCAAGCCTGGCGACATCTGGCTTCTGGGCAAGCACCGGATTATGTGCGGGGACTCTACGAAAAAAGAGGACGTGGGAAGGTTATTAGATTCTCAGCGGGCAGGTCTGCTGTTGACCGACCCCCCCTATGGCATTAACATTGTAGGCAAGGTCGATAAAGCGACGGGCAAGGGCCGGATAGGCAGTGGCGGTAAAAAGTATTTTCCGGTTGTCGGGGATGAGACAACAGAAACGGCCAAGAAAATTTACCGCTTGAGTCAGGAGATCGGCATAAGAAAGGTCATCCTCTGGGGCGGAAACTATTTTACCGACTTTCTGCCATCATCCCCTTGTTGGGTTATCTGGGACAAGAGGGTCGAAGCCTCCTCAAACAACTTCGCCGACTGCGAAATGGCGTGGACTAGTTTCACGTCTCCCGCCAGGGTGTATCGCCAGCTCTGGAACGGCTATACGCGGGAAGGCAAGCGTGATGTCGAAGGATCAAAGAGGGTCCATCCTACGCAAAAGCCGGTCGGCCTCTTCGCCTTCTGCATAAGCAATTATTCGGAAACGGAAGAGATAATCCTCGATCTCTTTCTCGGCTCCGGTCCTGCTTTAATTGCCGCAGAGCAACTGGGCCGTATATGTTACGGCATGGAGATAGATCCCTTATATTGTGACGTCATCTGCAAAAGATGGAAGGACTTTACGGGAAAGAAACCGATTCTCAAGCGAAAGGGAGGTCAATAAAAATGATAAACAAGAAATCTCTAAAAAACCTTAAAAGTTCACATCAAAAAATCAACCGAAGAAGAGAGGAAGGCCAAAGGGTTCGTTGTCAGTTATCAATGAAATTAAAAAAGTGTTGAGAGGTTACGATGAAAAAAGTAAGAAGCAAGTCCTTGAACTTTTTGCCACTGCCGCCGTGAAAAATGCCATGCAGGGCAAGGACGCTTACTTTAAGTTGATAATCGAGCGAATTGATGGCAAGCTTCCAGATAAGACCGAACAGACGGGCAAAGACAGCGGGCCTACAATTTTTAAAGTTATTTACGAAAATCGCCCGGAATTAGCTGATTCAGATGAAGACTAAGAGGAAGATGCGCGTAATTTGAATGAACTGAAAATACTTCTTTGACCAATGCACCGCATATTATGCAGCAGTAGATTTTTACCATTTCGAAAATATGGTTATTCAAATTGTGTGTTACACCTACAAAGAGAGAAGACAAGTCCTCTATGTGGCCTGAAGATTTCCGATTGAAATCGGGTATAACGCTCGCACTAACTGGCACACACCAGTTGCGTCAAAATGCCACCGATCTTCATTTTCAGCGAATTCCGTTGACTGCTCACTGGACGAATTCATACGGGTCAGATGTCAGCACGAATTGACAGTTGCTTGGCGCAGACATTCCGGTAGCTGATCTGAAATAGCAGTCGAGTCCAATTTGAGAATTCGTCTTGTCAATTGAATGGAATCCGAGCTGTTTCATCTCCTGATATGCCTGCTCGCCGGGCATACCTTCTATGAAATGCCTGTATAAGCCTATCACGAAACCAGTACGATCCTCGCCGTCACGATCATGGACGTAAAGGGGGTAGTAACCCGGGTCTTTGAGAATCGCTATGATTTGATTCACGCGCTCATCCGAGGGTTTAAAAATTGAATCCGGAAGTTTCATAGATATGAATGTAACCCCGTTTTTATCAGCGGCTTTACGTTCGGTTTCTATTATCCTACCGTTTGTTTCGAGGTTGAGAATAGTTTTGATATGGAGCTCATCATGAAGAAGTTTTACGCCTTTATCCAATTTCTCCTGTAGCTGATATGTCCACTGTGCCGGGTGTCCGATTTGTCCAACGATTGGAACTGCTCCTCGATAAATACCATACTTTAGAGGGTCAGGTGCGTTACCGGGAGCCGGTTTACCGACAGAAACGAAGTGGAACTGTTCTATGACTTTAGCGACTTCCGCTACCTGATGATCTACGCGAGGATCTTTTGCGTCGTTGACGGTTGAATAAGAAATACTGGAACAAGCATTCAGTGTAACGAACGGGAAAGTCAAAAGGATGCATGCACAAATAAAATACCTCACTTCAAATTACCTCCGATCTCATGTGATTAAATGAAGCCATATTAATGATGATGTGTTTGCCGCGTTCTCTTAAGTGAATAACGGGATTTCGTTATTCAGTCCATACTACCCTCACGCAAAGTTAAGGGGGTTATGAATCTTAATTTGTGACTCTATATTGGTGTTCTGATTATCACGATTGCAATTTGTAGTCTACAATGAAAATGAAGAGTGGTTGTCTGCGGATTACAGGAAGAAGCAAATGCTGTCTCCACCTACGAGTTTTCACATTGCCATGTTTTTGAGGGTTATCGATTACCGGTAGAAATGTGACAAGTTAAAAGCCGTCGAATCTTCCAGGATTCTGGCGGCTTTTTCTATCTGTCTATTTTGAATTACCAGTCAGCTGGAATGATGCCCAATAGAATGGATGGTCATATTTCTTCTTCGTTTGCAACTGTGCCTGCCTGAGGGCTTCTCGCTTATCGAGAGTTTTCATGTTTGTATAAAACCGTGTCATAAGGTCAGCGGTTGCGAGGTCATCCACCTTCCACAGGCTTGCCACAATGGAACTACTTCCAGCATAGAGGAAACCCCGGGTCAGCCCTACAATATCATCACCATTGGCAATCTTACCCAGACCTGTTTCACAGGCACTCAAGGTCACGAGGTCAGCATCGATTTTCGTCGAGTAGAGTTTGTTCACCGTCAATATCCCGTCACTTTCGGCATCCGGGGCAAGCAGGACAGCTGACTTCAAAGGCGCATCGACGTTAAACTGTCCATGGGTGGCAAAATGAATATACTTGAAACTACTACCATATTTTTTGAAGGCAGTCTCGGTTGCTTCTTTGCGGAGCAACACCCTGGATCGGGATTGCGTTTTGGAAACGGCTATGGCCTCATTCTGGGCATAGACAAGGTCATAACGGGGATCACCAAGATCGGGATTACCAAATACAAGTATGTCTGCCGGTTTGGACGTTTTTTTAGCCTGCAGGTATTTGATCACGCTGGCGCTTGGCAGTATCCGGATGCTGTAACGCTCGATGAGATAACTCTTACCATTATGCAGGGCATTAAAAGGAAGATAATGCAATGCCCCGTGTGGTACAATAATAAGATTGTGATTACCGAGGGAGTTCTCAAGGGGCTGGATAAGTCTGTTGAATAGTTGCCGGGATAGTTCCATATAGTCGCTTGAGCCTGGACTTTCCAGGAGCTTGCGGAACTGCTGGATGTCATCTGCAAGCTTATCGCCGTTCAACCTGACTGCTTTCAATCCCCGGTCAGACAGAACAAAGGCGAACATATCCTTTTCTGCATAGTAATACTCAATGAGTACCTCATCTTTAGGGATGTTTGATTGGATTTCAGTGGCGGCAAGGGATGTGACACTGACAAGGGATGCCAGTTCAGGGGATTCTTTCTGGAGCTCTTCCCGTATCTTGATGGAAACACTGCGGGTCTTGGATTTATCAAGAGAGGCATCCTGAATGAGGTTTTCCGCCTCAGCGGTATCATTCCTGGCAAGGAGGGCCTTAACCACCCTGTCATCACCGGCCCTGATGGCAAAATCCTTCTTCGATGCCAGAAGGTCTACGAGTGCCCTGGCCTTTGATCTTTCTACGTATTCAAAGGCTTTGTCATACTGCTTGTCGGCGAAGAGGGCACTGACAAGATTGTGGTAAACGGCCTGCTTATCACCGACAAATCCGATTTTGTTCGCTTCAGTGTTGATAGTGGAACGTTGTTGTTCGATGATGTCTACCGCTCGGCTATAAAAACCAATGGCCTCCTTAAGATTTCCTTCTTTTTCGGCAATCCGTCCGCGATCGAATAAAATCATCCAATAGATCTCGCCATTCTCACGTGTTTGCGGTGTTTGAAGAAGCGCGTCATATCCTTCTTTAGCTTTCTGCACACTACCTGTCTCGTAGAGACATTTGTTGAACACGAATTTATTTGGTAATTCGAAATAAATAATTTTTGCACCTATCATAGACCCAATAAGACCGAATCCAATAGACGCCATAACTCCCGGGCTCTGCTTAAGGTACTTCAGAGCCTTGTCGTATTCTCCAAGGCATATGTGAACCTTTGCCAGCGCTATTTGTTTTTCCTGGTTGTTAAGGGCGGAACCTCCAAAAGGAATGTATAGATCAACCAGCAAGTCCCGATATTTTTCTGCCTCTTTTCGATTTCCACTAAAAGCATAAGCCATGGATAACATATTATATGTCTTAATTTTTAGAAGTGTCTCATCCCAGGCAGGGAAAGATCCTTTTAACGTTTTTTCATATCCATTCTTTGCCTCCTCTATAGCTTTTGTGTAGTCGCCCAATTCGATATACGCCTCAGCGCGCATCATGCTGACAAAAGGTGTCACATCGCTACGCAGATAAGTGTTCGCGCTCCAATCATTGGTGCTTTTGTCACCTTTGTTGAAATTATCATCTAATCTAGACAAGCAAGGAAAGAGTTTATTATAGCGCTTCAATTTAGCGTATGCTTCACATAAGGGGAAAAGCTGTGAGGTCTTAATGTGCGTTGATTTTCCAGTGTCTGCTTCTACTAACTTTTCATATTGTTCATAACTCGCAGTCATCTGGAGTATCTGTCCTTTAGAGGCACAACCCGCGATAAGCATGAGCAACAAAGCTAATAGTAGACTTATGATAAATTGTAAGTGTAACTTGTGCGTATACATCGAAATGTGACCTTTGTTATTTGAGTCGAGTATACCGGTTTCTCCCGATACTACAGGTTGAGGTTTGTTTTCTCCGTTAACCGGCTGGTTGCCCTGCGGTGCACGCAGATTTAGATAAGAATCTCCTTACGACGTTTTGAAGTATAGGGGAAGATATGTTTGTGTGTCAAAGAGATTTTGATCCACCATGGTCATTATTATTTGCAATATTGAATATTTCAACAAGCAAAGCGATTGTGGACAACAGGAAGTAAAGCTGCGAGCCGACCTGTATCACTTAACGATGCCATCCCAATATCCGGATACAGGAGGAGCTAACCGACTACCCTCTTTAAAATATTCCTCTGGCGCAGTAGATAATGCTGGGTCAGGATAGTTATCCTTCAAGGATCAACTATCATCATTGGAGAAGCGCCTATTTATCCATAGAGCTTGTAGGCTCCCCATATGCCAAGGAATCCACCAATGGCACTTCCTATCAATGAAGCGGAAATTGAGTCAGCACCGAGCAGCATAGGTGCATACCCTCCTGCTACGGAGCCTATAACCATTCCGATCATGATAAACTTTTTTCTCGACATGGCCTCCGCTAAACTCCAATTTTACTGAACACAGAAAGAAAAGCAATTTTCTACTAATTGCCCTCACTCACTTCACGTCCACTCTCTCCTAACCTGCCTGATAGGTGTAGTCCTTGATGAATGTTTTCGTTTCGACAAAAGCATTGCCGCCGAAAGGGAAGGCGGCAAGCATGATGAAGATTACGATTATTTTTATCGTGGAGGTCATTATAAATTTTTCTGATTAATACGCCCGTCTTTAGAGAAAGGGAAGTAGCGGCTGCCAAAGGCCGTTTTAATAGAGGCCTTTCCTTCTATCTTGTAAGGCAGGTCATGACCGGTGATAATTGTCTTCAGGCTACCGCCCAGGTCTTTAAACTTTGCAACGACAGATACCTGCACCTGCGTTGTTGATGACGAAGGGACGAGAATCTCCTTTTCCAGGCGGCCGGTTCCGATTTCTTCGTTGTTAAGGAAAAGAACGTATTCGAAAGACTTGAGCGTAAGGTCAAAACGGTTCGGATTTTGAACGTCGAGACCGAGGAGAAGGTTCACCTCCGTGAGGGAACTGGGGCTGAGGATGATTTCACGGAGGACGAAGGAGGGTTTTTCCATGATCCAGTTCAGACAGGATACAAGACATATGGAAAGGGTGAGCAGGAACAATATGCTAAGATTCGCCATCCATTTATTTACATTCAGATTTTTCATACAGAATGTCCGTCCTTTCCTTCAAAAGAATAAGCCTTCATCTCATGTTGAGCTGGGCCGTAATGTCCTCTTCCGTCAGTTGCTCCTGGAATATCTTCTTTAGCTCCCGGCATCGGGCTTCCTCTTTTCGGTAGATGACGCCGATAGGAATCTTTTCGCCCAAGAGATCGGCCGTCTTCAGGTTTTGACCTGCCCCAATTATTTGTAGCACATTCAGAGTTAGAATTCTGCCGTTGAGTTCCTACTTGTCTATGGGAGTCGTTTCTATTTATTTCCAATTATAATGTAGCATAGAAGAACAAAACAGAAAAACCAACATTACAGGAAGCAAAGAGATAATACGTCTCTTGCATAATGGCTTATCTATAGCTGACATTTAGGCCTGATCACAGCTAACGAATATTCACCATCCAATTTCTCATTTTATTAAATGTTATTTAACGCTTCTTTAAAAAACCCCCACCTTTCAGGGGTCTGAAGCGCTGTCCCAAAATCATTTCAATTCATAATAGCTTGGTATAATCACGATGTTATAAAATTCATCCCCTAAGCTCGCAAAGTTGGCATGGATAATGCGGTAATACAAGTCAAAACAAATTAACTACAAAGGAGAAAACAGATCATGAAAAAGACACTTAAAACATTAGTCCTGGCGATATTTGTGGTGCTAGGGACGGCTACCTTCGGCTTCGCTGAGTATGCAGTATCAGGCGTGAGCGAATTCCCCTATTTTCAACTTGGATGTTTGATTGTCGGCGGGATGACGATCATCTCTCTGAAGCAAAAGTATCCGAGGTTTTATGCCGGTGAGCTGATGGGCGTATTCACGATGTATACAATTCTCGTTGCCCTGTGCACGGCTCCGGTTTTCAATGCCATTAAGAACCTTGTAAGCTAAGAAGACCATCATACCGGTTTTCATGCCGGTATGGTGATCAACCCTGAAGGGAAAGGAGGTTAAGGCCATGTTAGCGACTCACAAGACACACCAAGACCGCAAAATGTACAGAGCGATTTTTATGCTGAGTTCATGGGGGTTTGTGATTGTGATTGCCTCTTTCCTCTTCCTCTATGCGGGTCACAAACTGGATGAGCTTCTGGGTACTTCTCCCAACTTTATGTTCGGGCTGTTTTTCCTGGCCATATTTGCCTGTATCGGCAGGTTATATCAGGATGCCTGGTTGAGGAGAAAGGATTTTTGAAATCATCCTTCTCATGTAAAACATAAGAGATCTTTTCATGATTCGTTGTCCTCTTAAGCCCATCACAGAACAGTTCATGAATATCATTTTTTCCAGGTAATAATACCATTACTTACGAGTTGAAATCCAGCATCTTCGCCGAGGTCGACGATTTACTGCTTTCCCCTGAAAATAGATTTATGCTTGTTAGCTTGATCTTCATAGACTCCTGCCTTTGCTTCACCATGTGAAATAGCCAGTCCGGATTAAAAATTTCCCCTGCGTGCTCTATGGCAACATT
>Ga0187886_1004285_pt1 | contig 10308 bp, 15 predicted proteins | sample June2016WEW_20_1_FD_133001 | JGI IMG/M metagenome (GOLD analysis project Ga0187886, IMG submission 133001) | Peatland microbial communities from SPRUCE experiment site at the Marcell Experimental Forest, Minnesota, USA - June2016WEW_20_150 | ecosystem: Environmental > Terrestrial > Soil >... | reverse complement strand
GAAGGGAGGGCAAAGCGGTGCTGGCGGTTATTCACGACCTGAGCCTGGCCGGCCAGTACTGCGACCGATTGGTGATGCTGAGCGGGGGCTGTATCGTTGGCGAGGGCGAGCCGCAGGAGGTGCTGTCGCCGGAGCTCTTGGCCTCCGTCTATGGAACGCGGGTCTCAGTCTTCCCTCATCCCCTGACGGGGCGGCCGGTGGTGACGCCGATGTCGGAAGCTGCCGGTCCAGGCCTGGAGGCGAAGGGAAGCATCCGCACGCTGGGGAGCTGAAGGATGTCGGCAAGAGGCGCCGGACGACAGGCACTGGTCATCGTCCTTACCGGCCAGGGGAAGGGCAAGACGACCGCCGCCCTGGGGGTAGTCTTGCGCGCCTGGGGCCGCGGCATGAAGGCGGTCGTCCTCCAGTTCGTCAAGACGCGGACGAGCAACTACGGCGAGAATCGGGCGGCCAAGAAGCTGGGGATCGAGATGATCCCTCTGGGTGAAGGCTTCACCTGGCTGTCCCAGGACATCGAAAAGGACAAGGCCGCTGCCCGCCAGTGCTGGGAGCTGGCCCGCCAGAAGATCGACTCCGGCCAGTACGACATCGTCGTCCTGGACGAGATGACCTATCCCATGACCTACGGCTGGATCCCTGTGGAAGAGGTGATCGATGCCCTGCGCCAGCGGCCGCCGGGCCTGCACGTCATAATCACCGGCCGCGACGCCCCGCCGGAGCTGATCGAGTTCGCCGACCTGGTGACGGAGATGCGGGAGGTCAAGCACCCCTATCGGAAGGGGCTCAAGGCACGGCCGGGAATCGACTTCTGAGGTGGCGATGAGCAAGTCTGGTCTGGCCAGGGTGCTGCAGTGCCATGATACCTATCGGCGATAGCGTACGCGCTCGCACCTTCCCCTACGTCAACATCGCCATCATCATCGCCAACTTCCTGGTGTTCTTCTATGAGGTGGGCTTTGTCAGCAACATCAACAAGCTCTTCTTCGACTGGGCGGTGGTGCCCGCTGAGCTCACCGACTATCTGGGCAACCCCGGCGATCACCCCCTGCGCATTCTCTTCACGCCGATCACCGCCATGTTCCTCCACGGCGGCTGGTTTCACATTGCGGGCAATATGATCTTCCTGTGGGTGTTTGGAGACAATGTAGAGGATGCCGTGGGGCATCTTCGCTATCTGGCGTTCTACTTGCTTTGTGGTATTGCCGCGACGGCGGCTCAGGTATGGATAGACCCTAACTCGCAGGTGCCCACGCTGGGGGCCAGCGGTGCCATCGCTGGTGTGTTGGGGGCCTACCTGGTGCTCTATCCGCGGGCGACGATAGCTGCCGTGATAATGCCGTTCTTCTTCTGGACGGCCTACGTACCGGCCTTCCTTCTGATCGGCTTCTGGTTCTTCCTCCAGCTATTCAATGGCGTGGCCTCGATTGGCTATGCTGTAGGTGCCAGCGAGGGCGTGGCCTGGTGGGCGCACGTGGGTGGCTTTTCGGCCGGCTTCCTGTTGCTCTGGTTCTTCCGCCCTCGCCGTCGCAGCGCCGGCATCGGCCGATAGCCGTGGTAGGATGGGCCCCCTGGCTGGTGCTTGGGCGACTCCCCGCTGCGCCTCAAGCCGCCAGATGGCAGTCTCACTTGGGCGGGCGGTCTTCGGAAACGCTGTGCTTCAGGGGAGATGCGGCCGACTCGCTGGCGAGAGCACGTTGTGCTTGGGTCTGACCTCGTCTTGAGTAGCTGAAGTCATTGGAGAACTCGCGGTGGGCGCCGCACCACTTGCAGACGCCCTCGGTCGTGGGGCCAGCAGGGTTTCCAAGCAACCAGTGATGGGCGTTGTGGGAGCAGCCCGGCCCGGCGGCAGGAATGATCGCCTCGCTCCTGCTACCTACCATCGGCCGCGCCCGTAGCTCGAGCCGCCCGGACGGCCGCCTTGCCTCCCTCCACTCTGACGGGGAGGACGTGCTTCGTCGACTGTTATGGTCCGTCCTCCCAGCACCTTCCCGTTCAACTCGCTGATCGCCTGCTTGGCTTCGGCATTGGTGGACATCTCCACGAAACCAAATCCCTTCGATCGGCCCGAGAATCTGTCCGTGATGACGACCGCGGACTCGACCTTGCCCGCCTGCTCAAACAAGGTCCTGAGTTCGGCATCCGTGGTCTCGAACGAGAGGCCGCCCACGTAAAGCTTGTGCGCCATGAATGATCCCCCTCTCTTGGACCCTTAGGCAGCCAGTAGCCAATCTCGTCTGGTTCCGTACGCGAATCGCTTGACTTCCCCGCCCCGCTATATGGAAAGAGGGGGGCTAAGCCCCCCTCTTTCGCTGTCAGACCTAGTAGCGGCGCGAGGAAGAGGCGGGTTGCTGTCGGAAGCAGTCGCTACAATACACTGGGCGGTCCTGGCGGGGCTGGAAGGGTACTTCGGTCTGCTTGCCGCACTGGGCACAGACGGCGGGGTACATCTCTCGCGGGGCGCGGCCGTAGCCGCCGCCGCCGCTGGAATAGCCGCCGCCGGAATCGCGCTCGTTGCGGCGCGATTGACGGCATGTTGGACAGCGCTTGGGCTCGTTAGTGTAGCCTTTCTCGGCGTGATAGGCCTGATCGTCGGCGCTGAAGGTAAAAGACTGACCGCAGTCCTGGCAGGTAAGACTCCTATCCTGGTAGCTCATCGGTAACCTCCTTTCGCTCAAAAGTTGGCGATGGCTTGGTCACCGGAGTCCAGGATGCTGAGGGGCGATTCCGCGGAAGACTAAACGATCACCACTTTCGTAAGGGTATCACAAGTAGAAGAAATCGTCAATGCCGTGTACTCGTCAGGCCGCTGGCCAAAGGCGCCGGGTTTGGCTAAAATAGATGCTCAATCAGTCCCCCTCCTCTGATGGAGGGGGACATGCCTCCGGCCGAAGCGGATCAGCCTGTGGCTGGTGCCGGCAGGCAAGCTGCGCAAGGAGGGCTCCCATGACCGAGTGCCTGTTCTGTAACATGGCCTCCGGCAAGACGCCGGTGGACAAGCTGCACGACGATGAGCAGGTGTTCGCCATCCGTGACATCCACCCGCGGGCGCCCGTCCATTTCATGGTCATCCCTAAGGAACATATCCCTTCGGCGCTCGACATCGGGCAAGAGCACGGCCCACTGCTTGCTCACATGATCCAGGTGGCCAACCAGGTTGCCCAAAGGGAGGGGATCGCCGATACGGGCTACCGTCTGGCCCTGAATGTGCGCGAGTACGGTGGCCTGCTCATCTACCATCTCCACATGCACGTCCTCGGCGGCCGGCGTCTGGGCGCCGAGGGCTAGCCTCTCTTTCTTGTATATGCGGGCGCAAGTCGAGGCCGTCAGGGAGGCGGTGGCCCGCCTGCCCCGCGGCCTAGCCGAGCATATCGAACGGGCGGCAGCGGAGGCTGACCGCCTGGCGGCTGGTTTCAAAGAGCTGGGCAGGGAGCAGGTGGAACTGGCCGCCTGGGGTCACGACATCGCTCGCGCTCTCTCGCGCCGGGAGCTTCTGGCCAGGGCCCGCCGGTTCGGTCTGGAGGTCAGCCCGGTTGAAGAGGAGGCCCCCATCCTCCTCCATGGGCCCGTGGCCGCCGAGATCCTCCGCCAGGAGCACGGCATCGACGATCCACAGGTGCTGGCGGCGGCTCGCTTCCACAGCACCGGTCGGGCGGGGATGTCGCTTCTGGAGAAGGTCATCTTTGTGGCGGACAAGATCGAGCCTGGCAAGGTTCGGGCCAGGCCAGCCCTGGCCAGGGTGCGCGAGGTGGCCGACCGCGACCTTGATGCCGCTATCCTGGAATACCTCGACCAGATGATGGCGGTGGCCAGAGAAGAAGGCTGGCCGCTGCACCCCCAGGCGGTGGCCGCCCGCAAGTGCCTGCTGCTGGCGAAGCGACCGAAGGCCTAAGGCTTCGGTCCTTCGCTCCCCAGGGTCAGCGTGGGCTCCCGCTCCGTGTAGCGGCGCACCAGGAAGTCATCGAATGAACCCGCCGCCTGGGCCCCGAGGGATAAGCGGGTCGCTGCCAGTAGATAGGCTACGGCGCTGGCTTGAGGGAGACGGCCCCGATAGCCCACGAAGCTGAGGCCGAGAGCGAATAAGACATCGTGACTGTGGCCGCGCCTGGCTCGGTGCTACCTGCACCTCGAACGTTGGTGGCTGCAGCCTGATCAGAGGTGCCGGCGTTCCAGCGCTGCGTCTGGCCCGCCCCGACAGTGGCCGTGACCGTGCCCTGGGCAGCCACCGTATCTTGCACAACCTCATTGGTGGCGCTGCTGGCATTCACTGTCGGCGCATTCGTGCTCCCAGTGGCTGAGACGAACGTTCCCAGCGGCGTGGTCTGGTGTACCCCGGTCCAGGAGGTAGCGCCGCAGACAGCCTTCGCTTGTGCTGAGAGGGTAACAACGACGTTCGCCGTTCCTGACGGCGGGTTGACCAGCCGCCACATCTCGATACGGACAACGGTTCCGTTGGCCCGCACCCCGATGTTCGTCAGGGCAACGCCCGCGTAGGTGACGCCGGTTACAGTCTGGGAGCTGCTGTTACGTATGGACACCCCAACTATAAGGATGCGATTTGCGCCTGTGCCAACGGTATGCGACCAGGTGAACCTGGTCGCACTTGCTGGCGTAGAGCTCGAGGCAGCGTCAAAGCAAATACCCGCGCATCCGCTGGCCTCGGTGCTATACACGCTGAGCCAGCTCTGAAAGTAGGTCTGCAGCACGTAGTAGTAGCGAATGCCCGCGGCGGCGGTATTGTCAGTGTAGGTGGTGGCCGTGTAGGGAGTGGCGGTGCCGATCTGGGAATACCCGCTGCCGTGGGTGGTGCTGCGCAGGACTTTGTAGCCCGTGGCGTACGTGTCGGTGGTAGGCGTCCAGTCCAGCCGAATGTTGGTGCCCACGACGGTGGCCGTCAGGCCGGTGGGAGGAGCCAGGGTATCGGTGATGAAGGTGTTGCCGGGCACTGAGGCCTGGTCGGTGAAGGTGGCGGCGCGGGCCACGAAGAAGCCCCCCGCTCCTGCCGCCAGGGCCAGGAGCGCGGCTGCCACCGGGACGGCCAGCCGAAATGTTCGCCTAGCAGAAGGCCGGCGGTTGGGCATGCCTCATTGCACCGCTCTGCTCGCGCGCGCCCTCCATGTTTTCTGCGCCTGTATGGCCAGCAGGCCGGCAGCGGGGACCAGCAAGAACAAGGCGATGCCCGGAGTGCTCCTGGCAAAATCTACCACATAGCCCAGGTAGGGGATGTCAAAGGCCATCTTGGTCACCTGACCGCGCAGGATGACTTCGTTGGGGTCGGGCCCGAGGCTGGCGTCGCCCTTGGTCTTGAAGGCCCACTCGCCATCTTCCTGGCGCATGTCCAGTATGCGATGGGTGAGGGTGGTGTTGTTCCCCGGGGAGCGATACGTGATGATGTCACCCACTCGCAGGTCGTTCGCATCCACCGGTCGGCTTAGCAGCAGCGACCCCACTTTGACGGTGGGCTCCATGCTGCCGCTGTAGATGACGTAGCTGCTGTAGCCCAGCAGGCTGGTGGCCGTCACCGTCAGAAGCGAGGCCAGCAGGGTCAGGGAAAGAGCCAGGACAAGGTAGCCGCCGGCGTTTAGGAGCCGCCTCGGCCAGACCCCGGTCTTCCCTTCTCTGACGCCAACCGCCGCTGGGGAGACGGGCAGTGATCTGCCGCTCAAGGTTGCCTCCTCATAACGAATCCTGGCGAGGCGTTCGGCTGGCAGGAAGAAGCCTCATCCCAGCAGTGGCCAGGTTTGGGGAACGTCATCGCCGCGCCATCGTATATAGGCCCTGGCCCAGCCGGGGTCTTCCTGCTCGCTTGCACCTTACAGCCAGGCACTACGGGTTGCTAGACGTCTGCTCAGCCGCGAAGGCGAACGTGGCGGTCGTGGTCTGGCCCTGGAAGCTGTTTCCCGTCGCTGCGGGCAGCTCCACATGGAAACAGAGGGCCTCGTTGGCGCTGGCATTCAGCGTCCGGTCACCGGTCTGTTGACCCTGGGCTGGGTCACCGATAACTTTGGTGCCCGGCGTCGTGCTGCCTAGATCACCAGCTCCGTAGATCACCGTGCCACTGCCGCCGAAGCCGCCGTTGGTGCAGGTGGTGACGCCGCTCTTGATGGTCATATCGAGCTGGGCAGCCAGCGTGTTCTCCGTAGTCGTGCTGGTGACAGCGTAGCGGAGCTGCAGGGAGCCAGCGTTGGTGACCGTGATGGGATTTGTTACTTGATCGCCGGGTGCCATGCCGCTGAAGGTGACGAGAGCCGTGGTCGGGTTGGTCGATATGTCTATCGTCCCTGTGGAAAAGACGTTGGCATCAACGTTTTGACTGTCCGTCCAAATGGCGTTGCTGGCCACCCCCAGGCTGGCTGCTACGACTCCCGTAACAAGCAGTACGAGCATGATACGCGAGATGTGGTTCATTATCTCCACCCCTTTTCCCCCAATAGACAACAAGTGCCGGCACGGACCGAATCTACCCGATCTTCGGACCGGCCAGCGATGGGGAAACAGACGCTAATAAAAGAGGAATCTCCGTTGCGGACGTAAAGCCTTCATGCCTTGCGTTCCCCCCTCCTTTCCCTCACAGGCGCTGGCGCGGCGTGTGAGCTGGATGTGGGCTTGGGTATGGCATACCCTTTACTTCCTAATAGACGCCCAAATACTTCTCACGTTACGTGGTTACTCGCACTCCCCCAATGGATTTCGTGTTCGCAGCAAACCGTTCCACTGACTACTCACCGTTGCCTTGGCGGTGATCGCCTCCCCTTGACAGGGGAGAACGCATGTTCTATTATCCCCTTGCTGGCACGATCTGGGGTGCTGGCCACTCAGACCACGAGAGGGAAAGCGATCGTGACCCCACCACGGGCGGCCTTTATAGCCACGGGAGGCATTAATGGACAGCCTTGGTGATGCGCTGGCGGTGGCTCAGGACCTGACCACCGCCCTCTGTGGAGGCTTCAACGCCCTCTACTTTCTTCTGTACCTGCTGCGGCGTCAGGAGACGCTGCCCCGGCGCGTCGGGGCTGCCGCCCTGGCCCTGGTGAACGCTGGGGCCCTGGTGGAAAGCCTCTATTTCTCGGCCTTGTACACCACCTATCGCCTGGGCTGGCGAGGGGAGATGCTCTTCCTTTCCCCCCTCCCCTGGCTGCTGGTTCGCTCGCTTCCCTTCCTGGGAACACTGTTCGTCTCCCTGCTGGTATTACGTGCCCTCAGCCATAGGAGCGAACGAAAGGAATGAACGCGATGTCGGCTCTGGCCCTAGCCATCGAACGAAAAGAGTGGGAGCTGACCGCCCTCTATCTATTGCTGGGGGTCAGCCGGGCGGCGGCCAAGCTTCCCCCCGACGCCATCTACGGCCTGTTGGAGGTCCTATCGGCCGAGGGCGGAGAGGGCTTGCCCTCGCCTGGCAGAGGAGGGTCTGGCCGTGGCCAGCGCCGCTAGCACGGGTCGGCGGCGCGCCAAGGGCTTCTACGACGACGCGGTCTCAGAGGCAGAGCAGCTAGAGTTGTCCGAAGCCCGACAGATGGAAGGGCTGGACGAGGAGATCGCTGTGCTGCGGGTGCGTCTCAAGCAAACCCTAAAGGATCACCCCTACGACCTGCAGCTAGTCGCGAAAGGCGTCGACCTTCTGGTGAAGGCGGTGGCTGCCAAGTACCGCCTGTCGCCCAAGGCCCAGCGGGAGCTGTCGGATAGCATTGCCGGGGTGGTACGGGGCATCGGCACCATCCTCTACCCCGAGGGCTTTCCCCACGATGGCTAGCAAGCTGGAGAGAGCCCTGGCCCAGTTCCGCCGCCGCCAGCGGGCAGCCCAGAAGGAGGGCACCGAGACGAGCAACGGCGACCCCTTCCGGGCGGTGGTAGAGGAGCGGCTGCACCACCTGGAACAGCAGCTCGACGAGCTGAAGGGGCGGGTCAACGGCCTCATCTTTCTGGTGGCAGGGACGGCCCTGACCCAGGTGATCATCAAGCTCATTCAGTGATGAGAAGGGGGAGCAAGGACGGAACAGGGCTGCGCCATCGCCTGCGCCCCTATCAGGTGGAGGCGGGGCGAGCCATCGCCCGCAGCGTCTTCCAGCGGCAGGGCCACAGCATCTCGGTGATGATGGCTCGCCAGGCGGGCAAGAACGAGCTGTCGGCCCAACTGGAGCTTCTGCTGCTGACCGCTCACATGGACTGGAACGTGGATGCCGTCAAGTGCGCGCCCACCTTCCAGCCTCAGGCTCGCATCAGCATGCGACGGCTGTGGTCTCGCCTGGGCGAGGCCGGCCTGGCCGCCGTCTGCGCCCGCGAGGAGGGGCACATCATCCGGGTGGGACGCGCCCGCCAGGTATTCCTCTCGGCCGAACCTCAGAGTAATGTCGTCGGTCACACTGCCCAGCTTCTCCTGGAGGTGGACGAGGCGCAGGATGTGGACAAGGAGAAGTTCGACAGGGAGTTCCGCCCCATGGCGGCCACGGCCAACGCCACCACCGTCTACTACGGCACCCCCTGGGACGACTCCACCCTCCTGGAGCAGGCCAGAGAGACCAATCTGGCGCTGGAGCGCAAGGATGGTATCCGCCGCCACTACCAGTACGACTGGCAGGTGGTGGCCGAATGCAACCCCGCCTACGGCCGCTACGTGGAGGGGGAGCGCCAGCGCCTGGGCGAGAACCATCCCCTGTTCCTCACCCAGTATTGCCTGAAGCCGGTCGCCGGCGGCGGCAGGCTTTTCAGCCCCGCCCAGCGGGCGCAGCTCCAGGGCGAGCACAGCCGCCAGAGCCAGCCGACCGCGGGCGAGACGTACGCCGCCGGCCTGGACATCGGCGGCGAGGCCAGCGACGGCCAGGCCGCCGACCACCACGACGCCACCATCCTCACCATCGGCCGCCTCGTCTTCCCGCCCAGCGATGCCCTGGTGCAGGAGCCACGCCTGGAGGTAGTGGAGCACTACTGCTTCCAGGGCGAGCGCCACGACCTGCTCTACGGGCGGCTGGTAGACCTCCTGGGCCACGTCTGGCAAGTGCGGCGGGTGGCCGTGGACGCCACCGGCCTGGGCGAGACGGTGGCCCGCTTCCTGGCGACGGCTCTGCGGCCACAGGTGGTGCTGCCGGTGCGCTTCTCCAGTGAGAGCAAGTCGCGGCTGGGCTACCAGTTGCTGGCAGCGGTCAACGGCGGCCGCCTGAAGGTATACGCCCAGGACGGCTCGCTGGAGTATCGCTGCTTCTGGCGGGAGATGGAGCAAGCCCGCGTGGCCTATCGGCCCAGCCGGACCATGAGCTTCTTCGTCGAGCCGTCGCAGGGGCACGACGACTATCTGATGAGCCTGGCCCTGCTGGTGGAGGCGGCGCGGGACGTGCGGCCACGGGCCGCCCGCGGTCGCCTGCGGGAGGAGGTCTGGGCATGATCGAGAGCGAGCGCCGTGTCCGCCAGGATGCCCTGCCCGAATTCACCCGTTATCGCGATGAAGGGTGCGACCTGTACGTCTCCTGCCTGACCTGTCCCCTGCCCCGCTGCCGCTACGACGCGCCGGGGGGAGTTCGGGCTATCTTCAACCTGAGACGCGACCGGGAGATCCTCGGCCTGCGGCGACGCCAGGGCCTGTCGGTGGACATGCTGGCGCGGCGCTACGGCGTCTCCCGCCGCACTGTGTTTCGAATACTGAGAAGGGGGAGACCATGAAAAGATCGACCACTAATACGCTGACCTTTCCCCAACAGCTCGCTCGTCTGGACCTGGGGCGGCTGAAGGCCTATCGCGACAACCTGGATTTCTATCAGGGGGCGCAGTGGCCGGAGCCGGCCCGCCGCCGCGAGCGCCGCCTCATCTTCAACTATGCCAAGACCATCATCGACAAGATGGCCTCCTACGTGATGAGCGGCCTCAAGTTCGCCGTCGACCCCGTGGACGGCTCGCCAGAGGCGGCGGAGGCGGCCCGGCGGGCGGAGGCCGCCCTGCGGGAGGTATCGGAGGCCAACAATCTGGAGCAACTGGACTTCGATACGGAGAGCGACTGTTCCATCCTGGGCGATGCCGCCTTCAAGGTGACCTGGGACCCCCTGGAGCGACGGGTGAGGGTAGGGGCGCCGGACGTGCAGGGCCTCTACGTCTGGTGGCTGGGCGACGATGTGACCCGCGTGTGGCGGGTGGCCAGTCGCTACCAGCTATCGGCGGAGGAGGTGCAGATGCTGTACGGCATCGAGCCCTCCCCGACTTCGTCGGGGCGGCGGCGGGAATCGACGGTGGTGGAGGTGTGGACGGAGCAGGAGTTCGAGCTGTGGCTGGACAACGACCTGCTGGAGTCGAAGGCCAACCCCTACGGCTTCATCCCCTTCGTCATCT
>Ga0187886_1004284_pt1 | contig 10310 bp, 7 predicted proteins | sample June2016WEW_20_1_FD_133001 | JGI IMG/M metagenome (GOLD analysis project Ga0187886, IMG submission 133001) | Peatland microbial communities from SPRUCE experiment site at the Marcell Experimental Forest, Minnesota, USA - June2016WEW_20_150 | ecosystem: Environmental > Terrestrial > Soil >... | reverse complement strand
ATAAAACAAAGACGTCCGAAAATGTTCGGAGGATACGCCTCTGGCTTACTTTTTCAGCACCGTCTTCAGCTTGCAGCGTCGGCTTTGCCGTCCCTTGGCATCCGTAGCCGGACAGCCGACGGCTGGCACAACGCTTCCCGGGCCTGTCCCCGCACTCGCCCTGCGTCGCCAGGAGTGGCGACGCGGCAGGCAAAAGTGCCCGCGCTACGGCGAGCGCTGGCTGCACCCGCTGGGTGGATGCCGCATTCCTGGGCACCGCCCCGGTCGACTGAGTTCGTGCCCGCCGCGCCAGCTTACGGACGGATCACGGCCCGGGGGCCAGCGCGACACGGTGCAGGCCCGCCAGGTAGGATGTTCTATACAACCCTATGCATCGTAGATCCTTCATTGGCGCTTTGGGCGGGCTCGGCGCGCTGGCTGCCCCGGCCCGGCCCGCGGAAGAGAAGCGGACGCGCTTCTACCTCCTCGAGCAGTTCTTCCTGAAGAACGGCCCCCAGGTCGGGCGCGAGCACGAGTTCATGGAGAAGTTCCTGCTCCCCGCGCTCAGTGCGGTCCACTCGGGGCCCAAGATATATCTGGAAGCCATGGTGGCGCCGCAGATGCCGCAACTGGCTGCCATCTATGGCTTCGAATCGCTAGACCACCTCTGGAACACGCACCTGAAGATGATGGAGAACGCGGAGTTGATGAAGAAGTCCGCGGAGTTCGAGAGCGACCCCGAAGCTGTGCTGGAGCAGCAGACGAACACGCTGCTGGAAGCCACGGCCTTCTCGCCCGAAATCGTTCCGCTTGATTCGCCGCCCGCCTCGCCGCGGCTTTTCGAGCTGCGCGTTTACCATTCGCCCACGTGGCGGCAGTTGGCCGCGCTCCACGAGCGCTTCGCCGGTCCCGAGATCAAGATCTTCCATCGCTGCGGCATCCACCCGGTGCTCTATGGCTCGACGGTCTTCGGCGCTAACATGCCGAACCTCACTTACCTGATTCCCTTTGTCAGTCTGGCCGAGCGGGAAAAGGCCTGGAGCGCCTTCAGCGCCGAGCCCGAGTGGATCAAAGTGCGAAAGGAATCCATCGACCGGCACGGCCAGATCGCGAGCCTGATCAACGTCTCGCTTTACAGGGCCACATCCTACTCGCCGGTGAGGTGAGGCTCGCAAGGGCGCCGGCCAAGCGCAACTTGAGTAGATGCGGCCCTATCGCGCGGCGCCTCGCTTCGAACGGTGTGAGAAGATCGGGCTAGGCCAGCAGCCGGTCCAGGTATCGCTTCGCCGCCTGGATGCCTTCGAACTCCGTCAGGCGGTCGCCTTCATACTCGATGCCGATCCAGTTGCGGTAGCCGGAGTCCAGGACGATCTTCATCATCCGGTCCATGTCGAAGGTGGTTTCCTTGCCCTCCGGACCGAAGTCGTAGCACTTGAAGCTGACGCCCCGGGCGTACGGCATCATCCTCCCGACGGCCTCGAAGCGGTCGATTTCCTTGGGGAAGTTGCCGAAGTCGGGCAGCAGGCCGAAGTTGGGCAGATTGACGGCCTTCATCAGCCGCACCAGCACGTCGGGGTTCGACGAGATGCCGCCGTGGTTCTCGATGATGACGTTGAGGCCGGAGGTCCGGGCGTACTCGCACAGCCGGGTGAAGCTCTCCGCGCAGCACCCCAGGAAGGCATCGATCTCCGCCGGCGTGGCGGGCTGCTTCTCCGCGTGCATGTTCGTGCGGATCGAATGGCAGCCGAGCTCGGCGGCGATGTCGACCCAGAGGCGATGGTTGTCGGCGGCCTTCAGGCGCGCGGCGCGGTCGGAGTGCCCCATCAGGCCCTCGCCATCGCACATGATGAGCACGCCTTTGACGCCGGAACGCTGCATGTTTCCCTTGAGCTCGCTTACGTAGCTCTGCGTAGGGGCCGCCCAAAGCTGGTTGACGAACTCCAGGCCCTCGATGCCGAACTGCTCGCGGGCGATGCGGGGGAAGTCCAGGTTTGTCGCCAGGCGCGACTGGATGGCCTTGTGAATCGACCACTCGGCCAGCGAGATGCGGAACTTCTCTCTGGCGGACTGGGCCTGTGCGACCACGGGGATCCCGGCCAGCGCCGGCACAGCGGATGATTTGAGGAAGCTGCGGCGGTTCATGAACGCCAGGATATCACCGGCCTGGCCCGTGGGCTGGGATAGGTGGCATGTGAAACCGGAGGCGTGGGCCGCGCCATCCACAGGCCGCAGGCTACAGGCCGGAAGCCAGTTCCCGCAGATCGTCGATCCAGTAGTCCGGATCGAAGCGGGCCATCTCCGCCAGGTCGCCGTAGCCGTAACGCACGGCGCAGATCCTGACGCCGGCCGCGCGGCCGGCTTCCATGTCGGCGGCCGTGTCGCCGACGAACAGGCAGTCCTCGGGGCGCGCCTCGAGTGCGGCCAGGGAAGCCAGCACCACATCCGGCGCGGGCTTGTAGGGGAGGCCGTCGGTGCCCTGCACGTGGTCGAAGTACTCGAGCAGGCCGAACTTCTCGAGCACGGCGCGGGTGCCGGCGGTCGCCTTCGTGGTAGCGGTCGCCTTGCGGCCGGCCAGCGCCGCCAGGGCTTCCTTCACGCCCGGGTAGAGGCGCGTCGCGCGGTGCTCGCGCGCCCGGTAGAAGCTGCGGTAGCTGCCGATGAGCTGCTCGAGCTGCTCGGGCGTGTAGTCCGGAAGAAGGTCCCGGAACATCTCGATGAGGTGGACGCCGATGTAGCGAGTGAGGCCGGCTCTGGTCACCGGCCGGCAAGGAATGGACGCGAGGACCTCGATGACGGCGCCGCAGATGTCATCGGCCGAGTCCACCAGCGTGCCGTCCACATCGAAGATGTAAACGGGAAAGGGCCGGACCCGGGGCGCCTGCCCCGAGCCGGCCCTCTCACAAGTCCGAGCCAGCGCCATCAGGCGGGTTGCGGCCGCTCGCCTTCCACCAAGCCCGGCACACGGTGGCCGGAGTCGGGGCGCACCACCTGCTGCGTGCCGCGGTCGGCCGGCGGCAGGGCCGCGTGCATCGGCGGAAGCTGCTTGCCCGCGATCAACTGGTTGATCTCATCGCCGTCGAGCACCTCGCGCTCGAGCAGCGCCTCGGCGATCCGCAGCAGCCCCTCGGAGCGCTCCTCGATGATCTCGCGCGCGCGGTCATAGGCGTGGCGCACGATCCTCTGCACTTCCCGGTCGATCTTGATCGCCGTGTCCTCGCTGTAGTCGCGGTGCTGCGCGATCTCGCGCCCCAGGAAGATCTGCTCTTCCTTCTTGCCGAAGCTCAGTGGACCCAGATCGCTCATGCCCCACTCGCAGACCATCTTGCGGGCCAGGTCGGTGGCGCGCTCGATGTCGTTGCCGGCGCCGGTGGTCGTGTGCTTCATGAAGATCTCTTCGGCGATCCGGCCGCCCATGAGGCCGGCAAGCTGCGTCTCCAGGTACTCCTTGGTATAAGAGTGCTTGTCGTCCTCGGGCAACTGCATCGTGACGCCGAGCGCCATCCCGCGCGGGATGATCGTCACCTTGTGGACGGGGTCGGCGCTGGGCAACACGGCCAGCACCAGGGCGTGGCCGGCTTCGTGGAAGGCGGTGTTGCGCTTCTCCTCCTCGCTGATGATCAGCGACTTGCGCTCGACGCCCATCAGCACCTTGTCCTTGGCCAGCTCGAAGTCGGCCATGGTGACCACTTTGCGGTTCTGCCGCGCGCCGATCAGCGCCGCTTCGTTGACCAGGTTGGCCAGGTCCGCTCCCGCGAACCCCGGCGAGCCCCGCGCCAGAACCATCAGTTCCACGTCGTCGGCCAGGGGCACCTTCTTGGTGTGGACGCGCAGGATCGCCTCCCGGCCCTTGATGTCCGGACGGGCCACCACCACGCGGCGATCGAAGCGGCCCGGGCGAAGCAGGGCCGGGTCGAGCACGTCCGGCCGGTTCGTCGCGGCCACCAGGATCACGCCCTCGTTCGATTCGAAACCGTCCATCTCCACCAGCAACTGGTTGAGGGTCTGCTCGCGCTCGTCGTGCCCGCCGCCCAGGCCCGCCCCGCGGTGCCGGCCTACGGCATCGATCTCGTCGATGAAGATGATGCAGGGCGCGTTCTTCTTGCCCTGCTCGAACAGGTCGCGAACGCGGCTCGCGCCCACCCCGACGAACATCTCCACGAAGTCCGAGCCGGAAATCGAGAAGAACGGCACGTTGGCCTCGCCGGCGATGGCGCGCGCCATCAGGGTCTTGCCGGTACCCGGCGGCCCGATCAGCAGCACCCCCTTGGGGATGCGGCCGCCGAGCTTCTGGAACCTCTGCGGCTCCCGCAGGAACTCAATGATCTCCTGGAGCTCCTCCTTGGCCTCCTCCACGCCCGCCACGTCCTTGAACGTCACCTTCTTCTGCTGGGAAGAGTGCAGACGGGCACGGCTCTTCCCAAAGCTCAGCGCCTTATTCCCACCACTCTGCATCTGCCGCATCATGAAGATCCAGAACCCCAGCAGCAAGACGAAGGGAACGGCGTTGATGAGCACCGAGACCCAGTTGCCGGAGTTGGTCTCCTTGATGTCCATGTTGACGCCGCTGTCCTGGAGCAGCTTGTAGACGTCGGGGTAGTTGGCGGGGATCAGGGTGTGCAGCCGGGCGCTGTCTTCACGGTAGGTCCCGTGCACCTCCATGCCGCTGATGGTGACGTCCTTCACCTTGTTGGCCTTGACGTCGTTGACGAACTGCGTGAAGGTGAGCTGGCGGTCGTCGTGGCGCTGCCCGCTCCGGACCACGGTCCAGAACAGGACCACGACCATGATGAGCACCACCCAGAAGATTGCCGTCTTTACGTTCGAGTTCATCCCACGCTCCCGCCTACCGCACCGACGGTCTCTCCGCCGAGGGTGGGGTACGGCTCGCCGCGCCGCGCTCGGCCGCCGATCCCGCACGCAATCCGCCTGCCGCCGGCCAGCCATCCCTCCGATTCCGGCTCGCGCGCTTGCCCGGGCGCCCTACTAGAAAGACGCCGGAATCTCCAACCACGACTTCACAATTCGGATCCAGCGCTCGCCGTGCTTACCCTCAGAACCGGGCCGCAGCCCGGCCTCGCGGCATACTCCGCTGCCACCCCGAACTTCCGGGCCCATACGATCGGGTCCCCACAGGTGATCACCGGCCATCCGCGCCGCTCCCACAAGGGGATACGGGCACCCTGGAACAGCAGTTTGATCTTCGTTTCGCGGGTATGTCCGGCCGGCCAATACCGATCACCCGGCCTCCAGTTCCGCACGCACAATGGACCGGAGATCCGTCCCCAGTCCAAGTCGTCTCCGTCACTTACATTATAGCGGCTCGCGGCGGAATCTCGCGCGGGAAGCGGTACTGTTTCCGGCTCCAGGACTCGCAAAGACAGTACGGTGGTACCGTCCGGCAGCGGGATTTCACCTGGAACCGGCGCCGGCAACTCGTAGTCATGGCTGGCGGTGCGGTCCGCGCCCGCGGGGACCAGCCGCACCCAGTCGAAGGACCGAAAGACCTCCAGGCCGGGAATCCGGATGCGCCGGCTGCCCTCCACCAGTGCGGAAAGCTCCAGGACCTGCTCGACGTGGCGCAGGTCGATTCGCCGCAGGTCGCCCTTGGTCTCCTCGATGGCGCGGCGGATCACCCGGCGCGCCGCCGCCGGGTGGAGCGAGCCGAGCCAGTCGGCGCGGAACAGCAGGGCCGGGGGGCGGTGGAGGAAGTGCCCGCTCGTCAAACGCCCGACCTCGGCGGCCCAGTAGGCCTCTTCATCCAGGGCGATCCGCGCCATCCCGGCCAGCACATGGGGCAGGTCCGGGTTCCAGTCGCGGCTGAGGGCAGGCAGCAGGTCGTGACGGATGCGGTTGCGGGCAAAGGCGGGGTCGGCGTTGGTCGCGTCCTCGCGCCACGGCAAGCCCCGCTCTTTCAGATACTCGAGTACGTCCTGCCGATCCACTTCGAGCAGCGGGCGCATGAAGCCTTCCGCCGTCACGGGCCGGATGCCGGCCAGCCCGGCCGTCCCGGCGCCGCGGAGGAAACGGAACAAAACCGTCTCGGCCTGGTCCGAGCGGGTGTGCCCCAGCGCGATGCGGTCCAGCGCACCCTGGCGGATGAACTCGAGGAAGAACTCGCCGCGTACCCGGCGGGCCGCCTGCTCCAGGTTATCGGCGGTCTCGCCGGCGAGCTGGCCCACGTCGAGCGAGCGCAACCGGAACTCCAGGCCGTAGCTCTGGGCGAGTTTCCGCACGAATTCCTCATCGGCACGGGACGCCTCGCCCCTGAGCCGGTGATTGACGTGCAGCACGCTGAGCCGAAGCGCCCATTCCGGCGCCAGCTCTCGCAGAACGTCCAGCAGGCAGACCGAATCGGCGCCGCCCGACACGGCCACACCGACCCTCTGGCCGGGCGTGAACATCCCGTATCGGACGATGGTGGCGCGGATGCGATCGAGCACTGCCTCTATCCTAGCCCGATCTTCTCACACGCCTTCGGCTGCGGCTTGCGGGAGGCCGGCATCTTCTCAAGTTGCGCTCGGGGTGAGTCCTCGATCCGTAACGGACCTGCGGGCTCACCCCTTCGCGCGCCTTGAATCTACCGGCCTCGCGCGGCGCCTCGCTTCGAACGGTGTGAGAAGAGCGGGCTAGCCCCCGGCCAATGCGGACCGGGGGGACGGACATGTCCCCAGCGGCGCTTGCCCGTGATCCGTTCGTAAGCCGGCGCGGCCTGCACTTTGTGGCGCGAGCTTCAGCTTGCAGCGTCGGCTTCAGCCGACGTCTGCCGCAACGCTTCCCGGGCAGGTGTCCGCACTCGCCCTGCGTCGCCAGGAGTGGCGACGCGGCAGGCAGGAGTGCCCGCGCTACGGCGAGCGCCGGCTGCACCCGAGGGGCAGATCCCGCATCCCAGCGCACCGCCGTTTCGCGGCGGCTGCCATCTCGCCCCGGCCCGCGGCACGCACGGCGCCCTTTTGTGGTACAACTCTTTCGACACGCATCCAGGAGCTTGTATGCATCCCCAGCGACGCAGGTTTGTTCTCTTTGCGGCGACCGGCCTCTTCTGCGCGGCGAGCCTGGCCTCCGCTCAAGCGCCCCCGGCCACGGCCACGTCACCGGATGGCCTCATTCAGTTGACTGTTGCGACGGTGGCAGCCGATGGCGCTCGGGCCAGCGCGGGCCAGTTGGTCTACAGCGTGACCTATCGCGGCAAACCGGTCATCGAGCGATCCGTCCTCGGTCTCGACATTCAAGACCAGCCGGTGCTGGGGACCGCGGTGCGAATCGCCGGGTCGAAGCCGTCCCGGATTGACGAGGCCTACACGGTCCCCGCCGGGAAATCAAATCCCGTGCGGAACGTGTGCAATGTCGTCGCGGTTGAACTGGAGGAATCCAACCCGCCGAACCGCCGCTTCACGCTCGAAGTGCGCGCCTACGACGACGGCGTGGCGTTCCGCTACCTCGTGCCGGACCAGACGGCGGTCAAAGCCTTCCGGCTGGTGGACGAGAAGACCCAGTTCCAGTTGAGCCGGGACGCAACCACGTACCCTCTGATCCTCAGGAACTCGCGCACCCCTTACGAGGACAATTACCGAACGGTCGCCTTGAGCGGCATCCATCCGGAGTCGCTGGTCGCCCTGCCACTGCTCGCCGAGCTGCCAGGCGTAGCCTGGATCGCCATCACCGAAGCGGACATCGACAATTACGCCGGCCTGTATCTCGCGCACAACGCCCGGAATGCGCGCGTGCTGGAGGCCCGCCTGGCGCCGCGCATCGACGAACCGGGCATAGCGGTGACGGGCCAGACGCCCGTGATGTCCCCGTGGCGCGTGGTGATGATTGCGGCGGAGCCGGGCCGGCTCATCGAATCGAACCTCGTGATCAATCTGAATCCGCCCTGCGCGATTCCCGACACATCCTGGATCAAGCCGGGCAAGACGGCGTGGGATTGGTGGTCGGGCACGTATGCGGAGGGCGTCAGCTTCCAGCCGGGAATGAACACCGCTACGATGAAGCACTACATCGACTTTGCGTCGCGCAACGGCATCCAGTACATGCTGATCGACGCGGGCTGGGCGGCCCACACGACCGGGCCGAACTGGTCCGCCGCCGACATCACCCAGGCGCAGCCGAACATCAATATGCCCGAAATCCTCGATTTCGCGAGGTCGAAGAACGTCGGGGTCTGGGTATGGGCGCACTGGACCGACGTCGATCGGCAGATGGACGTCGCCTTCCCGCTGTACCAGCAGTGGGGCCTGGCCGGGGTGAAGATCGACTTCATGGACCGCGATGATCAGTGGATGGTGAACTTCTACCGGCGTGTGGCGAAGAAAGCCGCCGAGCACCACCTCATGATCGACTTCCATGGAGCTTTCAAGCCCGATGGATTGCGCCGTACGTATCCGAACGTGCTGACCCGCGAGGGCGTTCTGGGGCTCGAATACACGAAGTGGAGCGCGCGGGTTCACCCCGACCACAACGTCATGCTCGCGTTCACGCGCATGCTGGCCGGCCCGATGGACTACACTCCCGGCGGCTTCCGCAACGTCACGCGGGAAGCCTTCGAGCCGCGATTCGTACAGCCGCTGGTCATGGGGACGCGGGCGCACCAGGTGGCGCTGTACGTGGTTTTCGAAAGCCCCTTCCAGATGGTGGCGGATCACCCCGGCGCTTACGAAGGCCAGCCGGAGATGGACTTTATCCGCGCCGTGCCAACCACCTGGGATGAGACCCGAGTGCTGAACGCCAGGGTGGGCGATTACGTCACCATTGCCCGCCGCCGCGGCCAGGAGTGGTACGTGGGCAGCATCGCGGGCTGGCACGGGGCCGACCTGGAAATCTCGCTCAGCTTCCTCGGCCCGGGCGAGTACGTCGCCGAGATCTACTCGGACGCGGCCGATGCGGGCGAAAACCCGACTCACACCAGCATCGAGCGGATCAAGGTCACCAGTTCGACGCGCCTCAAGGCCAAGCTGGTCCCAGGCGGCGGCCAGGCGATCCGCATCCGCCCGGGGATGTGACACGGAAAGGGCCCGGGCCGGCCGGCGAGCGCCTTGTATGTCGAGCCCTCTCTTCGCGCCTCGCTACGATCGTGGTGAAACATCCGGCCTGAGAGCCCCATCCGGCTCCCCTATGTCCGCTTCCGGCAAGGGTTTTCCCAAAAACGGACACCTTCGGTTGGCAGGGGGTCGCCAACTGCGCTACTGTGAGCCTTTGACGGCTGGCCCTCGGCTTGCGGAATCAGCTAGGGATCGACCATGATCGACCCCTACCCCGCGACGGGCCTGGAATGACGCTTCGTTCCTACAAGGCGGACCCATGATCAAGCTTGCCAACGTAGAGAAGTGGTATCAGGCCGGCAACATGCGCACGTTTGTGCTGCGCCGGATCAACCTGGAGATCCGGGAGGGAGAGTTCCTCACCATCATGGGGCCATCCGGGGCGGGGAAATCGACGCTGCTTAACATCCTCGGCATGCTGGACGGCGCCTGGACGGGGGAATACCACTTCCTCGGCCAGCCGGTCGACAAGCTCACACCCAAGCAACGGGCCGAGCTGAACAAGAAGTACATCGGCTTCGTCTTCCAGAGCTACCACCTGCTGGACAACCTGACCGTTTACGAGAACCTCGACATCCCGCTCTCCTACCGCAACGTCAAATCCTCCGAGCGGGCCAGCATCGTCTGCGACATGCTCGACCGGTTCCAGATTGTCGGTAAGAAGGACCTGTATCCCAACCAGCTCTCGGGCGGCCAGCAGCAGCTCGTGGCCGTGGCCCGGGCGCTGGTGGCCAACCCGAAGCTGATCCTGGCCGATGAGCCCACCGGCAACCTGCACTCCAGTCAGGGCCGGGAGATCATGGATCTCTTCAAGCGGTTGAACGAGGAAGGCACCACGATCGTTCAGGTGACACACTCGGAGGCCAACGCGGCTTACGGCCACCGCATCATCCAACTGCTGGACGGCTGGATTGTGAAGGAGACCGCGCCGGCCGGGACCCTGGCCGGCAGTTGAGGCGCATGCTGGCGGCGCGGCCTTGTCGCGCGCCGCCGCAGAGTGCTGGTGAAGCATCCGGGCGAAGGAAGGACGGGCATGCCGATCGACAAGCCGAGAGTTCTGATCGCCGACGACCAGGCCGACGTGCTGATGGCCTTGCGGCTGCTGCTCAAAGGCGAGGGCTACGACATCGAGTCGGCCGCCTCGCCCTCGGCCGTCCTGAGCGCCGTCGAGAGCCGCGATTTCGACGCGGTTCTCATGGACCTGAACTACGCGCGCGACACCACCTCGGGGCAGGAGGGCCTGGACCTGCTGCGCCGCATTCAGACGCTGGACAGCACGCTGCCGGTGATCGT
>Ga0187886_1004283_pt1 | contig 10311 bp, 11 predicted proteins | sample June2016WEW_20_1_FD_133001 | JGI IMG/M metagenome (GOLD analysis project Ga0187886, IMG submission 133001) | Peatland microbial communities from SPRUCE experiment site at the Marcell Experimental Forest, Minnesota, USA - June2016WEW_20_150 | ecosystem: Environmental > Terrestrial > Soil >... | reverse complement strand
AACGATCGACGAGCTTGCTTGAAAGGTTCATCTCCTGAAGTGCAACGGTTGTCAACTTTGTAATATCAACTTCATACAATTGATAGTCAGAAAGAGAGCCGTCTTTCAGCGGATTGGTGTTATATCCGGCAAGTTTTAGGTTTTTATCATTAAAACCGTCGATATTGACAATGATAGAACCGCCCTTAACGAGCCAAGGAAGATTAACTTTGAGCGCGGCGGCGTTCATCGATACGAGCACGTCGCAAAAATCTCCGGGCGTATTAATCTCGCCGCTTCCAAAATGAATTTGAAATCCACTTACACCATTAGTAGTTCCCTGCGGTGCGCGAATTTCTGCAGGATAATCAGGAAGCGTACTTAAGTCATTACCTAAAAAAGCGGCAGTATTGGTGAACTGTGTACCTGTTAACTGCATTCCATCGCCGGAGTCACCGGCAAAACGAATAGTAACTTCATTAATGTGCTGATTTATTTTTTTTGCCATGATATTTCTTTCTTAAATGCTAAACATCAATGTAATAAAACCATTGAAGGAAACGCAATCAGAAATTAGTTCTTTCTTGCTTATGTAACATTAAATAAGATAGAAAGAATCCCAACTTGGTCAAGAAAAAAGGCAGCGTGTAATGCTGCCTTTTTCAATTGTGTCTTTAAAAGGGAGGAAACGCGCTAAATTTATTCTCTTACGATCCATACCTTTATTTTGCCGTTCACACCACCGGCAAGCTTGACTGGAACATCGTAAATGCCGAGGGCTTTGAGAGGCTCTTCAAGTTCTATATGCCGCTTGTCCAGTGTAATTTCTTTTTCAACAAGCGCCTCAGCGATCATCTGAGCAGTAACGGAACCAAAAAGTTTTTCTTCTTCACCGACTTTCATCTTGATTGTAATAGAAACTTTCTCAAGTTTTGCGGCAAGGGCTTCCGCTTGGGTATGCTCTTTATCTGTGCGACGTGATTGTTGCTTTTTTTCTTCTTCTAATTGACGAAGGCTGCTATCGGTTGCTTCGTATGCAATGCCGCGAGGTATAAGATAATTACGCGCATATCCGTCTTTGACAGAGACTAATTCGCTGACGTGACCGAGCTTTTCAGAATCTTTTCTTAGAATTACTTTCATATTATACTCCATTAATACAACATTCTTGATGAGAATCGCTTAACTCACAGCGTCATTAACAAATGAAATTAATGCTAAGTGTCGTGCGCGTTTGATTGCGGTAACGAGTTGACGTTGATGGTATGCGCATGTTCCAGTTATCCGGCGCGGGATAATTTTTCCTTGCTCGGAAACGAAGCGCTGAAGACGTTTCTCATTCTTGTAATCGATATAGACGTCTTTAGAATCACAGAATCTGCATGTTCGTTTCTTCCGTTGTAGTTGTTGGCGATTAGTTGATCTCTGTCCATTTGGAGAAGAGTCTCTTTGATATCCGCCTGCGCCTCCGCGGTGTTGTCCGCTTTGCGATCCTCGTTGTGATCCTCGTGAATTGGATTTTCCTTGTTGAAATGATGTTGCCATAATTTTTGTCTTTCCTTTTCTTTCGTCGTGAGAATCAAGCTTAGCTTGGGGTTGTGATATCTGTCGGAGTCTCTGAAGCCTCAGGAATATCGGACTCCTCCTCGGGAATATCAGCAATAAGTGGTGAACCGCTTGTTGACGGAGTTGTTGACGTCGATAGTTTAATCAGATCGTTTCCAGATATGCGGGCTTGCAACGCTTTTTTATCTAATCCAATAATAAGAAAGCGAATGATGTTCTCTTCAAGTAGGAAGTGTCGCTCAAGACGCGCAATGAGATCACCGGAAGACTTGAACACACAGACGACATAAAAACCATTGTTTTTCTTTTTGATGGGATAAGCAAATCGTTTGCGTCCCCATTTTGCTAATTCCATGATCTCGCCGTTGTTTTTGATAATGCTTTCTTGCACTTTCTCGATAATGGCATCAATCTGTGGGTCGTCGAGGCCGGCGTTCACAATGAACGTGGCCTCATAAATATTTTTCTTTTGTTCCATAGATATGTTCCCTTTGGACTTGTGATAAATAGGCCCGTTCAATTTGAAATTAGTTCCCAAATGAAAGAGCAGGGTTGTTTAAGTAAATAATTCTTCTGATGGCTTGGCGTTAAACTTATTCATTGCCTGATCAATGCCATCTATAATAAATGATGTACAGGCGTCTCGAGCTCGCCCTACCATATTTTCCGCAATACTCAATTCGGACTCTGGAAATCTATCAAGCACGAAATCTTTCATCTTCGATTTCTCTAATGGTATATTAACAGAGGCAATTCCGCATCTTAGTCTGGCAAATTGATCTGTCTGTAAATGATAAATAATAGATGACAGCCCATTGTGACCATTGTCAGAACCGTCTTTGCGAAGGCGGATTATTCCGAGCGGTAATTGAAAATCATCACACACTATTAAAATATTTTCAAACGGGATTTGTTCTTGTTCCACAAATTCCCGGACAGCAATACCGCTGTTATTCATATATGTCACCGGTTTTAAAACAGTGACCTCGACATTCTTCAAAGAACATTGCGTCGACCAAAATTCTCCCCTACCGGGGTGGAATGAGACATTCATAGATGCGGCAAGTTGATCGGCAACCATGAAACCCACATTATGCCTCGTCCGGACATATTCATTTCCCGGATTTCCCAAACCGACGATGAGATACATAAAATTTTGACGAATAAGAAGTTACTTTTTCTTCTCTTCCGGTTTCTTTTTCTCTTTCTCTTCTGGTTTCTTTTTCTCTTTCTCTTCTGGCTTCTTTTTCTCATCAGTCTCTTCGGCACCTTCTTCGATCTTCTTGCCCTTGGAAATAACTTCAGGTTCGGCAGGTGCTTCAGGAGTCGGCACTGCGGCAACTGCTGCTGGTTCAGGCTCTTTCACTACAACAGGCGGGATTACAGCAACGATCGTGCTGGTTGCATTTTCCATGATCGTGACATTGGGAATAGTTAAATCTTTTATGTGAATAGAATGGTTAATACTTAAATTTTCCACATTGATTTCGATGTGATCAGGAATATGCTTTGGTAAGCATGAGACTTCGAGTTTGTGTAAAACGTGTTGTAAGATTCCGCCTTCAAGAACGCCTTTAGGAATACCACCTGTCAGTTTAACCGGTATTTCGATGGTAAGTGTTTCATTCTCGTTTAAGCCGAACAGATCGAAATGCACAGGTTTCTCAGTGACGGGATCAAGCTGCACATCTCTTAAAACGCATAAGTGAGATGAACCATCATCCAATTTTAAGTTGATAACATGCGTTTCTGAAGTAGAGTACAAAGGTGTGAGTGTAATCGCCGGCAGCAATACAGGAATATTTTGCTGTCTATGTCCATAATATATACCAGGCACTTTACCAGTTTTACGTATGGCACGGACACGTCTGCCAACGTTTTTTCGAATTTCCGCAGTTAGTGTTATTTCAGACATCGTGTATCTCCTTGTTAAGTCTTGTCTTTATCAATATCGAATAATGAGCTGATTGATTCATTTCGGTGTGTTCGAAGAATCGCTTCTGCAAATATGTGAGCTATAGAGCGAATCTGAATCTTATCACATGATTGTTTTAATGGAAGCGTATCAGTAACGATGACTTTCTTAACTACCGATTCTTCTATTCGCTTGTATGCTTTTCCAGATAAAATCGGATGTGTACAAGCACCGAAAATTTCCTTTGCTCCATTGCTGCGCAATGCTTGCGCTGCATTGACGAAAGTTCCACCAGTGTCGATTAAGTCGTCAACAATAAGAATATTCTTTCCTTCAACATTACCGATAATGTTCATTGTCTCTGCTTCGTTTGGCTTTGGCCGTCGCTTGTCTATTAAAATCAAATCTGTACCAAGTCGTTTAGCATAGGAACGCGCCATTTTAATGCTACCAACATCTGGAGAAGCAATAGCAAGATTTGATATATTCATCTTTTTGACGCATTCAATAAGTACCGCTGACGAATATAAATGATCCATCGGAATATCAAAGAATCCTTGGATTTGTGCTGTATGCAAATCCATCGTTATCACACGATCAGCGCCAGCTTTTGTAATCAAATTTGCAACCAACTTCGCGCTGATTGCCACGCGCGGTTGATCTTTTCTATCCTGACGTGCGTAGCCGAAATAAGGAATAACCGCTGTAACACGTTTTGCTGACGCACGTTTCGCAGCATCAAGCATAATCAATAACTCTATTAAATTTTCTGCCGGTGGCTGCGTTGGCTGAATGATAAAGACATCATCACCGCGGATGTTCTCGACATACTTAACCCAAAGTTCGCCATCGCTAAATGTTTGGATGACAGCTTCTCCGAGAGGAAATTTTGCTTCTTTGCAAATTTGTTCAGCCAACGGGTGATTTGATCGTCCCGAAAATATCTTCAGTTCGCTCATCGGCTTCCTATCTTAATTACTTTCACTTTATTTCTTTCAATAGTAACGGAACCATGCTGGGGTGCCAGGATTCGAACCTGGGAATGGCGGCTCCAAAGGCCGCTGCCTTACCACTTGGCTACACCCCAATAGCGTCGGCATTACTATACAAAAAACCAACTCCATTAAAGAGTTGGTATAAAAATATATTGAAAAAACACATCTAAGTCAAACAAGAAAAAGAATACTATCGATGTTTGATTTTCTTGCTACATTTGTCTAATTTCTCATTAGTGTAATTGAAAACGGAGATGAAAATGATCGAGATGCGAAACCAAATTGCTTCAAAAGCATTAAGCTTAACGAATAAAAAAATACATATCATAGCTTTTCGGGCATTTACTTTTGCAATACTAACGGCAATTGGGGCACAAATTGAAATACCGAACCAACCAGTACCATTTACGTTACAAACATTTTTTGTTTTCTTGGCAGGCGCGTTTCTCGGAAAACGAGGTGGCGCCATAAGCATGAGCTTCTATTTAATCCTTGGTGCTAGCGGATTGCCTGTGTTTTCTGGCAGTGCATTTGGTTTGGCAAAAATATTAGGGCCGACCGGCGGATATTTACTCTCATTCCCAATTGCAGCTTTTATTGTTGGTTATCTTACCAGACTTCGCAGTGAATATTGGTGGATACTGATTTCCATGTTCATTGGATCTTTAATTATATTCTCTCTTGGTACTGTTCAACTTAACTTTGTTTATTTTCATAACTGGATTAGCTCTTTTCAAGCGGGATTTCTGATATTCTCGTGGTGGGATGGAGTAAAAATCATTGGTGCAGCGACGATAGCATATTCTTATTCTCATCGGTTGAAGATACGCTAATTATAATATTTGCAGGATGATTATCAAATGTTGAACAGGTTCTAGTTTAATGTAGGAGTCTAACATGGATCGACGAACATTTTTTATAAAAAGTTTTGGGGCATCTGTTGTAGCTGGTGCCGCACTTGCCGGCAAATACGAAAATCTTTTTGCTACTGCTCATAATTCTGCCAACGCTCCGTTTGATTTAGTAGCTGTTAAGGGTGGTGAGCCGGATATGATGTTTCAAAAGGGAATGGAAGCGCTCGGTGGAATTCATACCTTTGTGAAGAAAGGACAAAAAGTTGTCATTAAACCCAATATTGGATGGGATGTCGGCCCAGAACGCGCAGGTAATACAAATCCAAAGTTGATAGCGGAAATTATTCGACAATGCCGTAATGCTGGTGCAAGCGAAGTCTATGTTCTTGATCATACGTGCGATAATTGGCAGCGTTGTTACAAAGATAGTGGAATTGAATCAGCAGCCAAAGAAGCAGGTGCGAAGGTTGCGCCAGCCCATACTGAAGGTTATTATCATGAAGTCTCAATACCAAACGGTATAAATCTTACAAAAGCGAAAGAACACGAGCTAATTCTTGGGGCTGATGTCTTTATTAACGTTCCCGTACTCAAAAATCACGGTGGTGCTCGATTAACCATTACTATGAAAAATCTCATGGGTAATGTATGGGATCGTAGTTATTGGCATCGTACTGATTTACACCAATGTATTGCGGACTTTGCAACATATCGCAAGCCAACACTTAATATTGTTGATGCGTACAATGTAATGAAACAAAATGGGCCTCGAGGTGTTTCTGTAGAAGATTTGGTAATGATGAAGTCTTTGCTCATTTCTATGGATATGGTAGCGATTGATGCTGCTGCAGCAAAACTATTTGGTATGAATCCATCAGATGTCCGATATATTCAACTCGCTGCTAATCAGAAAGTCGGAAGAATGGATTTGGAGAATCTCCGCATCAAGCGAATAACGGTTTGAGGTGAATTGTTGCAATGGTTGAAAAAAATTCGCGTGGTTATTGCAGTAGGATTCTTTCTCGCAGTAAGCTTCCTCTTTCTTGATTTTGGTAACATCACTCCCTCAGGAGTGCACACGTTTCTTGTTTCGATACAGCTTGTGCCTTCGTTAATACGAACGTTGATTTTATTCAGTAGCGCATCTATTGGATTGATCTTTGTTCTGCTCCTGACTTTTTTATTCGGCAGAGTTTATTGTTCAACAATCTGTCCTCTTGGAATATTGCAGGATGTAGTCATTCGCATTGCTAAACGGGTTAATCGTCGCCGTCGATTTCAATTCAAGAAACAATTCTACAAAATTCATTATGTATTGTTTCTTTTCACAACTGTATTGGCCATTGCTGGAAGTCTAGTTCTGTTAAATCTTTTTGAACCTTTCAGTAATTACGGCCGAATTCTTTCTAATCTGGTCAGTCCTTCTGTTGTGTTTGCAAATAATATACTCGGGAATATCCTCGGGCAATTCGATTTATTTTTTCTTTTTCAAATTCCTCTTCTTCACATCGACCTTATCTCAGCTCTTGCGTCTCTTTGTTTTCTCGGAGTGGTTTTGTATCTATCTTACAATCATGGAAGATTGTTTTGTAACCTACTTTGTCCGGCCGGCGCATTGCTTGGAGTTATTTCAAGGTTTTCAATCTTTAAGATAGTGATAGATGAAAACAATTGTAAAGAATGTGGATTATGTGAAAGAGTATGTAAAGCGAATTGCATTAACAGTGATTCAAAAGCAATTGATTTTGCCTCATGTGTTGGATGTTTCAACTGTCTTGACGCTTGCCCGACTGTGGGAATGAGTTATAAGCGAAGATGGGAAAAAACATTAAACCTTTTACCGATTGTAAATGAAGGACGTCGAAAAGTCTTAAAGACATCTATTATACCGGCAATTGGTTTGCTATTACCGAAGTTAGGTAAGGATAACAGCTCTGTAATAATTCAAAATGATTTCGATGAAAGCCATAGACATCCTATTTCTCCTCCAGGTTCAATAAGTGTGGCTCAATTCTCAAGTCGCTGCATAGCTTGCCATCTGTGTGTAAGTTCTTGCCCTACGCAAGTATTGTTACCATCGTTGCTTGATTATGGAATTGCTGGAATATTCCAGCCAAAGATGAATTATTCAGCAAGCTATTGCAATTTCGACTGCGTTATTTGTGGCCAAGTATGTCCGACAGGCGCTATTCTACCGCTTGATATAAATATCAAAAAACAAGTTCAGATTGGCAAAGCTCACTTCGCCAAAGATGATTGCATTGTGGTTACGAAGAAAAGAGATTGCGGGGCTTGTTCAGAGCATTGTCCTACAAAAGCAGTGAAGATGGTACCATACGAACAATGGCTCGTCATTCCGGAAGTAAATGATAAAATATGTATCGGTTGCGGTGCCTGTGAGCATGTTTGTCCCGCTAAGCCACAGAAGGCAATTTACGTAAAAAGCAACCTTGTACATTTAATGGCAAAGAAGCCAAATTCAGAGAAGATTGAATCACCATTTGATAGCAAGCAAGATTTCCCTTTCTGAAAACCCTGGCATTGCATTTTCATAATATTCGAAGTACACTCATGCAAATTAAACAACCTCCTAAAAGGGAACAAATGGCGGGGCGATATACTTCACTTTGGCTCAATAGTTGTTAGGGATGGAACACACCAAAAAGATTTTCAATGATAATAAAAACATGGATGCTTACTTTTCTGCAACTAGTAGAAAAGTTTTTTAGTAGCTCGCAAAACAAATGTATATAAACAGTATGCGTTATACAAAATTTATATTAAAAGGAACCAAAATTAGTGAGTAGCCGCGATACAGTTCTCATTATAGAAGACGAGGAGAGCTTGAGAGAACTCCTAAGACTGGTATTAGAAGGAAACGGAATTAAAGTTCTCCAGGCATCTGATGGTGTGGAGGCCGTGGAAGTATTCACCGCACATCAAAATGAAATCGAAATAGTATTGTCTGATCTTGGTTTGCCGCATCTTGGCGGCTGGGATGCATTCTTAAAAATGAAAGAGATAAATCCAGAGTTGAAAGGAATTCTTGCAAGTGGATTCTTTACTCCGGAAGTGAGAGCCGAAATCATTAAATCAGGTGCAAGGGATTTTATCCAAAAGCCATATAATTCTGCACAAATTATTGCAATAATTCGCGATTTGCTTGATGAAAAAAAATCGAACGATTACTAAAGCGATGCCTGATTTAAACGGTTAGAAACATCCTTGAGGGAAGTCCAGCTCTCCATTAATTCTGGAAGATATTCGGAAGATGTTATGAATGTCCAAATGTACGCCACGATAGAATAGATACTGCCTGTAGTAAAGTCGTCCAGATCTATGGATATGTAGAGAACGGCTAGAAAAATAAAAAGCAAAATAAATCGCATCACTCCAAAATTGAGCGCACCCCAATTTGCTATCTTCTGTTTAATGTTTGCAGACTTTGTATAGTAACTGTGAATTTCTTCCGTTTTCTGCGAAGAAAATACATCGTACGTATTCTCGAATGTATCGTGTACATCTTTTTGCAGTGCGCTGACTTTTCGCGTGTAAATTTTGTTTATTAAAAGAAGCGGAAAGACGATGGTTAAACAAGTAATAGAGATTCGCCAATCAAAAACAGCTAGTGCGATGACAGTCCCGCCGATTTGAACAACTTGTTCAATAATCTCGGGAACGCGATATTGGAAGAAAGTAATATACTGCTCAGACAACTGAGCAAGCGCCGCGGTTTTTGAAGTGCGGAATTTTTTTTCATGAGCAACAGTAGAAATTTCTGTTGCTAATTGGGTGAACATCGATAGATAGATTTTTTGATCAACTATGCGTCGGATAACTCCGGTGCCGGAGTTGATTGCGAAAACGCCGATCCACAAGAACAGTGGAAACAATGATGCATTGTGACTGCTTGCCTGACCAGAAGCACGTTCAATCAATGCATCAATTACTTTTCCAAATACAGCCGGTTCAACAATCCATGCAACATGTTCAATTATGACAAGACAGATGGCAAGGGAGATTCCCTTTTTGAAGCGGGCAAGTAGTTCTGTAAGTTTCATCTTCGAGTTCTGCTTTATCACTCATAAGCATATTGGGAAAACTTTTTAACGCCTTTTTTTGGGCGGCTTTATTACTAGTTTGAGTGTTTTTATCTCAAATGGTTTAAACTTGAGAACCAATTTTGATTTGACAATCTTATGCGGCTTTTCTTCATTCTCTAATAGATCACATTCTATTGCGATTGATGTATCAAAGCCAATTCGAAGTGATGTATCTGTTGAAACACCATGTGCTTCATGCATGCGTATAATAACAGCATCGCTATCTTCAGCTTTCTTAATCGCATCAACAACAATGTTAGGCTTCGAAGATTCAAGAATTGATGGCATATTTTCTATTTGAAGATTTTGAAAAATTAGAATTGGATTATTCAATTCACGTGCCCGTTGAACCGTTCCGCCTTTCGTCCAACTGCCGCTATGAGGGAAAAGAGAATAACAAAATGTATGTTCGCCTTGGTCGATCACTTCTTCATCACAACGCAAAGGTTCGATAGGATTTGGATAACGTGGTGATCTTAACAAAGTCAATTGGAGGGTATTTTCTTTTGCGCTGTATCCATATTTGCAATCATTCAACAGGCTAACACCATATTTTGCATCAGACATGTCTGCCCATTGCTGTGCAGGTACCTCAAACTTTGCGTTTTCTTCATCTGAACGCGGTTTCGAAGATCGATTTATCGCGCCAAATTGGATTTCGTACGTCGCACTTGATACTTTCATGTTGAACGGGAAAACAACCTTCATCAGCACCTGCTTTTCCTGCCAACGTATATGTGTTTGGAAATCAATTCGTGGCGAATGATGATAGAAACGAATACTCTGCGAGAGAATAGAACCATTTTCGGTTTTAAGCTCAAGCCGAATTGTTGCACGTAATGGACCTTGCTCAATTATTTTACATTGTTTGGTTTTCCACGCATCGATCCTGTGCTTTT
>Ga0187886_1004281_pt1 | contig 10312 bp, 10 predicted proteins | sample June2016WEW_20_1_FD_133001 | JGI IMG/M metagenome (GOLD analysis project Ga0187886, IMG submission 133001) | Peatland microbial communities from SPRUCE experiment site at the Marcell Experimental Forest, Minnesota, USA - June2016WEW_20_150 | ecosystem: Environmental > Terrestrial > Soil >... | reverse complement strand
ATCCGGGTTCCACACCCAGACCACGCGGCCGGGGAAGATGCCCCGGGCAGTGCCCATGGGGCTGTTGGACGCTTCCAGCGTCGCGTTGGGATACCGCGTTCCCGCCCGTCCGTAGTACGCGACCGCGATCCATGCGAATGCGGCCAGAACGATGGCCGCAACCGCCGCGATTCGGAAACTCTTCCTGCGAAGCAGGTTCCGCCCTTTCCCGAAAGCAAGGGAAACTACGGGGACTGCCGCAAGCCATGCCACGAAGCCCGAAGCCGCAGGCACCGCGGCTTTCATGCAGGGATAGGAGGCCCGGCTTGGCTTCGGGATCACGCGGACCAAAAACCAGACCAGGGAAGCCAGGCCGAGGAAGGGAATGAAAAGCCGCCTCAACTTTTTGCGCATGTCCGAGTCCTTTCGGTTGAAGGCGATTCGGTGCGTCTGCTAAAATGATCTTACACCCGCGAAAAAAGCGGGGCAAGCGATGGAAGTTCCTGCCCGGCCTCAGGAGGTCTTTCCCCACATGAGGTCCGCGGCGACTACCTCGGGGTTGTGGCGGCGCGGGGCGCTCGGGACGCCGCTAAAGCCAATTGCATGCTGGGGGCACCAGGTGGCGCACGCGCCGCAGTTGTCGCAGTCATGGTGCCATGCGGGCTTCCCGTTCTCCAGGGTGACGTTGCCGCGCGGGCAGACGCGGCTGCAGGTCCCGCAACCTGCGCAGGTCTCGGCGACACGGTAGGCGGCGTCGAGCTTCGCGAACTGGGGCGCTGCCTTGCCGTGGAAGAAGCTGCCGAGGAGCGCGCCGGGAAGCGCGTTTTCGGCGCCTACGTGTACTACGTCTACCGCTGGCTGTTCGACAACCTTCGCCTGGAAGGCTACGCAGTGCGGTGGAACGCCCGGTTCTGGCCCACATTCGGCATGTTCCTCGGACAGACCCTGCTCACCGTAATCACGCTATTCATTTACTACCCGACGGCCTATCTGCGCATGTACCGCTACATCGCGCAGCGTATTGTCGTGAAAGAGGGCGAAGGGTCGGAGCCCCTGACCCACGCCACCCTGGAGTTCGACGGGCCCCTTGGCCGCGGTTTCCTGCTTATGTGGGGCCAGGGGCTTCTCAGCCTCATTACCGCGGGCATCTACTATCCCTGGGCCCTGGCCCGGGTGGGCCGCTGGCTGGCCTCCCACACAAGCGTGGTCACCAGGTAGCCTCGGAGCGTTTACCGCTGATCTGCTGCCTTGAAAATCCCCCGCTTGCAGGCTACACTCTCCGGTGAAGTCCGCGAGCGGGTATCAATGTCGGGTGCTCCATAAAGAGAGGCGCCGCGTGTCGAAAAATGACGATATTCCCAACGAGACGATTTTCTCGGAAAGCGTGGTAGGCCAGCGCCTTTCCAAGGTGCACAAGCCCGGCCCCATGGTGCTCATCTTTCAGGGCAGGAGCATCCCCATCACCAGCCGGATCACAGTGGGGAGGGATGCGGACAACTCCATCGTGCTTGATGACCCCCTGGCCTCCCGGCATCACGCGGTAATCCAGAAGTTGAAGAACGAATACTTCATCGAGGACCTGGACAGCACGAACGCCACCTTCGTGAACTCCAAGCGTGTGCCCCTCGGAAAATACCTGCGCCTGCACCCTGATGACACCATCCTCATCGGCCGTACCGAGCTGTCATTGCGGCATCTGCGCTAGCGCACCTTTACTCGAGAAGCTTCCCGGCTCCGGGGCGCCGCGGTCTGCGGTATGATGCGTTACGATGCGCGCCTCTTCCGCCGCGCGCGTAACACCGCTACCACTCCCCAGGCAATCCCTCCTGCGATAACGCCCAGGGGTACCAGCACGACCAGCGCCTGGAGAATGAAGAAGAAAGCGCGCACGAGCACCCGGGCGGCTACGACAAAGCCGTGGCCGATGATGTTCCAGTTGACGAACTCCTCCGCTGCGGGACGTGCTTCCGAATAAATGCTGAGGTTGACGGTTGCCAGGCCGACCATGGTCTGCAGGTATTTCATCCGTCCCTTGATCCTGTTGACGTCCGCGCCGACGCGCTCCAGCTGTTCCTCCACCTGGATCGCATCCGTTACCTTGGAGGCTCTCTCCAGGAGCTGAAAGAGCCTGCCGCGGACCTGGGCCTTGTTCTGCAGCTCCGCGTCGAGATCGTAGTATTCTTCCGTCACGTCCTGGCCGCCGAGGCTCTTGCTCTCCTGCGTGCCCAGGGCCTCCAGAGCGCTGATGAGCGGCAGAAATCCATCGGGAGGGACGCGAAGCGTCATGTCCGCCCGCTGGCCGCCCTCGACGGACTGCGTGCTGGACTGGACGTATCCGCCGCTGGCCTCTGTGAGCTGCAGGGCGCGCGCAAACGCCGCATCGACGTCCTTCACCCGCACGGACAGCGACGCCGTCTTGATCACCATGCGCACCGAGGGGAGACCGGGCTGGAGAGCCTCCGCGGTTGCCGCCTTGCCGGCTTCAGTAGCGGGGGCTTCTTTATTCGATTCCCGTTCGGCGCCCGAGGCCGCACGCGCCTGCGTGAGGGACGGCTTTTCCGGCGCAGCCGCTTCACTTGCGCGGCCGCAACCCGCCAGGACCGTCATGGCCAAAGCAAGAACCGCGAGCTTCAAAGACCACCTGTCCATGCTCATTCCTTCCCGTGCCCTCGCGCGGGGCACCTGCGCAAGGACAGCCTACCGAGGGTCGTCCTTCGGGACAAGGGTCCGGGGTGACGCAGCGGCGCCTATGCCAGCGTCGATGCGAGGAACTTCATCATCCTGCTCCACGAGTCTTTCGTCGCCTCGGGCCTGTACGCTTCCGTGCGAGTGGGATTGGCGAAGGCGTGACCCGCTCCCGGATAGATGTGCGTTTCGATCTCGCGGCCGGCCTGTCTCATCGCAGTCTCGAATACGTTCACCGCGGCCACGGGGATGCTTGCATCATCCTGGCCGAAGAAGCCGAGGACGGGGCTCCGGATCTTCGAAAGCTTCGCGATGTCGTTCTCGAGCCTGCCGTAGTACACCACGCAGGCGGCAAGACCCGGCTCGGAAAGGGCAAGGCCAAGCGAGTACCCGCCCCCCATGCACCAGCCGACGCTCCCCACCTTTCCCTTCTTCACATAGGACCTGCCGGACAGGAATTGAAAGGCCTCATGAAGATCGGAGATGGCCCGTGAAGAATCGAGGCCCATGGCGAGCTTCCTGGCTTCGTCGACGCTCGTCGTCACCGACCCTCGGTAGAGATCGACTGCAAGTGCCGCATACCCCGCCTTCGCGAGATCAGCGGCTACTGCCCGGATCTGGTCATTCAGTCCCCACCACTCGTGGATCACCACGAGAGCAGGGTAGGGCCCTCTCCCCTCGGGGACCGCGAGATAGCCGGTGAGCCTCGCCGTACCATAGATGGTCTTTTCCGTCTGGATATCTGGCATCCCCTAAAAGTACGAAAGTGCCTGCGGATTGGCCAGCGCGGCAGGCGTTCCCGGCCGGCCCGTGCAAGCTCAGGCCAGGACAGCCTCCGGTTGGAGCTGTGCCGGTAGTCCATTGGCGACCTGAAATCGAACACTGGAATTGTCGGATTTACACCCCCCCGAAGGCGGCTTCTGACAGTATTTTAGGACTCATGAGAGGAGGGTCAGATGGCCAACGCAACCAAGACCGCGAAAAAGCCCGCCAAGGCGGCAGCGCGTCAGAAAAACAGGAAGGCGGGCGGCGCGCAACCGCAGAAGGTCACCACGTTCCTGACGTTCAAAGATCGAGGCGAGGAGGCGGTGAGCTTTTACGTCTCCCTTTTCAAGAATTCCCGGATTACGAGAATTATGCGCAGCGAAGGGCAGGGGCCGATACCGAAGGGCGCGCTGCTGCACGCGGCGTTCCAGCTTGACGGACATCCATTCATGGCGATGGACGGCGGCTCGTATTTCTCCTTCGCGCAGGGCTTTTCCTTGTTCGTGAACTGCGAGACGCAGGAAGAAATAGACAGGCTGTGGGAGAAGCTCTCCGAAGGTGGAGAAAAGCTTCAGTGCGGCTGGGTCAAGGACAGGTACGGTGTGTCGTGGCAGATTGTTCCCTCCCTTATGGGCAAGTTGATGAGCGGCCCCGACCCTGCCCGGTCAAGAAGGGTCATGGAAGCCATGCTCAAGATGGACAAGCTCGACATCAAGGGCCTGCAAAATGCATATGAGAGGCGCTAAGGAGTAGCCATGTTCAAAGCAAGAGCAGCTTTCAGCGGCTTTTCGGTTGACAATCTGGCAAAAGCCAAAGAGTTTTATGCCGGGATACTGGGGCTGAAAGTGGACGATCAACCCATGGGTCTGAGGCTTCATTTGCCCGGCGGTGCAACGGTGTTTGTGTATCCAAAAGACAACCACCAACCAGCCACGTTCACCATCTTGAACTTCGTGGTTGACAATATTGACAATGCGGTGGATGAGCTGACACGCCAAGGTGTGCGGTTTGAGCATTACGACAATGGCCTGAAAACTGACAAGAAAGGCGTTGCGCGCGGCATTTCCAGCAATCAGGGCCCCGACATCGCCTGGTTCAAGGATCCTGCAGGGAATTTCCTGTCGGTATTGCAGGAGCCGGCCTAGCCAGGGGCAAAGGGACGGCCGGGCGTCGGAGAGCAACAATTTGCTCGGGGTCGATCAGCTCAGCGGATCGGCCGTCTTATTCGGGCAGAACGGTCTCCATCGGGGTGCCCTTCATCCGAGCAACGCGGCCGCCGCGGTCCTTTGCGTCAGCGCGGAGACTCCGCCAGCCGGGCAAGCGACTTCGTGAACGGGGGATATGCAATGCCGTTCTCGGTCACGATGGCGGTGATGAGGGACCCGACTGTAACGTCGAAGGCAGGGTTGTAGACCTTCACCCCAGCGGGCGCCATCCTGCGGGCGTACCACTTTTCCGTCACTTCTTCCTCGGCACGCTGTTCGATGGGTATCTGCTCTCCCGTAGGGCATTTGAAGTCAACGGAGGACAGCGGAGCGTGAACGTAGAAGGGAATGCCGTAATGCCTCGCAATGATCGCGACCCCTGAAGTTCCGATCTTGTTCGCCGTGTCGCCGTTGGCAGCGACGCGGTCGCATCCCACGAGGACCGCCTGCACGCGGCCCTGCTTCATGACGATGGAGGCCATGTTGTCGCAGATCACGGTGACATCGATGCCTGCCTGCGACAGCTCCCACGCGGTGAGCCGGGCGCCTTGAAGCAGGGGCCGCGTCTCATCGGAAAACACATGGAATCCGTACCCCCGCTCGGCGCCGAGGTACATGGGCGCGGTTGCGGTGCCATACCCTGACGTGCCAAGCGCGCCGGCATTGCAGTGTGTGAGAAGCCCCCACCCTTTTTTCAGGAGGGACAGAGAGTGCTCTCCAATGCAGCGGCAGACCTTCTCGTCCTCTTCCCGGATAGACTCCGCCTCGGCCTTCAAAGCCGCTTTTGCTTCGACAGGCGGTGCACCCTTCGCCGCGTTCAATCGCGCCTCCATGCGGTCCAGAGCCCAGAAGAGGTTCACTGCGGTGGGTCGCGCCGAGGCGAGGTATTTCTTCACGTCCGTGAACTCGGCGGCCAGCTCTTTCCACGTCGTGGCTTTTGAGTCGCGGATCCCGAGGTACGCGCCGTACGCAGCAGCGATGCCGATGGCAGGGGCCCCGCGCACGCGAAGCTGGTAGATGGCCTCCCAGATCTCCGACTGCTCGCGCAGGCGAAGGTACACCGTCTCGCCGGGCAGGAGGGACTGGTCCAGAATCACGAGGACGCCCGCCGCATCATCCAGCCGAACGACATCAAACCTTCGCGTGCCGCTCACACTCACCCTCCCTACGCCCGGCCCCGCGGGTGCGCTGCCGCTGCTGCGAGCATGATATCCAGGTAGTCCCTGCCTGTCCTTATCCGCTCCCGCTCCTTGATGTACCTCTTTGCAGCCGTGAGGCACAGCCTTTCGGCACGCACCCGCGCGGCCGGGTCCTGGATGGACGTCATGTCCTTCACGTGCGCGATCCCCACAATGCGCCGGCACAGCTCCAGCCCCGCGACCCCCGCCGTGTCCCGGAGGATCCCGTCCAGGTACCACTCCGCAAAGCCATTGTAGCGGGCGACCACCTCGGTGACTTTCTGCGCCCAGAGCTTGTTCCACTTGGAGACGAACAGGCTCATTACCTCGTCGATCGTCCTCTCCAGCCAGCCGGTGAAATCTTTGCGCCCGGCTCCCGCTTCCATCACTGTGTCGGCGTTGGCCCAGGCGAAGATGAGGTTGGCGATCACGTTGCCCACGTCGTAGCCGGCAGGGCCGTAGTACGCGAATTCCGGATCGATCATCTTGGTCGAGTCCTCCCGCACGAAGATGGAGCCGGTATGCAGGTCTCCGTGCACCAGGCACTGCGCATTGCAGAAAAAATCGAACTTCATCTTGGCAGTCTCAAGAAGGATCTCCCTGTCCTCGTACAGCTCGCGGCGTATGAAGTCGAGATTGGGAGGGAAGGGGTCGTTCCTCTTCTTCACGTCGTTGAAGGGCTCCGTGTAAACCAGGTCCTCCGTGATCTCGCACAGGTCGGGATTGATGAAGTTCTTCACCACCTCCTTCTTCTTCTTGTGGTCCATGACCACATCGGTGGTGAGGAGGAGCGTGTTCGCCATGAATGTGGTGATGTGATCGGCGAACAGGGGAAACGTGCGCCTTTGCAGGAGCGCCGCGCGCATGATGGTGTGGTCGGAGAGGTCTTCCATGGCGCAGCAGTTCATGGCGGGATCGTATGCGTAGACCCGGGGAACGAGGCCTGGCGCAAGCTCGTTCTCGATCGTGAGGATGTCGTACTCGATGCGGTTCCTGTCCGGAGACACCTTGAACTGGTCGGAGAGGCGAGCCGTGCCGCCGGCTTGTTTGATCACCACAGACTTCCCAGTGGCAGGTTCCCTGATTCGAAAGATGTAGTTCAGGTTTCCGTCGCCGATCTCGCTATGTTCAAGCATGGCGCCGGGTTCGAAGAAGCGGAGCTTCTGTCGGACGAACTCCGCCGCATCAGGGGGCTTCATCAGGAAGTAGCTGTCGAAATCGCGCATCAGGCTTCCTCCGTTCATTTTCTCCTGACGTACGTCAGGGCAAGCGCCAGGGCGAGGACCGCGCCCTTGATGATATCCATGGCATAGTACGGCACCGAGACCATCACGAGACCGTTCTGGAGGATGCCGATGAGCACTGCGCCGATGAATGTTCCAACCGCGTTCGGCTTTCCCGATCCGCCGAGTGAGAACCCGATGTACGCCGCCGCCACGGCGTCCATGAGGTAAGCCGAGCCGGCGCTGACCTGGGAAGAACCGATGCGCGAAGCGAGCATGATCCCCCCCAAGGCTGCGAAAACAGAGGAAATAAGGTACGCGGCCGTGCGGTAGCGGCCGATGGGGATGCCCGAAAGCCGGGCAGCCTCCATGTTCCCTCCTACGACGTACATGTAGCGGCCGTGTTTCGTATAGGATAAGAAGATTTGCACCACGATGACGACCACGATCATGATGATGATGATGGTCGGCACCTGCCCGATGGATGAGAAAGCCGCAGTGAGCTTGCCCGGCGCCGTGGAGCCATCCGCCATCATCATGTTGGCGGTGATCGAGCCGCCGTTCGTATATGTCATTGCAACGCCCTGGAAGATGAACATGGCCGCGAGAGTGGCGAGCATGTCCGGGATGCGGACTTTGACGATGAGAAACGCATTGAACGCGCCGACTATCAGGCAGGCGGCGACGGCGATGAGGATGGAGACGACGGTGCCCTTGTCGAACCAGATGAAAAGGGAAATGACCACCGCGTCGGCCACCGAGGCCACCGATCCGACCGAGAGATCGAAACCGCCCACCGCGAGGGAGAGGGAGACGCCGATCGCTATCACCGTGACGATCGAAATCGATCTGAGGATGTTGATGAGGTTTCCTGGCGAGAGGAACGACTTGGTCATTACGCCGAAGAAGAAGATCAGGAGCCCGATCGTGATGATGGTTCCCCAGCGGTAGAGGAAGCCGAAGAAATCGAACCTCCGAGCCTGTCTTTCGACGAGCGCCTCCCCGGTCATGCCGTTATTTCCCTCCCGTCGAATAGAGGAGCAGCTCCTCCTCGCTGGTCGCGCCGGTCACGAGCTCCTTGACGATTCTCCCGTCATACAGGACGTACACCCTGTCGGTGATGCCGAGGATCTCGGCGAACTCGCAGGAGGCGTAGAGTATCGCCTTTCCCGCTTGGGCGAGCCGGCCGATCAGCTCGAAGATGTCCTTCTTGGCGCCCACATCCACGCCCTTCGTGGGCTCGTCGAAGATGTAGACCTCGGCGTTCGCGATGAGCCACTTGCCCACCGACACTTTCTGCTGATTGCCGCCCGAGAGAAAACCGACCTTCTGATTCTCGCTTGGCGTCCTGATCTCCAGCCGGTCGATCATCGTCCTGACCGCATTCTTCTCCGCCTTGAAGCGAACGAAGCCGAGCGCGCCGCTGAAATCCGAGAGGGACGCCGCGGTCAGGTTGGTGGCCACACTCTCTCCGACCAGGATCCCCTCCCTGCGCCTCTCCTCAGGCACCAGCCCGACCCCCTGCATGACGGCGGCGTGCGGATCCCTGAGCCGGTAGGGGCGCCCGTTGAGCAGTGCTTCCTTGCAGCGCACGGTCGAGGCGCCAAACAACGCTTTGCACAGCTCCGACTTGCCGGCCCCGACCAGACCAGCGATTCCCACGATCTCCCCTGCCCGAACGTGCACATCCACGTCCCGGATCTTCGATGAGTCCGTGAGGCCTTTCACCGTCAACATGATGTCGCCGATCGGCACCGGGTGCTTGGGGAAATTGTCTTCGAATTTCCGTCCGAGCATCATCTCGACGATCCCGTTCATGTCCACGTCCGCCATGCGACGCTCGTCGACGCGCTGCCCATCGCGAAGCACGGTGATTCGCTCGCAGACCTGCCGCACTTCGGGGAGGCGGTGGGAGATGAAGATCACGCCTATGTTTCTGGTAAGGATATCGCGGACGACCCTGAACAGCTCATCCGTCTCTGAGCGGCTCAAGGGGGCAGTCGGCTCATCCAGGATGAGAAACCTGCACTCCTTCGAAAGGGCGCGGGCAATAAGCACCATCTGTTTCTCGGCCAGGGAGAACTGGCTGACAGGCAGATGCGTGTCCAGCGTGACGCGCAGCTGCTCGAGGATTTGACGGGATTCCTTGTGCAGGGCCCGCCACTTGATCACTTGCCGCGCACCCATGTCGTTGACCATGAGGTCGAGCATGATGTTTTCCGCGACGCTCAAGTAGGGCACCAACGCGGTATCCACCTCCTGATAGACCACTTCTATCCCGAGGCTCTTTGCTTCCCGCGGAGATCGGATGCGCACCTCCCGGCCGTCGATGAGGATCCGGCCGCTGTAATGCGCGTAGGCGCCGGCAAGGACCTTCATGAGGGTCGATTTGCCGGCGCCATTGGCGCCTACCAGGGCGTGCGACACGCCTGTGTCGGTGCGAAAATCCACGTTGCGCAGAGCATGGACGCCGGGGAAGCTGATGGAGATGTCCTGCATCTCAAGCGTGGTGCGCGTGATGCCGTCCATGTTTCGCGATGCCCCGGGCCCGACTTGATTATTTCTTCTTTCCGTACTTGGCGCGAAGGGCGTCCATCCAAGGCTCGTTGAAGTCCTTTGACTGGCCCCAACCCGGGATAATGTTCGCCAGAGTAACCATGTTGACAGGGGTCGCGCTCTTCTTCAGGTCGCTCTGCTTGATGAGGGCTGCGGGCAGTTCATAGCCGGCCGGCGTGCTCTCACCCGCGAGTTTCTTGGCAACGAGACGCATTTCAATTCGGCCGATGAGCTTCGGATCCACCGCGGCCGTGCACACCCACGGGCTGTCCGGCTCCTGCATGAGCTGCAGGTCCTGGTTGGACACATCGATTCCGTACAGCTTGATTTCCGTGCGGCCGTTCTCCTTCAGCGCCTTGTAGGCGCCCTGCGCAAACGCGTCCCAGGAGCCCCAGATCGCGTCGACCTGGCCCTGGGGATACTTGGCGAGCGCCGCGCCCATCTTGTTTGCCGTGTCGCCCGGGACGTCAGCGGACACCGCGCCGATCAGCTCCAGCTCCTTGATGCCGGGGTTGTCCAGCAGCACTTTCTTGTAAATGACCTGCCGCCGGTCCATTGGCGGAAAGCCAGCCACCCACAGCTTGATGATCCTCGCCTTGCCCTTGAAATCCTTCACGATCTGTCCAAGGGACATGTCCGCCAGAGATTCGTCTTTCTGGGACGTGGCGGTAACGCCGGGAATGGTTTCGGCCAGCGCCGTATCGAACACAGAGACGGCCTT
>Ga0187886_1004280_pt1 | contig 10313 bp, 8 predicted proteins | sample June2016WEW_20_1_FD_133001 | JGI IMG/M metagenome (GOLD analysis project Ga0187886, IMG submission 133001) | Peatland microbial communities from SPRUCE experiment site at the Marcell Experimental Forest, Minnesota, USA - June2016WEW_20_150 | ecosystem: Environmental > Terrestrial > Soil >... | reverse complement strand
GGGGTAGGAGATCTCGTATTCAATCGAAAAAAGAGCGCAGGCGACCCCCTTCCTCGTTACGTTGCTTTCATATCTGTAGTTCACCGTGACAGGGAACTGGAACGGCTCCTGGATGCCGAAGTTTGTGCGGAAATCGTGCGACTCCATCCCGGTGGCGCTCCACGCCCCTCCTTGCGGAACGTCGCCTTCGGGAAAGAGCGGGATGTCGCGAACGACCGGAAGATAGTAGGAGGGATCGATGGTATAGGCGCCCCGGCCGTCTTTCCAGAACTCGGAGGTGGAGTGCTCGGTCCACTCATACGTATTCTGCGAACCATACAATCTCTCCGAGGTCTGGAAATCGACCACATGATACCCCGCGTCTCCTTTCGTGTCGGTGACCGCCACGGCGATCTTGTTGAGGATGTCGACGTCGTGGCTGAACCGGCCGTTGATGTACACCGATTCGTGCACCTGGGAGAGGATCCTGTACTTTTCCCCTTTCGTGTAGGTAAAGCGAAACACGTCCGCGGGCAGCGAAACCGCCGCGATCGCTATCGCCGCAATGATGAGGAGAAGCCGTTTCGTCACAGAAACCCCCTTCACGTTCTGTCTCAGTCGTCGTGGGGCAGTGAGCCGCGCGCCGCGCGCAGGTACGCAAAGGGCGTCTGGGCCAGGAAGTTGGACACCCGCGAAGTGTAAATGTCCGCGTAGCGCTCAACCTGGCGCGCGAAGAGACTCTTGTCGTTGCCCCCGCGCATGAGCGGGCCCCAGGTAAGGTTTCCCGTCACTCCCGCGGCCCTGGCCAGCGGGGAGATTCTCGCGTCCAGCTCCTGGCTTTCCTCGGCGAGGTTTCGGATCGAAGCCTCCAGCTCTTCAGGCCCTGCGCCGGGCTCGGGGCCGTACTTGTGCTGGGCGCGCTGCCGGGCCAGACGCAGCTGTGCGAGCCGGCTGTCGAGCCCGGTCTTGCGGATCATGAGCTCCCGAAGCTGCGCGTCGGTCTCGCGAGCTTTCTCCATCGCCAGGATCTCGGATTCCATCTCCCGCAGGATGAGCCCCGTGCGCCAGCGCAGCATCTCCTTGCTCACGTGCACATCGCCAAAGAGGTGGTCACCGAGGTAGAGGATCTCGGCACCAGAGAGTCCCAGGCTCGATTCCACCTGCGGGGCGTCGCAGCCGACGTAGACTCGGCCGGGCTCCAGGGCGCCGCGGTGGGGTCGCAGCAGACCCTCATTCTCGTCGGTCATCAAGTACGACGCGTGCCGTCCGGAGAAGAATCCCGGTTTGCGTGCCTCCACAATAATGAGATCGAAGAGCTCCCGCCAATTCATGGGGCCCGGGAGGGAGCGGTCGAACGCGTAGCTCATCATGGAGTGGGTGTACGCCCAGTCGGAATTGGTGATCAGGAGCAGGCGTTTGCCCGCCATCTTCTGGTCCAGGAGAGTGAGGGGAAGATCGGGGTCCAGCTCCACGAATCGGTCGGGATCCGCCATGATCTGCGTCTTGAGCTCGCTCAGGTTGTGAGCCTCGTCCAGCGCGATGCGGAGGACGCGGTGCAGATCGTGGTACCCCAGGGTTTCCGGCAAATGACCGGTGTCAAGCAGGTCGACGAGCTGTGCGAAGAGGTTCGCCTCGGAAAGCGAGAACAAGGTGTTCATGAACTCCCAGCGGGGATCGGAGAGATCCACGAAGGTGCTGGAGTACGCGGCGCGCTGCTCGTCGAAGGACAGCGGGCGGGTCCCGTGGTGGGCCCGGATAACGTATCCGAACCTCGTGGCCTTGACCAGGTTCCCCAACTCCAAGTCGAAGGCGAGTCCCTGGATGACGCTGGTCGGGTCGAAGGTGAGACCGCCCACCGGCCAGCCTCGACGCTCCAGCGGCCCCAGTGCGCGCTCGAAAGCCGCCCGTTCCCATTCCGCGGTGCGGTAGTGCACAAGGGTGTAGTCCATGTCGTAGCCGATGGCCCTGATGGCGCGCAGGTTGAGGGTGCGGTTGCACCACACGCGGCGCTCAGGCGGAACCACGGAAGAAGCTGCCATGCCCTACAGTAGCACGGAGCGCGGCGGCGCGGCCACACGACTAGCCGTTCGGAGCCGCCACGACAGCTTCGCTCAAGACGGTCCATTCGGAGCTGTGGCGATTGGTTGACACCGGTTTCCCCTGGTCGCAGACTGGGCGCAGGGCTTGCGCAATGCTCAAGGTCCGGCCTCCCGTCTCGGAAGAGAGCGACATCGTATCCGAGTTGATCCTCCAGTCGGACTGCGGGATGCTCCCCGCGCTGTTCGGCGACAGCGTGAAGGCTCTCCTTCGCCATCTTCAGATCGCACCATCGAACCCCTATTCCTCTGAAAACGCCCTGGTGATCGCCGATGAAACTCTCTCCCCGGCGGTCGTTGGTGCGCTGGTCGGCTCCCTCGCAGAGGCCACCCGAAACTCGAATCTGCACACGGCAGCTCTGCTGTTCAGGTGGTACGGGCCGGGAATTGTTGCCCGGTTCCCCAGGCTTGCGCGGGCGGGGAAGGCGCTCGACAGCCTCAAACCCGATGACTTTTACCTCTCTCATATCGCCGTCCTGCCCGGGCATCGCGGACGAGGAGCGGGGCGAGAGCTCCTTCTTGCAGGAGAAGAGCACGCCCGGCAGCTGGGAGCGCGCCGCCTCGTGCTGGACGTCGAGGAGCACAACGAGGGAGCGCGCTCCTTCTACGCCCGACTCGAGTACCGCCCGTCTTCAGTCATCCGCATCGACCTTGGCAGGCGCGGTGCCTTCTCTTTCCGGCGGTTGATCAAGGGTCTCTGACCCCTTGTGTGAGCGGGCAGCCCGCGATTTCGCGAGCCCGTCCGCGATCTCCTCTCCCGAGAACCGGGACAGGAACACGGCGCCGACAATGATCCCCGTGTAGCCCAGGACGGCGAGCAGGCGCAGGCGGGGATCCCCTGACAGCGCTTCGCCGAGGGCGGCGATCCCGACAAAGATCGCGACCAGGCGGGAGCACAGATCCGACACGGCGGTGACCAGGATGGCACGGCCGTGCTGATAGGCTCGCGAGAGAACGAGAAAACCCGACACGTAGAAAAGGATCAGGCCCGCGCCCGCAGCAGCCGCCGGGAAACCGAATCCTTGCGTCTGCAGCGCCGTGAGCAGGACCTTGGTCGACACGTCGCCGAGCCCGAGGAGTATCCCCGCAACGACGGAGAAGGCGATCACCCAGGGGAGGCCGATTCGCAGGAGGCCGGGGACAGCAGAGGCCGCGGCGCACGCCAGCAGGCACGCCGCGAGCGCCGGTACGAGACGCCCGAAGGAGACTTCAGCCTGAACGCTCCCCGAAGCACTGTCAGCGATTCCCAGCGCCACGATGCCCGAGGTCACCAGGGCAACGCCGATCCATTCCCGCAGGGTAAGCCTGTGCCGGAGAAAGAGCAGGGAGAAAACGGCGAGAATGACGAAACCCGATCCCTGGATTGCCCGGGCAACCGACACCGGAGTGAAGGCCAGGGCGAAGGCGAAGAGGCCCCATCCGATGGCGGATGCCGCGAGGCCCGCCATCCAGCGGCCTGATTTCACCAGCGAGAGCAGCGCCGCCGGAAATCCGCGGCCGAGCCGGAGCCGCGGGATCCGGTCGACCGCCAGCTTCTGCAAGACTATGCCGACGTCCCACAGGAGCGCGCAGAGGGTGATCAGTATGAGAGCAGCCCAGATCGACATGGCCGGCTTCCGCCCGACAAATGTACTCCGGCAGAGGCTTCGGCATTAAGAGAATTTAACGCAACCGCAACGTGTCCTGAAAACTCCGCTCCTATCTTCTCCGCCAGGAGGTCGAAAGACATGATACAGAACAACAGGATCCTCGCGGTAACCGCCGCGATCGCTTTCTTCATCGGCGCCTCCGTCCTCGTCTCTGCGCAGGATGTGGGTTCGCGGCCGGTCAAGGCCTCGACGTCACTCGGCAGCGTGCAGGCGTCCCTGCGGGACATCGCGCAGAAGATCCGGCCCGCGGTCGTCGAGATCAACGTGACGGAGATCATCAAGCAGCAGGGTCCCCAGCTCGATTCGCCGTTCGACTGGTTCAACCAGCAGCAGGGCAACGGGCAGGGAGGCCCGCGAACATTCCGCCAGTCCGGCCTCGGCTCGGGCATCATCGTGAAGAGGTCGGGTGACACGGTGTACGTGCTGACGAACAACCACGTGGTCGACAACGCGAGCGACATCAGCGTGCGTCTTACCGACCAGCGGGTGTTCAAGGCGACCGTCGTCGGGACCGACCCCCGCAAGGATATCGCGCTCGTCTCCTTCACCACGAGGGAGAACGTGGCGATCGCCGAGCTTGGTGATTCGAGCTCGCTGCAGGTCGGAGACCTTGTCCTTGCGGTGGGCAACCCGCTGGGGTTCGAGTCCACCGTCACGATGGGCATGGTGAGCGCCCTCGGCAGGCGCGGTCCCCAGGGCGGGAGCTCAGCCTTTACGGACTACATCCAGACCGACGCGGCAATCAACCAGGGCAACTCCGGTGGAGCGCTGGTGAACATCGACGGGCAGGTCATCGGCATCAACACCTGGATTGCGGCACCGTCCGGCGGGAGCGTGGGCCTGGGCTTCGCGATCCCGATCAACAATGCGAAGTCGGCGATCGAACAGTTCATTGCGAAAGGCCGGGTGCAGTACGGCTGGCTCGGGGCGCTGATCGGCGATATCCAGGACACCTCCACGTACCCGCAGCTCGCACGGGACATGAGGGTGGAAGGCATGAAGGGCGCGTTCGTGCTGGATCTCTACAAGGGCTCCCCGGCGGACAGGGCAGGCCTCAAGCCGGGCGACTACGTCACCGCCGTCGGAACCACCTCGATCCTTGATGCGAACCAGCTCACGCAGGTGATCGGCTCTCTGGAGGCGGGCAGGACTTCCCGCCTCACGGTCTTCCGCTTCGGCGAGCAGAAGAGCCTCGCGGTGACGATCGGCGAGCGGGACGACAAGGACCAGGTGGCCCAGGGGAAGAACCTCTGGCCGGGCATGACGGTCGTGAAGCTCAACGACCAGATACGCCAGGAAGCTGGCATCCCCCAGTCCCTGCGCGGCGTCGTGGTGGGTTCCCTGGTCAACCAGGATACGCCCGCGGCCATCGCGGGATTCAGGCCCGGAGACGTGATCACCGCGGTGAACGGCAAGTCGGTCAGCAACATGATGGATTTCTTCCGCGCACTGAACGAGGGCTCCGGCAAGAGCGCATCGTTCCATATCGTGCGTGACGGCACCGAGGTCACCATCGGGCTGCAGGTGTAGGTTCGACACAGGCGCCCGACTCCAAGGCCCGGCCGGAGGACACCCCGGCCGGGCTTTTTTCATCGGGTCAGCATCGTTCCCAGTCGTTCCCCCGAGAGCCATGCCGCCTGCAGTCCGCCGCCGGGAAAAAAGAGGTCCCCCGCGAGGCCGACCCGGGACACACCGATTTGGAGCTCGAGCGGCCCGGCGAGCTCGTTCGCCCTGTCCAGCCGTGAGTACCGCCAGCGATGCAGGTGCGTCCACGACGGAGCTCCCGCCCAGGTGCCCAGCCTTCGTGAGGCGATTTCCAGCAGCTCCCGGCCCCACTCCTCTTTCGGACGCTCCCGCCTCTTCATCGACCAGCTCGCCGAAGCCTGGAAGACAAGGACGCGGCCGCTGGCCCGCGGCCGCTTCGATGATTCATTGCTGATGAGGAGAAGCGCCGGCTCGTCCTCGGGATAGCGAACGTCCCAATCCGGTGTCGGGACGGCCGGGTCGTAGCCTGCAATCAGGGTGAGGCAGGGAATGCTGGCAAACATCTCCAGGACGCCGAGAGCACTTCGCGCACCGTCCGCCGGCTCGAGCATGCGCACGAAGGGCACCGACTGTTCCAGCGCCATGGCGAGGACGAGATCGCGCGCCGGGAGCCTTTCGTCGTTCGAAAGCGTCACGACGACGCCGTCCCTCCCCGTCCCGATGGAGGCGGCCTGCGCGCGCAGGCTGATGGAAAGTCCTTCGGCGAGGGAGCGCGGGAAGGAGTTCACGCCATCGGCAAAGGCGAGGCGCGTCTCGAAAGGGGCGAACGCATCCGGCTGGCAGGGCGTTCCCCGGCCGCTCACGCGCGCAGGCCAGCCCTCCCGGCGCTCGCCCGGCACGGCGCCGACCGCGGCAAGGAATCCCGGGTCATCGCCATGGACGAACACGGGACCGTAGTCCGCCTGCTGGCCGTCGAAGGAGCGCGTGGCGCATCGGCCTCCCGGCTTGTCCGCCCGGTCCACGACGAGAACATCGGCGCCCGCACTCTTCAGTCGGCGCGCACACTGCAGGCCGGCCACACCCGCGCCGACGACGATCACGTCATGCATCGCCATAATGGGCACCAGCATACGGCACCTGTTCTCATCGGTCAATTTCGGGTGTATCCTGTCGCCATGCCGTTGACGCAGCTGCAGATCAGGGAGCTCCTGGACGAGAACCGCTTTCACGACTGTAACGGTATGGGCAGGGACAGGATCTGCGTCCGCATCGCCGCCATTGCCGAGCTGCCCTCCCGGTTCGGCAAGTTCCAGGTCGTCGCGTTCTGGAACAACCGCGACGGCAAAGAGCATGCCGCGTTCGTGCACGGGGACATCACGGGAGAGGCGGACGTGCCCGTGCGCCTGCATTCCGAGTGTCTCACCGGCGATGCCATCGGCTCCCTGCGATGCGACTGCCGCGACCAGCTGGAGTCAGCCCTCGCGGCCATCGGAAAAATGGAGTGCGGCATCCTCCTGTACCTGAGGCAGGAAGGGCGGGGGATCGGCTTTCTCAACAAGATCCGTGCATATGGTCTGCAGGACCATGGGCTTGATACCGTGGAGGCGAACCTCGCGCTCGGATTCCGCGACGACGAGCGGGACTACAGCGTGGCGGCGCACATGCTGCATTCGCTGAAGGTGAAATCGGTGCGTCTCATGACGAATAACCCGAAGAAGATCGGGGGGCTGGTGAGCCTGGGCGTGAAAGTGAGCGACCGCATTCCGCTCATCATGCCGCCGAACCAGTACAACCGGTTCTACCTGGAGACCAAGAAGGAAAAGTCAGGGCACCTCCTGGAGCAGATCGACCGCCCCGTCCTGGAGGGCATGACACCCGAGCAGGCGGAGATTATCCAGGACTGATCTGCCGACACTTCACCGGCTCGTTTCTCCTCTGATGCCGGCAAGCAGCGGTCCGCCCGCGCCGAACCCGAACCGGGGCTGGAGAAACTCGTCCAGGGCCCGGGCGTTCTCGACGAGCTGAGACGGCTCGATCGCGGGTGACTGTCCCGTCTCCGCCTGCCGCTGCGTGAAGCGCTCGAAGTACGATGCGGCATACTCCAGCGGCTGCTGCATCAGATAGGCCTGGAACTCGTTCACGACCAGGGTCGGGTCGGCAGTGTCATATCCAAGAGAATCGAGGAACGAGGTGTAGAAGGTCTTCTCGACGCTCGGAAGGGAGTCCCACAGCCGCAGGCAGAAATCCCGGTACGACGCCGAGAAGAAAAATATCCCGTGGAACGACTCGTGGGTGAGAAGGAGGCGTCGTTCTATTGCGGACGATGAACGGGAGATCGACAGCACCCCGCCAAGCCCCGGGGCGAACCGGCCCCGTGCCGAGGAGATGATTCCCTGCGCGAGGGCCAGCTGCCGCAGGGCCTGCTCCTCGGGGTTGAGCGGGAAATCGCTCACCGCGGCAGCGCTGAAGAAAGCCGCCAGCCCTTCGGGGCCGTAGTCGTGTGCATTCCAGCCGTGGCGGCCTGCCAGCCGCGCATTTCCCAGCAGCTTTCCCCGCCACCCCCGCTTCTCCAGGTAGTAGGCGAGCCGAGTGAACATCCGGTCCTGCACGCCGAATCCTGCGGTGTCCATGATGAGAATGTCGGGGAACAGGTCCCAGCGATACACCTCGATCGTCGCGGCCCGCCAGGCGGCCGGGCGCGCATCGAGGATCTGCTCGAGGGAAGCCGTGATGGGTGAGGGGAAGGTGTCGAGGGACGCTGCCGGGACGAAGAAGAGCGGCGCCATGAGAAAGAGGAATGAGATCACGTGCCGATGGGACATGTTTTGGCAAGAATTTACGAAAATGAAGCGTGAAAGGAAAACACCGCCTCGACCGTCTCAGGCGAACCAACGCGCGGCCGCCTCGCGCAGCTCGAGGGCCATCGACAAGCTGAACCGGGCGCCGTTGGACGCGACTTCCAGGTATTTCTCCCGGACCCGCACCCTGGTGATGCGCGGGCGGGGGACGATGAAGGAATCCTCTCCATAATTGTGCGAAGCCTCCGGCGGGTCGCACATGTACACGAGCTCGTGGGGATTGACGGCGAGGAGCTGCCCGCGCTCGCGCTCGTGGCGGGACTTCCTCGGTGCGGTGGCGAAACGAAAGGCCACGGGGGCGTCTTCGTGGAACCGAAGGAAAGGGCTGCGTATCAGGCACTCCCACTTGATCGGCAATTGCGGGGATTCCTCATTCTCACGCGGAAGGGGCTGTGGCGGGCCCGCCAGTCTCTTGCGCAGGTCCTGCAGTGCCGGCTCGAGCGCGAAGCGGGCCAGCGTGTTGTAACGGATCGTCAAGCGCCCGTCGAAGGAGAGGAAGCTGAGCCTGCTGTAGAGAAGGATCGTGACGTCTTATATCGCGGAGAGCCTCTCCAGGGGGATCGCGATCTTCACGCCGGGCTCGGGTTTCCCAGTCCAGAGACCGACGGCCCGCGTGCCGATCCCTAGCACGCTGCCGGGTGAAATCACCTTCTGCTCTCCGAATCCTGTCGAACGGACAGCCCAGGGGATCATGAAAACCTGGCGGAGCTCCTCGATGCCGCAGATTTCGTTCAGAGACTTCAGGGCACCTTCCGCGATGTCCTCCGTCCGACGAGGCGTGGAGGGGAAAATGTCGCAGATCCCCCGGTGGTACGATCCGCCTTCACTTTCCGTGTAGCGAAGCTCCCAGCTTTCAGCGGCGTCCCGGGACCCTCGGGGTGTGGTGCGGGTATTCTGCATGCGGTTCCTCAAAGATTCGACCAGTATCACGCGGGCGATCCCGGTTGTCTTTGGACGCAACAACAATTCTGTGCATTTTTCGACAATGCGGTCACCGAAGGTGACATTTGGCCGCCACCGCAGCCACGGTATTCCGTGGCGGAGGCGGCATTTCGCGGCCACCGGCCGCTTTCGGCGCTGCGAGGGCTGCCCGCCGTTTCTGCGCGATCTTGACAGCCTCTGCTCCACCTCGTACCTTCATCGCATCTTCTCACGATCGAAAGGGGGCGCCCATGCCGGTCACCGTCGAACAGGTTGTGTCGAAGAAACAGATGAAGGAGTTCGTGAAGTTCCCGTACACCCTGTACGCAAAGGACTCCAACTGGGTTCCGCAGCTCCTCATGGACGATTTCAAAAAGCTCGACCAGACGAAGCACCCCTTCTGGAAGCATGCGGCGGGCGAATTCTTCCTCGCCCGGAAAGACGGGGCAGTCGTCGGAAGGATTGGCGGCATCCACGACCGGATCTGGGAGGAGACGCACAAGGAAAAGGGCGGGTACTGGGGCTGGTTCGAGTGCATCGATGACGCGGAAGTCGCCCGGCTTCTGTTCGACGCGGCGTTCGACTTCGCGCGCAAGAGGGGCTGCACCAGGGTCATCGGCCCCATGTCGCCGAACGCGAACGACTACATCGGCACCCAGATAGAAGGGTTCGACGGACCCCCCGTGATGCTGATGACGTACAACCCTTCCTACTACGACCGCATCATCCAGTCCTATGGCAACCGCAAGTGGAAGGACCTCGTGGCGTGGATGATGGGCAATCCCGAGATCCCCGAGCGCCTGGCGAAGATCATGACCCGGGTCGAGGCAAAGGGCGGGTTCAAGATCCGGACCCTCAACATGAAGGATTTCAAGAACGAATATGACAGGTTCCAGGAGCTGTACAATTCCTACGAGCAGGTGAACGCGGTCTTCACCCCGATGACCCCCGAAGAAATGGCAAACATGGCGAAGGACTTGAAAATGGGGGTCGATCCCGACCTGGTGTTCTTCGCGGAGGTGGAGGGAAAGATCGTCGGCGTGTCCCTCACCATGCCGGACTTCAACGTCGGATACAGAGCGGCGTACGGCCGATTGTTCCCCTTCGGGATCTACCACCTGCTCACCGCGAAGAAAAAGACGCACCTGGTACGCACCATCAGCATGGGCGTTCTCAAGGAGTACCGAAACCGGGGCATCGACCTCGCTTTCTACTATTACACTTACAAGAACGGCGTGCCCAAGGGATACACAGCGGCCGAGATGTCGTGGGTCGAGGAAGACAACGCGGCCATGGCCAACACGGCGCTGAAGCTCGGCGGCAAG
>Ga0187886_1004279_pt1 | contig 10314 bp, 14 predicted proteins | sample June2016WEW_20_1_FD_133001 | JGI IMG/M metagenome (GOLD analysis project Ga0187886, IMG submission 133001) | Peatland microbial communities from SPRUCE experiment site at the Marcell Experimental Forest, Minnesota, USA - June2016WEW_20_150 | ecosystem: Environmental > Terrestrial > Soil >... | reverse complement strand
GATGTCGATAATTGCTTCATTCAACGCCCCGACTCTGTGAGTTAGGGCGCAAGCGCTATTCGAGCTAGCTCGGTCCCAATCTGCTTGAACTGTTCTTCCGTCCCCTCTTTCAGTGGCCCTTCTCTGCCAAGCACAATCGCTGAAACGTGCGGCATGACGACCTTCATGCGGTTCTTTTTCATTCGCTGCTCGATCCCCTTTCCGGCGCTGCCAGCTAATCGAGATTCATATTTGGTGTCAAAGGCAAAAACAAGCTTGTTTTTGACATCTGTTTCTCGGAGTTGCTTCGTAAACGTTTTCATTGTTTCTGAGAGCCCACGCCTGTGGGTGGGCCCACCGATGACGATCATATCGTAAGCTCCGAGAGTCCCAGCGTCAACCGTGTTCGCTCGAGCGCAATCGACTTCGATCCCTTGCTCGCGCATTCCTGATGTGAGCGCCCTCGCCACTTTTTCGGTGTTGCCATACAATGAATCGAAGATTACAAGTGCTTTCATTAGCGTCGCTCCTGCTTTTGAAGAAAACGAGTTACATATATACGTGTAGTATTTTTACGTTTGTCCTTGCCCTACGTAAACAGATAATTCGGTACTAAGGTGAGCAGTGGCTGTAGCTTATAATAGGCTTAAGGCTTCGATCCGCAAAGACATCGTCAGTCCTGAAGACGCTTGATGTTTGCGTAGCTTAGGCTTCGAATTTCTGAGAAAGCTTGACGTCTGGGGCTGGAGCCTGTATCAGGCTCCGGTTGCTGCGACAAAACCGGGAGCTACAGCGTCAACGTGAAGCAGTTTGGAGGCACCGACGAGGCTACAAGGTTTTCGATGATGTGGGCTTTGGCCTACTCTTCGACCGACGTTAATGCCACTTCAATAAAGCTGGAGGACAACATCTACAAGCGCGTCACCGGTAAGGACGCTACTGTGAGTAACGCCGCGTTCAAGCTCGACAGCTTCACTTTCGTCACCACACAGATGAGTTTTGTCTTCCAGCAGAACGATTTGTCGTGTTGCGTTCGGTGACCGTAATGCCGAAATTAGGATGAACGAAATCTGTCACAGTTTTGGTATAAGCACTGGGCGAGAACAAGAAAGCGCGTATAGGTAGATAGCGGCCCAGCTGAACGCTTCAGGAGCTCCTGGCAAACGCGAGAGACAGTGGACCGCAATGACTGTCAGGCTTATTTTGTTGAGTGCACAATGAGCGAAGCGAGCGTTACAGTGGGTATTCCTGCGTTTCTAAGAGTCAGCGCAATGTTTTAACGAGTCTCATGGCGCACATATCGATAAGCCCCCGAGTCCACGAGCGGTTGGTCTTTTTGAACCCTCAATGCACCAGAAAAAAATCGGCCCAACACGGCGATAGACCATTGCTTAACCACAATGCCCACTGCCATTAAAATGACGCTAGAGTAGAATACCGAGCTCGGCAACTTGGCAATGTCGGCACCAGCAAAGGAAAAGGCAATACCTAAGTGTGCGGTAACGCCGACATATATCAACAAGCTGGAGCTCCGGTCTCTCCCCCTCCTCGTTCTGGCTCCGCCTCGGCGTAGGCGTGGCACAATCCCTGCGCCAACGATTTCGCTGAGGATCCAGAGAAAAAACACGACGCTGAATATGAGAGCAGCGGCACTTGATGGGAACAGTGCAGTCGGAAAGAGGGATACTTGCACCGCGATAATCATCTTTTAACTCGCATTTTATTAGTGCTGTCGACTTATAAGCTTTGACCGCGGCTGAAGGCACAGGCGTTGTTATATTCAGTGTAACTACACTTGATAGGGCCGCCTGCAGGATAGAATCCGAAACTATAAGAGTGATACCCTTCGCTTATAGAAAGATTAAACAAATATTCAACAGGAGGTGAAATCATGGTAGAAACAAGACAAGCGAGCGGCGGTGGGTTGATCCTACTTGCTATTATACTTGCAATCCTTTTATTCCTACTTCCGGGTTTAGTAATTTGGCTAGCTTGGATCGGAGTTATCCTATTGTTCATAGGTGGACTTGCTACCTTATTCGCGTGATAATTCAGTTATAATCGTGAATACAGAAAAAAGCTTTATTTTTTTTCTTTGGGCATATAATGACGATATGTACGGTATTTTTGCTATCTATGCGCGGTGAACAAGCATGCCCCCCTTAACACGAAAGCTCGACTTCTTTCCAATACTGCATATACACATCATACACGTTCTCAGGCAGCGGATGTTTGTAAAACCGCCAACGACTCGATCTGGAGCTGCTGTCGGAGCCTCCACCAGGCTCCAGCGGCAGTTTTATTCGGAGTAGAGAAGAATTACTGACATTATAAGGGCATGAAAAAACCAAAGTTAGTAGTTACGGACAAGGACAATATAATCGCGGAGCTTGTAGGTAAAACCGGCCACAAAACGCTAGCAGTCTGGGCTTGTGATTGTGCTGAACGTGCACTACCCTATTTTGAAAATAAATACGCGCAGGATACCCGTCCTAAGCTAGCTGTTGAAGCAGGTCGAGCGTGGGTGAAAACTGGTGTGTTTAAGATGTCTGATATACGCAAGATTGCACTTGCAGCTCATGCGGCTGCTCGTGAAGTAAAAGATGATAATGCAGCTCGCTCCGCTGCCCGTGCAGCAGGTCAAGCGTTGGCTACTGCACATGTCCCCACGCACGCTGTCGCTGCTGCCATTTACGCAGCAACCGCTGTCCACGACGCTGTTGAACCAGCTAAAGCCGAGATAGCCACAGAAAAAGAGCGGGAGTGGCAGTTACAGCATTTGATTGACTTGTCGGAAAGCTAAGCCACGCCAAAGAATTTATTGGTTTACCAACCCAATAGCTGTTTCTTTTTTGCGTCTATTTGGTGAGCGGACGCTAAAATGAGGTTCTCTCATGTGGGGGAGGGAGGAGTCTGTATTGGGCTACGATCATCATGAGGCAGAATAAGCGATTCTAGCTCGGCGATTTGGGATTTGAGCGACTAACAGCAGACGGTGATCTCGTTGAGGATCTAAATGCGAGACAAAAAAAACCACTGTGTAACAGCGCTGTGAAAGAGTTATTTGCTAACTTGAAGCTTCAAATAGCTCATTTACTTTTTTGCATCCATCATTGTTAGGGGGGTTATAAAAACACAACTTTTCTGGGACTCCTTTAGAATACTTCACGCATCCCCAGCATTGACTAAACATCCGCACACCATGTTTATCTCTATAGGCTTTGCACAACTCAGCTGCTCTTTCTAAAGGGATTGAGATTTCTGATGGCATAATCAAAACTATTCTTGTTTTGTCAATTTAGTTTTTTTCTACTATGACGCCTATATGCAACGTTGGAAAGCGTAGAATGCGCGGTTGCTCAAGAAATATGAAGGGGGGGGTAACGAAGCATGATAACCAAAAGAGACGATAGGCGATACAGATTTGCTATTGCCATGGCATCACATAGGACTCTGTGGGCTCGGATAGCGTTTAAGCAAGTGGCGAAAGTGCATAAATTCGATCGCAATCATGTGACTCTAATCATGCGGACAATTGACTCTCCCGAAGCGGCACTAGAACGCATCAAAACATACTTTGAGGGCCAATCTCGCGTTTATTTGGCGAACGCGCTCAGAATCATATGGAAAGAGACGGGAAAAGCGTCGATCGCGGTCATGCACGACGTCCTCACCGGCAAGGACTTTTTTAGAGATTATTCCATGATCACCGAGACCACCAAAGACCCGGTGAGAGAAGGTGTTCAACTGACTTGGGATCAATTCGTCGAGGATAAGATCACGTCGAGAGCGAACAAGGTCGTTGGGGTCACTGATACGACACACGGACAAATCCAAGACGTCATGGCCCAAGGCGTCAAGGATGGATCTACTCACTATGAGATCGGGCAGCAAATCGAGAGCAAACTCGACGAACTCTGGGGGGCCCGGGGTGAGACGATCTCAAGGACGGAAGTTAACTCAGCTATGAACGCGGCAATGCTGGAGGATGCGAGAGCCGTGGCTCCAGATTTAAATAAGGTCTGGGCGTGTGCGTTCTTGAACAGCCGTCAAGATCACATGGACGCCGACGGTCAGTCAGTCCCTCAGTCAGAGCTGTTTGTGGTCGGCGGGGAGGAAATGATGGAACCCGGAGACGATTCAGCAAGCGCCGAGCAAATAGTCAATTGTGCATGTTCGATGTTCTTTGAGCGTCCGGAGGAAGCCCCCGACTAAGGAGGACATAAGTGACAACGAATGCGACTGATGAACGATTGAACGCGGCTCTCGCGACTCTTCGCAAGGCTATAATCGAGGAGGTCAGACTCGGCCATGAGAACAACGTTGCCCGTGTTGAAGCATTGGAGAGAGAAGTTTGCGTCCTATCTTTAGCCCCAAAAAAATTAATCTGCGATCTTGGCGCGTATTATCTTCACCTCTTTCGCCGGCCGGTCCATAGCCCCAGTCTTCACTTTGCTCATCTTCTCCGCCACATCCATTCCCTCAACAACATTGCCGAAGACCGGATGAGCTTTGTCCAGGTAGTTGTTGTTTACCAGGTTGATGAAGAACTGGCTGCCGCCCGTGTTCGGACCGGCGTTGGCCATGGCAATGGTCCTCCGATCGTTGCGGTTGTGATCAGTGAACTCATCCTTGATAGCGTACCCCGGGCCCCCCCGGCCAGTGCCCGTGGGGTCCCCGCCCTGGATTATGAAGCCGTCGATGATCCGGTGGAAGATGGTACCGTCGTAGAATCCCTTCTCCACCAGCTTTCGGAAGTTGCCCGCGGTAACGGGCATATCATCAAAAAGCTCCATGGTGATGTCCCCCATGCTGGTGTTCAATAATACCTTGGTCCTGCCTGCCTGCGAAGTGCCTTCTGCCATGTCCTCATCCCTCAATCATGTATCTTGAATTCTCCATTTCTGGTTGATGAATCGTCATTCGGATTATCGATATAAAAAACTAAGGGACGACTACGGACCGTATGATCCTCACTTCCTGCAGATCCTGATTATTAAGCTTTGGATAAACTGCCGTCGTATTAATGCTATAATGGCCTAGCACTAACTGTAAGCGCCTTAGGTAAGCTTCTTTTCCGCGAGCCAGATCGCAACAATAATGATGCAGGAGCCGATACGTGTCCAAGGAAATGAAAGTACCTGATGAAATAGAAGTAGCGTTGGTGACAGCAGCGTGTGTCCTCGGGCTTGCCGTAGCGTTCAAGAACGTTTTTAACGTAAACGCCCCTTTTCTCTTCTCAACAGCCGCGCCAATGTATCCTTTTATTCTTTATCTAATTACGCGACCGACAGCACAAAGACTAAAGCACGACGCACTGCTTTGGAGCGCAGTAATCGTTTTCGTGTCAGCGTTCACGTTCGTTCTTTACGTTGCGTGAGTGTCCGTTGCTACAATATCCGCAGCGAAGAACCCTCAGCAATTTGACCCAAGCTTCAACGTTAGCGAGATCCGGGTCGCTTCTTTTGTGATACAGTGACGAAATGCACGAGAAAATGGTATGTCACGAACGCACAGGAGTCAAAAAGGCTCCTAAATCTTTATGCCACTTGGACAAGGCAGCGCGATTATACGAATGGGTCAGCGCAGCTGTTTGGGTCGCCTGATTGCGACATATACTTTTATGAAGTTGGCTATGAACTTCAATTGAAAGACTATGCCGAAAATCATCCATTTTGAAATCTCCGCCGACGATCCGGAGCGAGCAGCTACGTTTTATAAGAGCGTCTTTGACTGGCACGTTGACAAGTGGGAAGGACCGGTCGAGTATTGGCTCATCAGTGCGGATGATCGCGACGAGAGCGGCATTAACGGGGCAATCAGACAGCGTATGAGCGACGAGACGACAGTCAACACGATCGACGTTCCTTCTGTCGATGAGTTCACGCAAAAAGTGGTGGGCGTGGGAGGGCGCGTCGTAGTTCCGAAATCGGTCATCCCTGGAGTCGGATATCACGCCTACTGTACCGACACCGAAGGAAACATTTTCGGGATCCTGCAACAAGATCCTTCGGTGCGGTAGCTGGAGCGAGCGAATTCTCGAGTATTTCAACAGAGCATTGTGGCTCTGGCTCGGGCGCTCCTTTTTCGCGCTTATCTGACAAACAGAGGCTAAAATAGGGTTTCTGCGGGTGGGAATGGGGAGCATCACAAAGGCTCTTCCTTCCAGCCTCTGGAAGCAGCGAGAGCGGCACCAACAACGAGGATATCTCGCAGGGCCTATAACGCTGGGATGCAGTGCGTGAGTTCGGCCCAGTCGCTGCCGACGGCCTTTCTAATGAGCTCTTTGCTCCTGCGAACCCTGTCCAGAATAACCCTATTTGCTCTGCAGGCTTGAGCACGTTTCATCATGCAATTCTATGAAACTCTCTTCTTCTCCGGCAATCCGGTTTACTCTGAAAAGCTCGTCCGTTGAGCGCGCCGAACCGACAACGTCGAAACGGTTCATGGAAACAGCTCACGCAGATTAATTTTGAATTCGCCAAGTTTTCCACCGTAGTTACCCGCGGCAATCCTGACCACACCGTCGACGTCCAAGGTGGCTTCAATTCCTTCCTTCATCGCTTCTTTAACGGTGTCAAGCGAGGTTCCATTAATAACTATTTCGGGGATATATTGAACGCTCTCTGGAACCTTGTGGACATCTCTCAATCTGTGTTTAAGCGAAGGACAGAAGGGATCATTTGTGGTTGGACCTATCAGTGGAAAATGGGTTTCAAGCTTTGAACCTGCGGAACACACGTCGAAAGGGGTCACCACACCCTTTACGCGGTGGATAGCACGTAGGGCCTTCTCTCCGGCTTTTCGTAGAGCTTCTTTTGTTTCGCACATGACCCAGAAATTCGCGCCCATCACGCCGTGAGCGTACCCTAAATGCTTTTCAATGACAAAATCTGGGACCATAAGTGGCACAACAACAACGTTTCTGCCAAAGCGTTTTTCCACCCATTCATATCCGTCCCCGCAATGCCCAACCCGCTCCATCATGTCCATTTTACCCTCTGCGTCCGGTAACGCATCGAAGACCGCAGTGAAGGGTTTAACCAGTATGTCTTGGCGAATCCTATAAGAGAGTTCAGCCTCAAAATTCTTTAAAGAAACAGCGAAGGCTTTCTTCTTGTCTAAACCGCCCCAGAACTGCAGGACAGCGCCCTCGCGCTTATCCGGAGTCTTGTTCTCGTCAAGCCACCTCTCAACACCGCCTTCCACCCTGCCAATCACGACTGAAGGTGTTGCCGTTGAGTCTTCGGCTGCACGGCGCAAAGTTGCCTTGTCGTCGGCCGTGATCATCACTCGGCAAAAAATACCTGCAAATGCCTCGGCATAAGTGTCTTCAATTTCAACTTTGAACGCCATTTCTCATCCGAGCCTCCCGACATATTCTCCTTTGACTTTTTCTTGACTTTGCTGATTTCTTTAGCGGGAGATTCTTATTATCAGCAGTAACTATTTGAACCTAAGGTAAGCTGTGATCATGCAACTAAAAAGTCGAGAAAGCAGAACGTGATTCATTGCGCTGCGCCCAAGAGAAACGCGACCCTAATGGACCATCATCTGCGAGGCCTGTTGATCTCTACTCTTGCAAAAAACGGCAGCGATTATTGCTGCAACCAAGCCGGTTTCGAGCCTTCTCGTCCCCCTTGTTCTACTTCAGGGTTTTCCTTGGAGACGAATCGAATACTCGAATTAGTGCCCCATCTCAAATGCCTTCCAGGCTGTTTGAAATGTCGATTGATGAGGGCACAAGCCGCTGAACGTGCTGTTACAAGTCGCTTGCTGTCGACAGCTACATATTTACGTGGCATATCCTGCAGGTCGAAGGATCGTTGAGCCTATGGTAGTAAGTATAGTCGCGTCCGTTTATGCTAGTCGGTACAGAGGACATCGTGCTGGCATTCGTGGCAACCCCTGAACTTAGGGTCGCGGACCCTGCCGGACTCGCAGCCGGCGTGTTCGAGGCGCAACCAGCAACGCCGATTGCCAGCGACACAACGGCGACTGACAGAATAAGAAAAACGTACTTATTCATCGGAGTCTGAATTCTGCTTGTGCCTTAAATGTTTTTGCTGCAGTCGGCGGAGCAAGCCTGTTCGCTCCTCTTGCGGCTCACTTTCTTCGACTCGTCTCTTAGCCTGCCGCGGCGAACAAGTAAATCACAAAAAAGCACATTTCCTAAACTCCCTCCTTTTTTCTGTAAGAATTCGGGCTACGACAGCGCAGCGTAGGATGGCGCGAGCTTCAAAACGGAGTTGTTATGAGCATCAATCTCAAAGCGGTAGTCCCGCCTTTCCGCTCAATATACCCGAAGCGGTATTTCCGTCACGTTAGATCCGTTGTAGTAAACGAGCTTCGTCCACTGATGACCTTGTGGCACATCGAGTACAACGACGCCGTTCACTGTATCGCCGGGCTGCAAGGTGGTAGTCGAGAGCATACGTACACCGGCGATCTGAACCGGGGTCGCAGCAACTCCAGCTATTGCACCTTTGGAATCCTTAATTTGGAAGTTTTCGGGGCCTATTCGTGTGGCTGACGCATCGATATTCTCGATCGTGACGTTAAAGCTAAAAAACTGATGGTCTGGTGCGTGTGTCGCTTCGCTGATTGTTTGGGGTACTTGCGCAGGCGTTGCTCTAATCACTAAGCCGCTTTGAGCCGCATTGGTGAGGATTGCTGTCGGCGTGGTCTGTTGAGGCTTCTGCGAAGTGCAGCCGGCCACAAGTAACGAAGCAGTCAAAACGAGTGCGACTGCCACAGCCTGTCTTTGTATCATAGGTAGCCCTACGTTATCGCTCGACCTCAAGCAACAAAACGAAGTAAGAAGAAGGTCCCTTTAAGCATTTTCGTCTTAAGGACATTGACCTACAAACGTCGTCAGAGAGTTTCTAGACTTACAAACGACTACGTTTTGGCGGCCCCAGAAAACGCTCCTCTTCTCTAACGACCTGCCTCAGGTGACTCTTGACAGTCTGTAAATCGTGGCTAGCTTCGATAGGTCGTTCAAAATGTAAACGAATGCCATCCACGACCACTCGCCCCAGCGCTCACTCATCGCTTTTGTAACGGTACCGATCTCTTGTCTCGGGGTTTTCTGGCGTCCGTTCGAGCAGAAGCTCACTTATGATGACTACACTCCACACGTCCACCGGGGCAGAACTTCGGCCAAGAATTAAGCCCGCCGAGTACTTTCCGATGCCGGGGATTTGCATCACGCTTTTTATGGCGTCAGCCTCGGGTAGATTACGGAGCGCGCGTAGCGACATCGGATGTTCGACGATGTAGCGGGCAGCCTTAACCAGCCGCTCTGCCCGGTAGCCGAGTTTTTCCTTGTCCCTCAGCTCGGAAGGTTCCAATCGAGCAATGGCCTCAGCGGTTGGCCAGAGCACGACTTCCCTACAGTCGAATCCAATAATGGTGCCATATTTTTCGAGCAGTTCTGCCATCATGCTCTCGCTCCGCTTGAGAGGCGCCATCTGGAGGGTAATCGCAAGTATGACCCGACCAAAGAGGTCATCCAACCGTCCTACTCGCATACCGTGAAGGTCTTTCACCACCACGGACAGGACAACGTCGTTGCGGGCAAATGCGTAAAACGCTTCAAGATCTTCATCGCACCCGAGACCGAACTTTGCGTCTGTCCGCAGCATATCCTTTTCGGCGTTTGTCAGCTGTGATCGCGTGTAGAGGATCACGCTTACCTCATCTCCGGCAGCGGACATCTTCAGCCCGACAGGCTTGCCGTCCACATACGTGCCACTCCAGAGCGTGCCTTTGTCGAAGACTTTACTAGGAGTTGACCAGTGCCAGCCTGCTGGTTTGGCCACGGTTCGCCTGAAATCAAAAGGCCCCCGTAACACGATTTCAAACTGCCCCGAAGCTTCAAAATTGAGGTGTTTGCTCATAATCTCAACGGGTTACACTTCTCGACGGTTTTTGCACTCCTTTTAGGCGGAACGCTCGCTTCATGATCTAGGCCGTTTTTGCGATCCGCTTGATAGACGGCGCGAAAGCGTACGGGCCTTGACTATCCGTTGCACTAACGTCAGAAACACTTTCAGAACGCACGGCAGATCCTTAAATATGATCTTTGCGCGGTTACGTGTGTCGATGCTGAAGAGCAAGGGTCCGCCCAATGGGCTACCTCGAATTATCCTAGTTGTGGCGGGCTCGCGCTCTGTGTTGACCGACTAAATCCCGTTAAGGCTTTTAGACTAGCGCGCCGTCTTTGCTGATTGTTTTCGAAGAGACCCTGACCCTAGACGCATCGCATATGGTGAGTCGCATATTGAAAGCGCCGCACTTGCGCTTGGCGGATGAAGTGGTTTTTGCCGCGCG
>Ga0187886_1004278_pt1 | contig 10317 bp, 9 predicted proteins | sample June2016WEW_20_1_FD_133001 | JGI IMG/M metagenome (GOLD analysis project Ga0187886, IMG submission 133001) | Peatland microbial communities from SPRUCE experiment site at the Marcell Experimental Forest, Minnesota, USA - June2016WEW_20_150 | ecosystem: Environmental > Terrestrial > Soil >... | reverse complement strand
CCATTGCGATCCGGCTGAAGAAGGCAATGGAGCATCTCGAGACCCGCGAGATCGTCGACCTCTGTTCCGGTGGTGGGGGACCGCTACTTGCCGTGCAGCGTCGCCTAGCCTCCGAAATGGCGTTCCCCGCGCGCGTCACATTCACAGATCTGTATCCCAACGTGTCAGCGTTTCAGCGGATAGAGGCGGAAGGCGACGGCGGGGTTCGATGCACCTACGACTCAATCAGCGTGTTCGAGGTGCCGGCTGACTTTCGAGGTATCCGCACGCTCTTTACTGCACTTCATCACTTCCGCCCTGTCGATGCGCGCCGGATCTTTGAGGACGCCGTTGCCAAGGGCGTGGGGGTTGCAGTCTTCGAGCCGCTCGAGCGGACTCCGCGGATGATCTTTCTAATTGGTCTGGCTGCCGTGATTCGTTCTCTCGTTCTGACACCAAAGGTTGGCAAGCTGTCGCTCGCCAGGTTTCTTCTCACCTACGTCTTTCCCCTCTGCCCCATCATCGTGGCGTGGGATGGCGTGGCGTCAGCACTCCGGACGTACACCATCGCGGAACTACGGGATTTAACAGCGGGTCTCGACCACGGCTTTTCCTGGGAAATCCAGCGCATCGAGGTACCCTACAGATTTGGTCTTGCCGCGCCCCTAACCTATCTGATCGGCCTTCCAGATCGCGCGTAGCGACACGCGTCGGCTGTCTAACAGACCGCTGAAAAACTCACTTTTCGGCAGGCTGCTCAAAAAGGTCCAGATGCAAGGCGACGCGCCGCGTCGGTCGGCGCGATCCGTGGAGGCGCATCCGGCCTGAAACCCATTGACTTGCCCACTCCGCAGGCGTAGAAGAGATCAGATCCTGGCACCAGTCCCTACTGCGCTCGGAAGGGTTCCCAATGCTCACGGCAACCCCCGGCACGCCAGCGACGATCACCTTCCCCACGCCGCCTGCCCCACCAGCGGGTCAGCGACAGCCCAAGCCTTTCAATCGTCTCGCCGAAGCCATGCGGTCCCGGCATTCCAGCCGGCGAGCCGGACAGATGTATGTACGCAAAGCCGGCTCCTATATCCGGACCACTCAGGCGGTCGTGGGGCATACGGATGTCGCCAAGACCGTTATCTGCACCCTCATGCTCACCAAGGGAGACCGCGAGGTCCGGAGTCCGATGGATGCCCCCTGAGCCGGGTTAGGCAGTCTGCATATCCCGGCCCGCAGATGAGCGCACCGAACCAGCAGAGGCGCGTAGGAAAAGCGGTTGCGGAATTATCGGTGGATGCACGGCGCGGGCTTACGCAGACCCACGGCGTCTGCCTTTATAGGCTTATACAGACTGTATATTCGTAGTTGGCGCGGACGCTTCGCGCCGCGCCAACGGAGCCGCGTCTTCCCATCCGCTGTCTGTCCCGGCGCTTCGCGCCGGGCCAACCAGCGGCTGCAGCGGATGGCCGGTCCCGCGAGCACGCTCGCGTGTCCGTCCCCCGCTGAGCCGCGGCTCCGTTAGGCCTCTGAGAGAGATCGAAAAATGACTACTGCGGAAGTAGCGCTCATCGTCAGCGGCTTGGCACTCCTGGTGTCGATTGCGTCGCTCTGGGCCAACAGCCTTAGGCCGTTCAAGCTTTCCCTATTGCATGACGCGCCGACGTTCAAGCTGTACAAGATCAATCCAAATGTTTCTGGAGCAGAAGACGGTCAGACATGGTGGATACCGAGCTTCGATATTGGTATTTCTTTTTACAATACAGGGAGAATCCCAGGCGAGGTTCTTGACATTCGTATTGTCGCTGAACTCGCTGGGCACCGTTCTAACCGCAAGTTCGTCTTCTATCCGATGTGGATTGTTGACTGCTCGCGCTTTGAGCAGGATCGAACCGAACGATTCAAATGGATTAAATCGGCAATCTTGCGCGATTGGTACCCTATCATGCTTGGTGCCCAAGGCGAAAAGGACGTCCATGTTGTGCTGGAAAGTGACCGATGGGACCACAAAGAGAGTGGCGAGATGAAGCTCACGTTTGAAGTCATTGCCGCAGGAATGCGAGAATGGTCTCGTTGCGAAACATACACACTCCCGATTTCAGAGGATATGTTTGAGAGCACCTCATCCTACACACCATATGACGAGAAGATCGAGACGCTTCGAAAGCTGGAGGCCTAACTTCATTCAGGTAAGCCCCCGGCTCTGCCGGGGGACTCCCAGAGTTTGACTTCGCTTGCAGCCGACGGCGCCACGAATGAGGGCGCAGTGCCGCGGCTGAAGCGTGACTTTAGGCATCACTCGCCTTACCCGTGGGGGCTCACAATGACTGAATCGATCCAACCCACCCCACAGGCCCTCGAGGAGGCCCTCAAGCTTTCGGAGGAAATCCTCGCGGACATCGAGCTCGTCCGCATCCCGCTTTCCAGTGTCGCCCTCAGAGCAAGTCGCCTCGCGCGGCTATTGAACGACTATGATCATGAGCAAGCGTTTGGGTACGAGGCGAGCGGCTATCCAATGGATGAGTCCAGGATCATCCCCGACGAACCATGGCGCCTAACGGCAATCGCAGGCCGAAGGTGGACTCAGTCTGACGACAAGACTGGTCAGAAGAAGGAACTCGCCTATGTGGAGTCTATCTCGCAGCTAGAGGACCAGCTTGAGCTCTCGAAACGAAGCTTTGACGCTGCACGAGATCCGAACGTTTCCATCACATCAGCGAATCCTTACCAGCACGTTTTTCAACCTACGGGCAACTACATGGAACGCAAAGGGCTCCGCGATCAGGCTGCTCTCGCCTCTCAGCGTCTTTCATCCCGCCGAGCCTTCATTTACAGATACACCTCCGCCACCCACTATCAGCTGAAGTTCTCTGGTGTCGCAAGCGAGGTCTTCTCTAGACTTCGAAACAGGGTAAATGCCTCTATCGCCGAGCTGGTCCCGGACGCCGTCAAAAGGTTCACCTCCGTTCACGAGAACCTCAGGTCTGAGAATCTGGAAGATTGGTCCAACGCCGCTCATGGCTGTCGACGAGTCCTCCGCGATCTTGCGGGCGTCGTGTTCCCATCCCAGGCTGAACCTCGTATCGTTACCATCGAAGGCAAGAAAATATCCATTGCTCTGGGGCCCGACAACTTCATCAATCGCATTATGTGCTTCGTGGAAGATAATCTTCAATCAGCCACAGCCGCCTCGATCATCGGCTCCGACCTGCGATTCCTCGGCGATAGACTCGACGCAGTTCTGCGAGGGGCTCAGAAAGGATCCCACAACGACATTATCACCCGCGAGGAGGCCGACAGGATTGTCCTCCACACATACATGATCATAGGAGAAGTTCTCACAATCAAGCAGGTTACACGGCCGGAAGCACCCTCGGCCTAACCGCGCGTTTCAACCGACGCCCTGGAATACGGGACGTTGCCAAGCAAAACAAGTGACGGTAGCCTATCCTCGTTATGCCCCGCCAGCCGCGTCTCGATACCTTCTGCCCTTCGTTCGTAATCTTCGCAGTTCGGGATGTTGTTGACGAAGTGGAATAACTGTCGTACGAGTAATGTTCATCCCGCAAGGAGGGCGGACCGCCGATACCTCGCCAACCCCGGCTCGAGGCCTTCCGCTCTTTGCTCGGAATCTTCGATTCCGCTCTTTGCTCGGAATCTTCGACGGGCGCCCTGCACCACGTCACGCTCCGCGGGATCGCCCGCGGACAGATTGGGCGAATTGCGAGCACCGCGAGACCTTCCTCAAGCGATTGGGCGCGGAAGCGAAAAGAGTTCACTTCGTCAACAACGGCCTGCATTACAACGCATTATATGACAAACCGATTCGCGCTGTGTCTTTCTGCTATTCTAGTTGTGGCAGGTGTTGGTGCCACGTGGCCGAGTACTGCAATCGCCGAGACGGTGGTCGTGAAGTACCGTGGCCCGGTCGATCTTTCGCCTTTTGCCTGTGAGTGGATAACGCGGAGTGCGGTAGTGGAGCGATTGTGCTACGACACACGCGAACGGTATGTCATTGTTAATTTGAGAGGGACCTACTACCATTACTGCGAAGTCTCGCCGAATGTCATAGCTGCATGGCAGCAAGCCGATTCAATGGAAAAGTTCTACAACGAACAGGTGAAGGGGCGTTTCGACTGCCGTGTGCTCCGCGTCCCGTCATACACCAAGTAATTCGGGATGGGGCCAGGCAGAACAAGTGGCGGTAATCTATTCTCGCGATGCCCCGCCAGCCCCGTCTTGATGCCTTCCGCTCTTCGCTCGGAATCTTCGACCGGCATGCTGCATCAGGTGATTCTCCGCGGGATGGAGCGGGGGAGCAGCGCGGTCGATCGCGAGGATCGCCACGGCGCTCGTGATGCGGCTGGGCGAGGGCGCGACGGCCACCGGCACCGCCCGCTCCGTCTGGGCCCTCCTCCCGAACCATGCCCACCGGCTGCTGCGGAGCGGGGCCCCTTTCTTGCGCCGACGCACCGAGATTGGTGGTCCTCGGGCGCGCCTGCCGCAAGATCATGGGTCCGGGTCCTCTCGCTCCCACACGTCCAACGTTTCAGCGAGGTAGCGGAACTTCTCGTGGCGACGGAGATGAAACCCGCTGAGGCGCTGCGATCGCGGCGGGCGGCGGGAGCAGATGAACGCTTGGCTGTGGATCCGGAAGGAGTGGCCTAAGTCTAGATTCCACTCCAGAGGAACTGAGTCGATGCTGCCACGCGGCGCTGGGGGCTGGCGTCATGGCTGGGCGGATCAGGCGGTCAGTCTTTCTTGGCTCGTAGTGTCCGGTGCGGAGCAGGCTTCCAAGCACACGCCACGAACCCCGGGTGGCCAGCAGCCAGTACCGGTGGCACCGGAACGTGCCAAGGAACCTCTCTGTGTATCCCATGCGGCGGAGGTCCACCGCATGCGGAAAACACGGAAGGAGGTCCTGAAGCGCCGTGTGCGTGCTGACCCCGCCGACCCAGATGCTCAGGAAGAGCGAGAGGGTCGGCAGTGCCAGTGAAAACACAAACAGGGTCCGCTCCTCCGGGTAGAATCGCCACAGTTGTCCGCAGAGGAGGCCTGCCACCGGGTAGAGCAGGGCGGCGATGGGCCACTCGACGGCCTTGCTGCCCGCATGGCGGACGAGCTGGGCCAGATTGAACGGGGACGGTTCCTTCTGCCACGCACGCCAGAGGTGGACGGTGTCATCGAGCACGCCCTTGTACCACCGCGCATTCTGCTGGATCACCTTCTCTGAGGTCTCGGGGAGATCGCAGAGCTCCACCATTGGCATCGGTTGGATCAGGACGCCATGGAGGCCCAAGGCGTACCCCAGCGTGGAGTCCTCGGTTGCCCCCGCCACCGGGAATCCGCCCACCATTTGCAGGGTATCGAGCCGAACAAACTGATTGTGCCCGAGGAGAATGTGCGAGCGGCGGAGAAGCGCGTCGAGCACCGGTCGCAGCGCCGAACCGGCTCCCGGAAAACGGGCGCAGAGTCGGGTGAGGAGGCGCATCCGCGCCAGCTCGCTCAGGAGGCGGGGGATGGAAATGCGGAGGAAGATCGACGACTGCTGGATGGCCGAGACCTTTCCGAGGCGGTCAAGCGTCGCGTAATTCTCCAGGGAGAGGGTGACCCCCTGATACGCGCACATGCCCTGTCCGGTCAACTCCCGATGAGCGATCCACCGGAAGGTGTCGGGGTGGGGCCGCGAATCGGCGTCACTCACGCCGACGAAGATGCATGCCGGATCCACACCGTTGCCGAGGACCTCGCGGAGCGTCTCGGGGCGAAGCGCCCAGTTGAGTTGATGCGGCTTCCGACCGGGCCCAGGCATGGTGAGGAGGTGCAACTGCTCTCGCTGGGAAGGCGGGAGGGAGCCTCTCAGCCGGCGGACCAGTTCGGCGGTGCCCACCTCCATGGAGGGGTGGGGAGCCCGCTCCTCGTCCTCCTTGGTGATCACCACGACGCGGAGCTTCGTCCGCGCATACCGGGAGGCGAGCAGAGCCCTCACGGTGTCTGCGATTTCAGGTTCTTGATAGGCTGCGACGAGGTGAAGGAAGATGGGGGCGCGAGGATCCTGCCCGAGGTCATCCTCACTCGGTAACTCACCAAGCCGTCTGCACGATTCCCGTACGAAGCTGACCGCGGATCGCATCCGTATCCAGTCGGCCAAGAGCTTCCCGATCGCCCGGATGCTGATGAACAGCAAAATCCAGACGATGCATAACGCAAGGCTTTCCATCGGTCCCCTCTGCACTCAGTGTTCTTGTGAAATGAGCTTAGCGTCCTAACAAAGGTCTGTAAACTCTCACAGCAATTCTCGCACCGTCTGACGGCAAAAGCGCCTCCGGCAGCTTGGTCCCCTAATCTTGGCTTGTTCAGGGAGTCAAGAGTGAGGGCTTGATCCTAATGGTCTCTCTTCTTGGAAGCTCAGACCAAGGCCGATCGGCGGAGCATACCCACTTCACAAGAATAACCCAGGACGGCGCACAAATCAAACTTCCTTCTCGTGGCAGGGCTCTCTACTGGACCAATTCTCGGGGGCAAGTCAATGGGGTTGCGGCCAGTGGGGCCGGTCCACGGCGTCGCCGATAACTCGCCGTGAGTCTTGTTGGATGCGAGTCGGTGTGGTAGCGTCCCGCCATTCGCAAAGGATGAGTGTCGGGGGAGACTATCGAGTGTTCGACCCGGCGGCTGATCCCTGGCGAGAAGAGGAGCCAGCCGCCAGGAGGAAACTGGGCAGGAGAAGCTGGCCAGTCACGGGGGGCCTTGTGCTTTTTGTCCTGGTCGTCTTCAGCGTGTATCTGGGGATGAATTGGTATGTCCTGGCAAGGCTGTTCCACCTGTTCGGGATCAGCAGGACGGTCTGGTTCTATCTCGCGCTCATCCCCCTGACCCTGTCGTTCATCGTGGCGCTCGTCCTTGAGTCACGATTCGGCAACCAGCTCACCAGCGGCTTTTTTACCCTGGCGATGCTGTGGCTGGGAACGTGCGGGCTGCTGCTCTGGGTCCTGCTGGCCCAGCAGATCCTGGCGCTGGTGATACCTCTCCCGCAGCGGGTGTGGGCGATCAGCGCTTGTGGCCTCACCTGCGGTCTCGCGCTGTATGCCTTCGTCAATGCCCGCACAATCGTCATCCGCCACGAACAGATTCCGCGTCTTCCGCTCAAGATAGCGCAGCTGTCAGACGTTCACATCGGCTCAATTGGACCGTCGACCCTTGCCGACATCATCGCCAAGACCAATAACCTCAAGCCCGATGTGATTCTCATCACCGGCGACCTGTTCGATAACGCCAATCCCAACACCCGCGCGATTGCTGCGCAATTGAAGAGATTTGCTGTCCCGGTCCTGTTTACCTCCGGCAATCATGAAGCCTATACCGGATATGAGAACGTGCGGCAGATGTTTGCGGGAACACAGATCCGCTGGCTGCGCAATGAAACGATCGACTTCAACGGTATCCGGATCATCGGCGTCGATGACAGCTACAGCACGGAACTGCTGCAGTCCGTGCTCGGCCGGACGCCCCCGTCACCGGCATACACGATTCTCATGAACCATCAGCCGACAGGATTCGACATCGCCGCCCATCGCGGCATTGGCCTGATGCTCTCCGGCCATGTGCATAACGGCCAAATCTGGCCGTTCAACTACGTCGTGGGATTATTCTATCCGTATCTTAAGGGCTTGCATGCAAGCGGGGAGGCATTCCTGAATGTTTCGACCGGCACTGGCATCTGGGGCCCGCCGATGCGCCTCGGTTCCCACAGTGAGATCGTATTGCTTGAGCCGATACGATGAAGCGACACCCATAAGCAATTGGCGAGGAAAAGATGTGGGATTCAGGTGATGCCTGAGGGGGGATTCAGCGGGGCGATTCACCGGTGGTTTCAGTGGGCCCCGGTTGACCGGGGCCCGCATCCGCAGTATGCTCCTGCTCGACATGTCACGGCACAGGTCTATCGGTCCAAGGTCTTCGGGGAGGGGTCGATCGCGACAGGATCCGCGACGGCTCCCGTGCGACATCCTCTACGCCGTCTGCTATGCAAAGACCACGGGGCGGATCCCGAATAGCGACTGACTCTTCCTGCCATCGACAGTTTCTCCTGAACGGTTCGGCGGGCGGGCACGAGTACACGGGGACTGAATCTTGCGACGCTACCTGATCTTCGCATCCGCTGCGTTGAGCCTCTTCATGTATTCCATCGACAGCACAGCCGTGGCGGTGGCCTTTCCCAACTTCATCCGCGAGTTCGACACCAATATCCTCTGGGCCGCGTGGACGCTCTCCATCTACATGGTGGCGGTGACCAGCATGATGCCCTTGATGGGCAACCTGAGCGATAGCTTCGGCCGGAAGCCGGTCTTCCTGGGGTCGCTCCTGCTGTTTACGGTGAGCTCCCTTGCCTGCGGGCTGGCCCCGAACATCTATAGCCTGGTGGCCTTCCGGTTTCTCCAGGGGATCGGGGGTGCCAGCTTCCTGCCCACGGCGGCCGGCATCGTGAGCGACCAGTTCCCGGAACACCGGCAACAAGCCATCGGCCTCTTTTCCAGCATCTTCTCCATCGGTGGGATCGTCGGGCCCAACCTGGGCGGCTGGATTGTGAGCCGCTATTCCTGGCGGTACATCTTCTACATCAACCTGCCGATCGGGCTCGGGCTCCTCGTCCTCATCATGGTCCTGCTCCGGGATACCCAGGTGCGGTCCCGACCCCATATCGATCTGCCGGGGGCGGGGTATTTTTTCGGCGCCATCCTCTTCCTCATGCTGGGGTGCAATCAGCTCGCCGATAACTTCTCGGCCGCCTCCGGGCTGCTGGCCGTCCTCCTCGTGCTGGTCAGCGGGATGTTCCTCACCCTGTTCGCGCGGCACGAGCGGCGGGAGCCCAATCCCATCCTGGACCTCACCCTGTTGCGCTCCAAGCCCTTTCTGGCGGCCAACGTCTACAACATGATGATCGGCGCGGGCATTTTCGGCATCGTGTCCTTCATTCCGCTCTACGCCACCTCGGTGCAGCACCTCTCCACCATGATGAGTGGCGTGATCCTGACGCCCCGCTCGATCGGGGTCATCTGCTCCTCCACGATCACCAGCTTTCTCCTCCAGCGCTGGGGGTATCGCTGGCCGATGGTGTGGGGGCTCTGCATCATGGCGGTCTCCACCCTGCTCCTTGGCGACACCGGGTTTCATCTCTGGCGGGGACTCCCTCTGACGTGGGGCGCCCCGGAACGGCTGTCGCTCTTAATCCTGGTGACCGGGATCGGGCTCGGGATCGCACTGCCCGCGTCGAACAACGCCTGCATCGAGCTGATGCCATCCAAGATCGCCACGATCACCGGGCTCCGGGGATGTTCCGCTATGTGGGAGGCGCCGTCGGCATCTCCCTCACCACGCTCATCCTCCATGCGAGCGGGAGCCCCGCGACGGGCTTTCGCGTCACCTTCATCACGTTCGGGCTCGTGCTCCTCGGGACGGTGCCGCTGGTGTTTCTCATGCCGACCGGAAAACAGGCAGGGGGAGGCCCTGACCCATGGCGGCGGCCAAGCGTGGAGACCGACCACCAGGCGATGGGGTAATGGCAGGCACACGGGCGGTCCGGATCGACCTGTGGGGTGCGGAACGGCATAACCTTCATCGAAGTCGGTTCGCGTCCCCCGGATAGATGGGTGCATCCACTCCAGGGCAGGGGAGGGTCATTATGAGAGCCAAGGATCCGCAGCTCCCAACCGTGATCCGGCCGGGCCAGATCACCCCAGACGTGACCTACGAGCCGCCGCTCCGGGTCGGATTCGGCCTCAACGATCAAACGGTGACGGGCGCCCGGGCGACGATGGGGCGCACGATCCTGGTCCCGGGCGCCGGCCCCAACCCGCGCCACTATCATGCCGGCATCGACGTGTGCTGGTATATCTTGTACGGGCAGATCACGCTGGCGTACGCACGCCGGGACGGCACCGGGCAAGGCGAGGTGATTCTGGGGGGCGGTGACTTTGTCTACATCCCGAGCGGGGCCATCCACGTGATCTCGAACGCCTCCGCGACCGAGGAGGCCTCGCTCATCTTCTGTTACATCGGGGTGGGGAACGTGCAGGACGCCGAAACCGTCTGGCTCGACTGAGGGCGTCCCAGGGAATGCCCGCAGGATCCCCGGGATCCGGGGAACGCGGCCGGGCGGGCTAATTATGAGGGGCGCTGCCACTTCTATCAGCTTCCATCGAAGCTGGACACGACGCCGCGCGGGCCGCTCCGCGCCGGCCCGCGCGGCCCCCGGGGACAGTCGCGCATGCGAAGCCCCCGAGGGCGCCGGCCGCGGCGAGGACCACCCGGCTAGTGCGAGGCGGTGTAGCCCTGCCGCTCCACGAATTG
>Ga0187886_1004277_pt1 | contig 10317 bp, 6 predicted proteins | sample June2016WEW_20_1_FD_133001 | JGI IMG/M metagenome (GOLD analysis project Ga0187886, IMG submission 133001) | Peatland microbial communities from SPRUCE experiment site at the Marcell Experimental Forest, Minnesota, USA - June2016WEW_20_150 | ecosystem: Environmental > Terrestrial > Soil >... | reverse complement strand
TTTCAAGTTATCACTTCGCGCAAGCACATGGTCATATGAACCTCGTTTCCCTCGAGTGGATTCCTTTGTTTATCCTTTGCTGGTACCTGTTGATCACCAGACCAAAAACCATCACTGCCGTAGTCGCAGCGGTGGTTCTATGGATGGTCATTCTTTGCGATTATTATTATTTTTTTTATTGCGTCATGGCAGCGATCTTGATTGTTCTTTGGTATGCGATAATACAGAAAAACATGATTTTCTTCATTCGGCGAGATTACTTGGTTCCTCTGATTACTTTTGCAGGAATTACATTGCTCCTCGCGGGGCCGATTATCAGCACTCTCGTAATCAGCAATTACCAAGATCCACTGTTGGGTTCTCACGATCCAATTGAATTTTCTTTAGATCCATTGGCTCTGATTATTCCCGGGGGAGGTTGGATATTCAATCCCCTCACGAAATCCTATTGGACCAAACTACAAGGAAACATCAGCGAGAGTACTGTCTATCTTGGATTATCCGTTTATATTCTCATGGGATATGTAGTGGGAAAACGAAAAGAATTGGAAAATTCCATCAAACAGCAAGTCTGTCTATGGCTTCTCGTGATGGGATTCTTCTTTTTATTGGCCCTGGGCCCTTCGCTTCAGATTGCAGGGAAGGTTATCTGGCACAAACCTATGCCCTATACACTACTCGTTTATGTATTTCCATTTCTAAGACTTTCCGGAGTGCCGGTCAGAATGAGTGTGATGATCATTTTGGCCGCTTCTGTCATTGCGGCGATCGGGTTCCGGGAACTCTTAAGGAATTTTCCCAAATATAAGTTTTTTATCTTGGTATTATTGGGTATCCTTATCATTGAAACTCTGCCAGCACCCATAAACGGAACCAAAATCGAAGTTCCAGAATATATAACAGCTTTGGCCAGTCTTCCGAACGATGGCGGGGTGGTAGATTTGGTCACAAACGACGCGAGTCTTCTGATGTATTATCAAACAATTCATCAGAAGCCAATCGTATTTGGTTATATATCGCGAATTCCTACCAGTGTGGATGAGAAAGATAAGATTTTATCTGAGACAATCCAGAATCGGGACTATTGCAAACTCTGGGATACGTACCATATAAGGTATCTAATTACATTCGATATCATACAAGCCAAAGATGTACAGCCATACATATCCATCCAAAATGTTTATAAAAAAGACGATTTAAGAATTTACAGAATCAGTTGTGAATGCGAGAACCAACAATAGATTCGTAATTTGAGATTAAAACCATTCAGTCGGGAATAGAATAATGTTAGCTTCAATGGTTTTTGATGTCTCCTTCAACGGTGGACTTATCCATCAAGGAATCCCAAAGCTTGCACCAAGGAATACTTGATGATGTGGAAGCAATCCTTCATGGGCAATTTTATTTCTTGTTGAATATGGGTCATCTATTGTGGCGTTTCAGAGTTCGTGAGATAAACCAATGCGGGAAAATTAAGAGGCACTTTACTGGGAACAATCGCGAGAGGAGAAGTATCCCGTGACCCCCGAACGAGAAGTCGAAACCACCGTTTGCGAGATCCGGCGGAATACCCGCAAGAAGTATTCTGAGGATGAGAAGATCCGCATCGTCTTAGAATGCCTGCAGGGCGGAACCGGCGTACCCGAACTCCGCCGGCGTATAGGCATCCATATGAACATGCATTACAAATGGTCCAAGGAATTCCTCGATATGGACGGAGTTTCTATAGTCCTGATGATGCCAAAATATAAGTCGATCCTATTGCCATTATGTGGGAAGTTCTCACAAGCGTTGATGGGTTTTGTACCAAGCGGTTGTCGGCGCTAATACCGCAATGAATTAAAATTGATGTTAATGTTCATTAGTTCTGGGACATCCAGCAAAGAACTTTCTTATCACACTGCACTACAAAAAGTGGTGCGCGGATTCCATATAATAGTGGAGCAAACAATTCGAAATGATGGTTTTTATATGCAGATTACGCAGTTTTTCAGGATTTCGCGGATTATTATTTTTACTTATCCATACTTACCGCGCAATCCGCGTACAAGAAAAACAAAAGCTATCGGAATGATAAATTCAGGAGACGAGCGCCGATGACCTACGCTGAAATCCTGCGCCACTTGAAAGCGAATGCCAATCCCGCCGGGTTGGAAGGGATGGCGAAGTTTGGAATCCTGACGGAGAACGCGTTGGGGCTGTCGATGCCGTTCTTGCGCCGGACTGCCAAATCTGCGGGCGTGGATCATGCGCTGGCACTACGGCTCTGGCAAAGAGGAATCCACGAAGCGCGCATCCTCGCCGCCCTCGTCGACGATCCGGCGCAAGTGACTTCGATGCAGATGGAAAATTGGGTGAAGGATTTCGATTCGTGGGACGTTTGCGACCAAGTTTGTGGGAATCTCTTCGACCGGGCCCGATTCGCCCGACGCAAGGCAGCGGCGTGGACTAGACGGAAACCGGAATTTGTCCGGAGGGCCGGTTTTGCCTTGATGGCGGCTCTGGCCTGGCACGACAAAAATGCGGGCGATGATCTGTTCCTCGGATATCTGCCGCTCATCGAAAAGTATGCATCCGACGAACGGAACTTTGTGAAGAAGGCGGTCAACTGGGCGTTGCGAAATATCGGCAAACGGAACCGCACATTGAATCGCGCCGCCGTCGCATCCGCCCGCCGCATTGCCCGGCAAGAATCCCGCGCCGCGCGCTGGGTGGCCGCGGACGCGATCCGGGAATTGACGGATCCGAAAACCGTTGCGAGGATTAAATCGTAGGGGCCGGTCGCGACCGGCCCCTACGGACGATTTACGAATTGCGATTGTACGGGCGGACGGCCGTCCGCCCCTACGGACGATTTACGAATGGCGAATGCACGGGCGAATGGTCGCCCGCCCCAACATTCCTTTATTCCCCGGTTTCCACGGCTTTCTTTGCCATCGCAATAAATTGCTCAACCGCTATCGCGCCCTTGTCCTCGCCGCTGCGCAGGCGGACCGCTACCGCGCCGGCGGCTGCTTCCTTGTCACCCATAACCAGCATGTAAGGAATTTTCTGCATCTGCGCGTCGCGGATCTTTGCGTTCATGCGTTCGGCGCGCGTATCGATTTCCACGCGCATTCCGGCTTCTTTCAATTGCGCTTCCACCTTGCGGGCATACTCCGAATGCCGGTCGGCGATCGGGATCAACACAACCTGGACCGGCGATAACCAGACGGGCAGGGCGCCGGCGAAATGCTCGAGAATGACGGCGAGGAACCGTTCGGTGGTGCCCATAACGGCCCGGTGCAGGACGACGGGCGTATGCACCTGTCCGTCCTCGCCGATATATTCCAACCCCAGCCTTGAGGGCTGGATGAAATCCACCTGGATAGTGGAGAGCTGCCACTGGCGGCCAAGCACGTCCTTGGCGAGGAAATCCGCTTTCGGGCCGTAGAAAGCGGCCTCGCCCTCCACCGGTTCATACTCCAGGCCGCTCTGGTCGAGAGCCGCACGCAGAGCCGATGTGGCTTTCTCCCATTTATCGTCGTCGGCCACATACTTCCCCTGCGTGCCGCGCAGGCTGAGCCGCACCCGGTAATCGGTGAATCGATACCGGCCGAGCACTTCCTGGATGAGCCGCAGGGAAAGTGCGAACTCGCTCTCGATCTGCTCCGGCGTGCAGAAGGTGTGACAGTCGTCCTGGGTGAGGGCGCGCACGCGGGTCAGGCCGGTCAGTTCGCCGGTCTTTTCATACCGGTAGAGCGTCGCGAATTCCGAGAGGCGCAGGGGGAGATCGCGGTAGGAATGCGTCCCCATTTCCCGAAAGAGGGTCATATGGCTTGGGCAGTTCATCGGCTTGAGCCGGAAGATGATATTCTCGTCGACCATCGGCGGGAACATCACGTCCTTGTAATTATCGTAATGGCCGGAGCGTTTGTAGAGGTCTTCCTTGACCAGGTGCCCGGTCCAGACGTGCTGATAGCCGTAGCGCGTCTGCGTATCGCGGACATACTCCTCCATCAAATGGCGGATCATCTCGCCGCGCGGCGTGAAAAGCGGCAAGCCCGGCCCGATATCTTCGGAGAAGTGGAAGAGTCCCAGCTCCTTGCCGAGTTTGCGGTGGTCGCGTTTCTTGGCCTCCTCCAGCCTCCAAAGGTATTCCTCCAACTCCTTGGCCGAATTCCACGCGGTGCCGTAGATGCGCTGCAGCATCGGGCGCTTCTCGTCGCCGCGCCAGTAGGCGCCCGAGACGTTAAGTAGCTTCAATGCGTCGGGGTTGATCTGCCCGGTGCGCTGGACGTGCGGTCCGCGGCACAGATCCGTGAAGGTGTCGTTGGTGTAGATGGAAATCACCGGCGGGGCGATGAGCGGGTTGCCATCCTCGTCGGTCGCGCCGTGCTCGAGACCTTCGATCAACTCGAGCTTGTAGGGCTGATCGGCGAACAACTGCTTGGCTTCCGCGGCGGACAGCTCGCGGCGGACGAACGGGTGGTCGCCGCGGATGATCTCGCGCATCCGGCTCTCGATCTTGGCTAGGTCCTCCGGGGTGAGCGAGCGCGGCAGATCGAAATCATAATAGAAACCGTCCTCGATCGGCGGTCCGATGGTGATCTTGGCTTGGCCGGGGAACATCTCCATCACCGCCTGCGCCATCACGTGCGATGCGGAGTGGCGCAGCCGGTAAAGTGGCGTCTCGGAATATTTTTCGGTTTTGCGGATCGGCATGGTGACCTCCTTGGCTGACCTCTCCCCTTTACCCCTTCGCCTCCCCATTATGGGGAAGGGGCAGGGGGTTGGAGGAGGGGTTAGGTCGGTTAAAAAAATTTCGCCCCATCACAGGGGCGAGAGAGTTCGCGGTTCCACCCAAATTCCCCCGGAAGATAAGGCTCCGAGGCTCTTGCAGCCGCTAACGGGGCTGAGCCGTTCTCCATACTCAGCGGTGGTCCGCCTTTCCGGTTCAAGCCGCCGGGGGGTTTTCGGTTGACTTGGATTGCGGGGCTTGCATCGCGTCCCCGCTCGCTGAAATCCGCTAACAACCTACTCGTCCCGACGATTGCTTTCTTTGTATGATACTCGATCTATTCTACCACGGAGAGGATCGGCGACCAGAAGGAAATTTACTAGGCCGTATACGCGCCAGAGGTTGCTGTCCCGCTGCCGCCTTTCCAGTTGGTATGGAAGAACTTGCCGCGCGGCTGGTCGACGCGTTCGTACATGTGCGCGCCGAAATAATCGCGCTGGGCCTGAAGGAGATTGGCCGGCAGCCACTCGCGGCGATAGCCGTCGAAAAAGGCCAGGGCGCTCGACATGGTCGGCACCGGAATGCCTTTCTGCACGGCCTGGACGATCACGCGGCGCCACATCGGTTGCGCCGCCTGGATCTGCCGCTTGAAATACGGATCGAGCAGAAGGTTGACCAGGCCGGGCTCCCGGTTGTAGGCCTCCTTGATCTTCCCCAGGAACGCCGACCGGATAATGCAGCCGCCGCGCCACATCTGCGCGATCCCGCCGTAGTTGAGGTTCCAATGGTATTCCTGTGCGGCGACGCGCATCAACATGTACCCCTGGGTATAGGAAATGATCTTTGACGCGTAGACGGCTTCGCGCAGATCGTCCACAAACCCTTTTGTGCCGCCGCGGATTTTCGGATCGGGACCGGAAAGCACGCGGGAAGCCGCCGTGCGTTCGTCTTTGAGCGCGGAGAGCGACCGCCCGAGAACGGCCTCGACGATCATCGTCAGCGGGATGCCCTCTTCCAGCGCGGAGATGCTCGTCCAGCGGCCGGTTCCTTTTTGCCCCGCCATGTCGAGGATCTTATCGACCAGCGGCAAGCCGTCTTCGTCTTTGTATGCCAGGATGTCGCGTGTGATCTCGATCAGAAAGGAGTCGAGCTTGCCCTTGTTCCACTGCGCCATGACGTTGTGCATGGCACCGGCGCTCATTCCAAGCCCCTCTCGCATCAGATGGTACGCCTCGCAGATCAGCTGCATGTCCCCGTATTCGATGCCGTTGTGCACCATTTTGATGTAATGCCCCGCGCCGTTCTCGCCAACCCAGTCGCAGCAGGGATCCTCGCCGCCGCCGGGGCGCTTTACCTTGGCCGCGATCGCCTGGAAGATGGGTTGGATTAACGGCCAGGCGGCGGGGGATCCGCCGGGCATGATCGATGGCCCATGACGGGCGCCTTCCTCGCCGCCGGAAACGCCGGTTCCGACGAAAAGCAATCCCTTGGATTCTATGTAGGCGGCGCGGCGGATACTGTCGCAATAATTCGAATTGCCGCCGTCGATGATGATATCGCCCGGTGCCAGGAGCGGGATGAGCCGCTCGATCAATTCGTCCACGGCCGGTCCCGCTCGGACCATCAACATCACCCGGCGGGGCGCCTTCAGCGCGCCGACCAATTCCTCGATGGAATGGGCGCCGATAACCCGCGTCTCTTTGGCGCTTCCGTTAAGAAATTCGTCCACTTTGGATACGGTGCGGTTGAATACGGCGACCGTGAATCCGTGATCGTCCATGTTCAAAACCAAATTCTGTCCCATCACGGCCAAACCGATCAAACCGATATCCGCGTTGCCCATATCATGAATCCTTTCAAGGAATGTTGGGAATGATTTATCCCTGGCCCGGATGGCTGCACAATGGAATATACAGGAGCCTTCTTTCAAAATCAAATCATACGGCAGATTATTATCGCCAGTAATAAATTCGATTAAATCAAAGGAGCCGATCTTTGTCGGCTCCCGGATCAACACAGGTGGGCGGTATAGGGCTCGAACCTACGACCTCACGGATGTCAACCGTGTGCTCTAACCAACTGAGCTAACCGCCCAAGCGACGGGGATTTTACCGGATTTTGATCCTCCCCGCCAGAGGAATTCGAGGCTGCCGATCTCAAAGGGAATCGGCAGCCTCAATTGCAAATTGTTCCTAAATCGAAAACCGTTCTTTTACAGGGGATCGGGATCATCCATCCCCGTAATGCTCCAGTATTTCTTAAGGTGTGATTGTGATGCTCTTGATCAGGGCGTTCAACTTCACGATCGACGGGTTGAAACTCTTCGGCAGTACGCCGTTCAATTGGCTGGTCATCTGCGCGTAGTACGGGTCGGGGTTGTTGTAGAGATCCGCGGGCGGATTATCCCCGTTCTCCGGCAGACTGGGATGCGAGATGGGCAGGATGATGGAAATCCAATATTTCCCGTCGGATGTTAGCCCCTGGTAAGAGAAGAACATATCGTGATTGTTCACCGGGTAGTACGCCTGGGCGTACTGTGTGATGTAACGGATGCCGCTCCCGTTCTGAAATGCCACGACGGCATACTGCGCGAAGAACAGTTGCCGCGCGTATTGAGTGGGTAGAAGCGGTAGTTCGCTCGAGCCGATCGCACCACCCGCAATCAGAGCCTGCAGCGCTGTGACTTCTCCAGGGATAAAATCCGGTTCAAGCTGGGTATACGGATCGACGGGGAAGACCGAGATAACCGGTTTCATAAACCGATCGGAAAGGATATAGCCTTCCAATGAAACCTTCGTGTATTGCGGGTTGGTGCCAATACCCGTCGGACTGATGGCCTGGGGTATGGTTTCGCAGTGAATGTTCGACGCCAGATCGGGATCCAGATAAAAAGACAGCTCATTGCAGGAGACGTTGGGCGCCGGTGTCGGAGTATCGGTTACCGTCACGGATACGGGCTCAGTCGCAGTCTTGGTTGGATTCTGGCCGCCGCCTATCGTATCCGTCACTCCCGGTTGGGGGGTCACGCCCGAAGTTGTCGGAGTGGAAATGTTGCATGCCAATAAGACGATTGCCAGGATTGTTAGGCAGGCTAGAAATCGTTTCATGGATCCTCCGTAGAACGGCGTCATTATACTTGGATTTGCAGGAGCCGATGGGGAGGAGGCGTCCGTCCGGCGATGATATACTCGTTGCTTAAAGAGGCTGGTGTTGAAAACTCGGATTGGTTTATTGTTGGTCTTGCCCCTCCTCTGGCTCGCTCCGCTCCTCGGCGGATTCGGGCAAATTCATAATGCGCCCACCGCGGAGTTTTCGGATCTGACCGTTACCCATTGGCCCAACGCCGAGTTTTTACGGCAATCGTTAATCCAATATGGCGAGATCTCCATGTGGAATCAACACACATTGGGCGGGACGCCCTTCGCGGCCGATCCGCTGTCGGGGATCTATTACCCGCCGCTCTGGCTGGCGCTCGTGATTTCGCCGCCGCTGGCTTTCAACATCCTCTTTCTATTGCATCTGGCTTTTGCCGGGGTAGGAGCGTTTCTGCTGGCACGTGACGAAGGCGCGTCGACCGCCGGCGCACTGCTGGCGGGGGTCGCCTTTGGCGGGTTGCCGAAGCTTGTCGCGCACGTAGCTGCTGGGCATCTGACCCTTGTCCTCGCCGTATCCTGGACTCCGTGGCTGTTGCTCGCCGCGCGCAGGGCTGCGCGGACCGGGAGCTTGCGCGCATGGTCACTCGCCGGTGTTATGACCGGCGCTTTGTTCCTGGCCGATCCACGCTGGGCGATTCCATCCGCCTTGGCAGCCCTCGGATATGCGATCGTCTCCGCCGGAGGCAACCTGGTGCAGGAACCGGCGCGTATCCGGATCATCGCCTGGGCGAAGAACTTTTTATTATTCGGCGCGTTTGCCGCGGCGGTATCCGCTGTGCTGGCGTTGCCGATGACCCAGTTCGTCTCGCTCTCCACGCGGGCGAATCTCTCGGGGACGGAAGCCGCCACTCAATCGCTGCCCTTCCTTTCGCTGCTTGGCTTGATATTCGGCGGAATAGGATCTTCGGTGGAATGGGTGGTGTATCCGGGAGTCGTCGTGCTCGCGCTGGCGTTGTTTGCTTGCTTCCATATAATTTTCCGCCCCCCTTCTTCCGATAAAGGCCTGGAAAAAGTAAAAGGTGACGCAGGCGTCTTCTGGATCATTCTGCTGCTTCTTGCGGTTTTCCTTTCCCTGGGTTCAAACATTCCGGGCTTTTCGGCCGTGATCGGCGCGATTCCCGGTGCTGGCCTGCTGCGCGTTCCGCCGCGCTGGATGTTTCTGGCCGGCTTGGCGTTGGCGATGCTCGCCGCACGCGGAATGACCGTGCTGGAATCGAAAACGGATCAAGGCGGTGTCCTGAAGAAGATCGGCTTTGGGCTGGCATCGGGCGGCGCGGTTCTCGCGATCGCGTCCTGGGTTATGAGATTACCTCCGGCACTGTGGCAGGATGGATTGATCTGGGGCGCGGTGGGTGTCATTCTCTTCGCTGGGTTCCTCTCGAGACGTTGGGCGCCGCTCGTGGGTATCGCCTTGACCTCCCTGGCGGTCATGGATCTTGCGGTTGCCGATTTCCGTTTGATCGACCCACACCTGGCTGTGGTCGATCCGCCTGGCGTCGAGGCGGCCTTGTCGTTCCTGCAAAAAAATGCCGCAGGATACCGCGTCTACTCTCCCTCGTACAGCATCCCAGCTTTGGACTTCGTGAACGGCGATTTGCGTTCGCTGGATGGCGTCGATCCGTTGATGCTACTCTCCACGGCGAGGGTGGTTTCGACAGCGGCGGGCGTTTCGCGCCCGGGATATTCCGTCACATTGCCGGCGTTTTCCACCGGCAGCCCGGCGATCGACAATCAGGACGCCATTCCCGACGCACGCCTTCTGGGCCTTCTGAACGTCCGCTATATCGTTTCGGCGTTTGCGATCCCTGACGCCGCACTGAACCTTCGTGAAAAAGCAGGCGGCATTTTCCTATATGAAAACCCGATGGCGATGCCGCGCACATGGGTTGCGGAAACCCTCGATGGTTGGGATCGGCCGATCGAGAACCGCGAGGCGCGGGTGGAATCCGAAAGCCCGAACCGATTGCGTCTGACCGCCGAAGGACCCGGATGGCTGATCCTCGCCGAGGCGGCCTATCCCGCCTGGCGCGCGACGGTGGACGGGAAGAGCGCGGAGATTCGCACCGCCGGCGGGTGGTGGCGCGCGGTCGAGCTCGGACCGGGAACGCACGAGGTGCAGATGAGCTATGATCCTGGATTGCCGTTGATCGGGGCGGCCGTGACGTTCTTCGCGCTGCTCGTGTTTTTCGGAGTGTGGCGATGGGCAAGGTGACGCGCGGCGAGTGGCGCTGGGTACTGGCTTTTGCGGTCGTCGTGATGACGCTGCTCACGCTGCCCTATTTGATCGCCTACCAATCGCAGGGAAGCGGACGGCACTTCAGCGGCTCCCTGTTCGCCGTCGAAGACGGCAACTCCTACATCGCCGACATGCGCCAGGGCGCGGACGGCGCGTGGTTGTTCCGGGATCCCTACACCAGCGAAGCGCAAAGCGGCACGCTGGTC
>Ga0187886_1004276_pt1 | contig 10318 bp, 5 predicted proteins | sample June2016WEW_20_1_FD_133001 | JGI IMG/M metagenome (GOLD analysis project Ga0187886, IMG submission 133001) | Peatland microbial communities from SPRUCE experiment site at the Marcell Experimental Forest, Minnesota, USA - June2016WEW_20_150 | ecosystem: Environmental > Terrestrial > Soil >... | reverse complement strand
TCTTGCCGATTTTTTGGCCGCTAATCTCAGCATTGCAATCCCGGAAAAGCAGCAGCTTCTCGAAGAGCTTGATGCGAAAAAGAGACTTGAAAAAATTTCTCTCGCCCTTGCCAATCAACTGGAAGTTCTCGAATTAAGTCATAAAATCCAGGGTCAGGTCAAACAGTCCGTCGAGAAAAACCAACGTGAATATTTCCTGCAGGAACAGCTAAAGGCCATTCAGACCGAGCTCGGCCAGGACGATAAAAGAACCGAAGATATAAAGGACCTCAAAGAGAAAATCAAAAAGGCAAAGATGCCTGCAGCAGTCGAGGCTGAGGCGATTTCCGAGCTTGACCGCCTAACCAAAACACCGCAGGCCTCCCCGGACTACGGCGTAATCAGAACATATCTTGACTGGATATGCGAATTGCCGTGGGATATAAGCACCGTTGATTCGCTGGATATCAAAAAATCGCAAAGAATACTGGAGAAGGACCATTACGGTCTTGATAAAGTCAAAAAGCGAGTCCTTGAATTCCTGGCCGTAAGAAAACTCAACCCTGTCGGTAAAAGCCCTATTTTATGTTTTGTCGGCCCGCCCGGCGTCGGCAAAACGAGTCTCGGCAAATCTATCGCTCGCGCGATGCAGAGAAAATTCATAAGAATCTCCCTTGGCGGAATTAGAGATGAGGCCGATATCAGGGGACATCGAAGAACATATATTGGTGCCCTTCCTGGAAGAATCCTGCAGGAGCTGAGAAAATGCGGCAGTAAAAATCCGGTATTTATGCTTGATGAGATGGACAAAATCGGCGCAGATTTCAGAGGCGACCCCGCCAGTGCTTTGCTGGAGGTGCTCGACCCGGAGCAGAACAATACTTTTACCGACCATTATCTTGACCAGCCGTTCGACCTTTCCAGTGTAATGTTTATCGGCACAGCAAATTATACTGAACCTATTCCCCCTGCCCTGATGGACAGGATGGAGATTATCGAGCTGCCGGGTTACACTGAAAATGAGAAATTGAATATCGCAAAGAAGTATCTCATTCCGCGTCAATTGACCGAGAACGGCCTGAGCGAAAACAAGCTCCGGATTACCGACGATGCTGTCGGCGAGATTATTCGCCGATATACTGCCGAAGCGGGCGTTCGCAATCTTGAGCGGAATATCGCTGCCATTTGCCGTTCGGTCGCTACAGAGATTGCCAAGGGACAAAAACATTCGACAACTATCTCGAAAGAGCAGTTGCATAAAATTCTCGGCCCCATAAGGCACGAATCCGAGCTTGCGATGCGGACAGCCGTGCCGGGCGTTGCTACCGGTCTTGCATATACCCCATATGGCGGCGAAATTCTGTTTGTGGAGTCTGCGTCGATGCCGGGCAAGGGTGGGCTTATCCTTACCGGCCAGATTGGCGATGTGATGAAGGAAAGCGCACAGGCCGCATTTTCGATTGTTAAAGAGAACTGTAAAACTTTCGACATTAATCCGACGCGTTTTGCCAAGCAGGATTTCCACATACACGTTCCGGCAGGTGCCGTCCCCAAGGATGGCCCCAGTGCAGGCACAGCGATATTTACTTCGATTGTTTCGCTTTTGACAAACACTCCTGCCAAACCCGAAGTTGCTATGACGGGCGAAATAACTCTCAAGGGACTTGTTTTGCCTATTGGCGGATTGAAGGAAAAAATTCTCGCCGCTAAGCAGGCTGGGATTAAGATGGTTATTCTGCCGTCCAGAAACAAGAAGGATATGGTTGAAGTTCCTAAAGAGGCAAAAAAAGGAATGAAATTTGTTTTTGTCAAAAAAGTGCAGGAAGTGCTAAAATACGCCCTGCAGAAATAAAGATTGTTTTCTAAAACTTAAACGGCTAAAATAAGTGTTTGCGGGGCGTAGCGCAGTTTGGCTAGCGCGTTGGACTGGGGGTCCAAAGGTCGCAGGTTCAAGTCCTGTCGCCCCGATTTTTCCGCTGAAACAGTGGCGGAGCAATGGCGGGAGTTGAATCTATTGAAAATTCAATGCCAATTATGTCCGAAACAGTGTTTTATTAATCCGGGCCAAAGCGGCGGATGCCGGGTAAGAATAAACATTGACGGCGTTTTGCGAACAGTTGTGTATTCCTATCCCTGCTCGATGCATATCGACCCGGTAGAGAAGAAACCATTTTTTCATTTTCTGCCCGGCACAAGCACCTTTTCACTGGCAACTGTCGGCTGCAATCTTCACTGCAAAAACTGCCAGAACTGGGAAATCTCGCAGGCAAACCCGGAAGACAGCGAGGCTTATTTCTGCCCGCCGGAAAAACTTGTCGAGCTTGCCAAAACCAACCAATGCACATCGTTAGCCTATACCTACACTGACCCGGTTATTTATTACGAATACACTTTAGATACGTCAAAGCTGGCCAGGACGGCCGGCATCCGAAATATCCTTGTTACCGCAGCATACATAAATAAAGAACCCTGGAAAGAACTCCTGCAATATGTGGATGCCGCGAGGATAGACCTAAAATCAATTTCCGATGATTTTTACAGAGAAAACTGCGGAGCAACACTTAAACCTGTTTTGGACAACCTGGTTCTGACAAAGGAAAGCGGAGTCCATCTTGAGGTTATAAACCTTGTTATTCCCACTCTTAACGATAGCCCCGAACAAATCGGAGCACTGGTTCAATGGGTAAAGGCAAATCTCGGAGAGGATACGCCTTTGCATTTTTCGCAGTTCTATCCGCAATATAAACTGATAAATTTGCCCCCCACTTCCGCAGAAACGCTTGACACGGCACGCCGGATAGCAATGAGTGAAGGAATGAAATATGTTTATATCGGCAATATTACCAGCAAAGAAGGTCAAAATACATATTGTCCTGGCTGCAAAAATCTGCTCATCGAGCGAAGCGGCTTTACAGTTTTGAATAATCAGTTAAAAAACGGAACTTGCCCCTCCTGCGGCGAAAAAATTTACGGAGTCTGGAAATGACACGACGCCAATTTATCCAATTTGTTCTAAAAACAGCTTCAGCCTTTGCCATTGGAGCATATTTTATCGGTAAAAAAGTTTTACCTCGAAAATTTATCTATGCCCTTCGACATAAAAAGTATCCGGGTATCGTAAAACCCTTATCAAATATTAATACTCAGGGAAAATGGAGCGGTTAAAATGAAAAAACAATTAATATTATTTATTGCGGCAGTTGTCATATTGAACACATCTATAGTGTTATCAGCCCCTGATAAACAGGTTATATTCAATTCAACACTGGCAGGCCAATGGTATCCGGCCGATGCAAACACACTAAAAAATGACATTGCAAAGCTTTTCCAAAAATCCGACATCAAACCTGACGAAGATACTATCGCACTGATACTGCCTCATGCCGGCTACCAATATTCCGGCCGAACTGCTGCTATGGGGCTTCAGACCCTTGGCAAACAATACAAACGAATCATAATCATCGGCCCTTCGCATTATGCGCCGATTGAAGATGTGCTCAGCGTCCCGCAGGCGGATATTTATCAAACGCCACTGGGCAAAGTCGCTCTTGACGTTGATTTTATTAATAAGCTTTTGAAGTATCCGCAGTTTCAATCAATCGAGCAGGCAAACCTTCCGGAGCACAGCACGCAAATACAGGTCCCGCTTCTGCAGTATGTCCAGAAAGATTTTAAACTTGTGCCGATTGTCGCCGGCCAATGCTCTGGGCAAACAATTTCCAAAGTCGCTTCGATTCTTAAAGGTATGATTGACAATGACACTTTGATAATCGCCAGTTCTGATTTTACCCATTACGGCCCCAGTTACGACTATGTGCCTTTCAAAAATAACATCCCGCAACAGTTAAAAGACCTTGATATGGGCGCATATAAATTTATTGAAAAACTCGACTGCAATGGTTTTATGGATTATCGCAAGAAAACCGGCGATACAATCTGCGGCTACATTCCGATTTCAATATTGCTTTCGATGCTCGATAAATCATCGCTGCCGCAGTTAATAAACTATTCAACTTCAGGCCAATTGACAGGCGATTTCAACAACTCTGTAAGTTATTTCTCGATTGCTTTTTCCGGTCAGTGGTCGAAATCTTTGCCCGTTAAACAGCAAAGCACTGTTTCAGGATCAACCCAGGAAGATAAACAGCAAAGCAGTGTTACAGGATTAACCCAGGATGATAAAAAGCAGCTTTTAACTCTTGCCAGAAACGCCCTTGTACTTGTGACGGAAAAACGTCAGACGTTGAAGGTATCTGATGCGGATTTCAGCAGCCAATTGAAACGTCCGGGCGCCGCGTTTGTTACTCTAAATAAACTCGCCGGTTCCGCCGCGCCGGGTTCTCACAAATATCAGTTAAGGGGTTGTATCGGCGACATCTTTCCGCGTCAGCCGCTGTATAATTCCGTAATTTACAACACTATCCTGGCTGCCCGCAACGACACCCGATTTGTTCCAGTCGTCTCTGATGAATTAAAGGACATTAAAATAGAAATATCTGTTCTAACAGCACCGCAGCCGGTTGCCTCAGCCGAAGAAATCAGGGTTGGAATCGACGGAGTTGTTTTGAAGATTGGCGAACGTTCCGCTGTCTTTCTGCCGCAGGTCGCGACCGAGCAGAACTGGACCCGTGAGGAAATGCTTAAAAATCTGTCTATAAAAGCCGGCCTGTCCCCGGATGCATGGGAGCATGGCGCCGACTTTCTCACTTTCCAGGCTGAAGTCTTTGGTGAAACTGAAAAATGAAGTTTGCACACGCTTTTTTAATATTCTGTTACGGTCTTTTCACAATCGCCTCGCAGACTTTGCTTTTTCGTGAGTTTATCACAACTTTCCAAGGCAGCGATATTAGTGTCGGCCTGTTTTTCGCGTCGTGGTTTTTCTGGATTGGTCTGGGTGCAGCTTTTGCGTATCGCTCCTGTAAAATTACTGACAGCCTGCAAAAAAATATCGACCTTTTATTCTTCGCATACATTCCCGCCTTTGTTCTTGAGCTTTTTTTAATCGTCCAAGCCCGCCATATCGCTTCCGTCAGCTCATACACTCTGCTTTCAATTCGCCAAATGATTTCTCTTTCGCTGCTTGTCAATGCCCCAGTTAGTATTATCACCGGCTTATTTTTTCCGCTCGCCTGCCGATGGATTCAAAGCTCAAGCCGCTTCTCTGTTTCAAGCGTTTACATTATCGAAGCGGCAGGCGCATTTCTCGGCGGCATCGGAGCAACTGTTCTGCTTGGCATTGGCGTAAACTCCATAACCATTTTTTTCCTAATCGCATTTATCATTTCCTCTGCCGTATTAGTTATCCGTAAGAATTCAAAAATAAATTTTAACTTTTATTCTTTTATTGCGGTCTCCATTCTGCTGTATCTGGTTGGCGGAATTGATAAGCGTATTAATCACTATATCCAGACTGTAAAATGGACTAAATTATTACCAGCTGAGGCTATGCGAGGTTCGTTTCAAACCGCCCAGGCCGAATATCTTTACGGAACATACCGCCACCAATGGATTGTAATCAGCCAGGGCAGTACCGTCGAAGCGATTCCTGACAAGGAAACCACCGGCCGAATCGCCGCAATCACGCTTTCTCAAAAGCCCGACGCCAAAAAAATCCTCGTCATCGGCGCAGGTTACGGCCTTTGCTGTGAATTTCTCAACCTGCCTCAGATTGAAAATGTAACCTGGACTCACTGCGACAATCAATATATTCAGCAGGTCGAAAAATTCCTGCCGCAGCAGTTCAAGACTAAAGATTCTCGCCTTCTCTGCCCTCCCGGCGACATCCGCACTCAACTGTCCGGGCAAAAAAATGACTATGATATTGTGATTATCAATTTGCCGCAGGTAACAAGTTCCGTCCTGAACCGTTATTTCACCGTCGAATTTTATCAGCAGCTGAAAAAATCAATTGCCGCCGATGGCATCGTCGCAGTCAGAGTTACCGCCGGCGAAAATATTATGGGCACGGAATTAATTTACCTTGGCGCCTCGATAAAATCGACACTCGAAAAAGTTTTCTCGCATTTTGTCTTAACGACCGGCGACGACAGTTGGTTTATCGCGTCCGATTCCTGCAATCTTACAGGTGTCCCCGGCACACTGCGCGACCGTTTTGCGGCGATTAAAAATGCCCCTGCCGTATTCGCTCCGCCGGCCCTGCTTTCGGTCTATCTGCCCGACCGTGCCGCCGCCGCGATGGAAAATTACAATGACGCTAATTTGCCGCAACATCTGCTTATAAACACAGATTCAAGACCCCTGACCAATCTTTACAGCCTTTTACTCGCCTCAAAACAATCCGGTGCGCCAGTTACAAAAATCGTAAAACTCCTCGCATCGACCGGCGTTACCATATTTTTAATTCCCATTTTTGTTTTCGTCATTTTGCGGCTTTTATATATCATCCGCTGCCGAAATCAAAATAGTGTCTCAAGTCTCGACAGCAGTTTTCTGGTTTTCACCGCCGGCTGGCTCGGCATCGGCACAACAATCGTCCTGATGTATCTCTATCAGACCCGCTTCGGCTCTTTGTATCTGCACATCGGCATCATCTCGTCTTTGTTTATGATTGGCCTTACCGCCGGTGCCGCCTTGGTTCGATACTCGCCGGGCAGTCTAAATAAAAAATTATTTATCGCGATTCCCATTCACGCGGCATTGCTCATCACAATTGCCTTGCTGCCCGTCGATTTCTGGACCCATTGGACTTTCGCGGCAATTTTTTTCCTCTGCGGCCTGTGCAGCGGAGCATATTTCCCCATTGCCGCAAATCAGCTTGCCGACTGCTCCTTTGAGACAGGCCTTGCCGGCGCGAAACTCGAATTGTCAGACCATATCGGCGCATCAGCAGGCAGCCTGATAACCGGCCTTGCCCTTGTGCCGGTGCTTGGAACAAATGCAGCAATATTGGTATTTATCGCACTTCTCTTAGCCAATTTGCCGGCAGCCTTGTTTCAGTCATTTAAAACCGGCAACAATCTAAAATCTCAAAAGGACTTATCTCCAAAAAAAACGGAACACTCGCTGTCGACTCGTTTCCTGCAGGCCGCAGTTTTAATATGTGCGATTTTGATATTAGCTATCTATTTATATATTCACAGCAAGCCTGCCGAATCTATTCCAGCGGCAGCGATACCCGTAACAAAACCATCCTCCACTTCACCGCCAGGTACGGATACCAAAACGCAAACAATTTCATCGGGCCGGTCGCGGGACGTCGATATCCAGCGGATTCGTACCATGATCGAAGAGAAAAAGCTCTCCGACCACGAAGCTAAATATTATAAAAAGAGTGAATAGCTTCATAAATTCCTGGAAGTATTAGTGATATCTCTGCAACCTTTTCTTGATTTTCTTGTAAGTTATGATTTGATAAAGCATTGTGATTTTCAGGAGACAGGTTCAAATCCTGTCGCCCCGATTTTTCCGCTGAAAATGCGGGTGTGCATTCTCTTTTTGAAAATGGGGTTTCCTTGCCTTACAAACCTGCTTACGAAAAGAAACTACAAAACTTTTAAAGAACGCAAAAGTTGAGAGTTTGAACACCTTTGAGGTTGTACTCAGTTTAACAAAAAATTATATGGTACGTTCTATTTTTTGTTGACAGAATAAGCTCGGACACTTTAGTATTAGTACGATTTTGCTGAGGAATAGAAAAAGGCTTTTTCTCGGCTGTTCATCAATCTCCTTTAACAATTTTTGCCGGTGAGTAGTGATATTGGACCAATATCGAAGGTAAAAGTCGATTTTTTCTATTAAATGCGCAAAGGAGGACTAAGGAATGGAAACGCTGACACGTGGAGTAATAGAGAATTTTCTATCGAGAAGGCAAAAAAACCAACCTAAATTTCCCAGCCTGAATAAATACATCTTTTTGTTATTTATGGGCTCGATGTTGCACCTGTCGGTAGTTATTAAAGTGGCGGCAACCACGATCAGCAGCAATGGAACAGGCGGAGGTGACTGGAATACAGGCACGACATGGACAGGAGGAGTTGTTCCCACAGCGATAGACGATGTTATTATTCAAGGAAGCGATGTTGTGACACTTGTGGTAAATGAGCCGAATATAATTCGTTGCGCAAACCTGACGATGAATGCAGGTACAACACTTTCACTCAATGTAGATGCAAATGATGTAAATGATGCAAATAACGTTGTTATCCTGGGTACATCCTGTAATCTTTCTCCTGCAAGTACGGTTATCTACAACGGTCCAAAGATTATACAGTCAGCTCCGACATATGGGAACCTGGTGTACTCTTCTGCAAATGGCGGTCCAAATGGCAACTTGACCGTCTTGGGTAATTTATATATTACTGCCAATACGTTACGAGGTATTGCAGTTACTTCTGGTACGTATACACATAACGTTTCAGGCGATGTTATTCTTAGCGGTACCGGGAGGATCACAGGAGTAAATCAAAAAAATCCAACTACTGCAAGCTGCACGTGGAACATCGGGGGTAATTTAACTTTGAGTTCAACCTCTAATAGGGTGCAGCTCTATGAGAGTGCAGGACCTCATACAGGTTCTGCTGTATTTAATATTAATGGAAATCTTACTGTTAATGGAGACCCTCCTTACGGAGCGGTCAGCCGAATAATGCTTAAGAGCACTTCACCTTCTACCGCAGATTATCCTGAAGGTATTATCAACCTGAAAGGGAATTTAGTGAATAATGGGGCCCTCAATGTGAGTGATGTGACATCGGGCACATCACCGGGCTTAAGTATTAATTTTGTAGGTACGAGCCCGCAAGATTGGTCTGGTACCGGTAAATTCTCCGTTACAGGGTTTTCAGTAAATGTAAATATCAACAACCCTGCCGGGGTAACGCTTAGCAGACAGCAGGATATTTCCACCAGGACGGTAGTAATACTGACGAACGGAAAACTTAAAACGACAAGTACAAATCTGCTGAGAATAGAGGAGAATGGCTCCCTCATCGGCGGCAGTTCGTCCAGCTATATCAACGGTCCATTAGCCAAGAGAATTATAAGTGGACTACAGAACCCGGTGTTCCCAATTGGAGATGCAACAAAGTATACACCGGTGAGTCTTGAATTTATTGGGGATGTCAATGCAGGTACGATAACGGTAAGCACGACGCCGGGAATACACCCACAGATTGCCACCTCTGGTTTGAACAGCAGTAAGACCTTGAACCGGTACTATACGGTGACAAACACTATAGCAAAGTTTGACAATGTCACAGCAACATTCAACTTTGACCCAACGGATGTCATCGGCGGTGCTGATCCGACAAAATATGTGGTGAAGAAATTTGACACAGGAATATGGACAACGCCGACAACAGCCAATTCATTAGCCACGAGCATTCAGGCAACAGGTATGACATCATTAAACAGTGACTTTGCAGTTGGTGAACTCCAAGGCACGTTGATATATAAAATTACAGGCTGCATTAAAAATGCTTGTGAAATACCAATAGCGGGTGTAGCTGTAGATGCGAACAACGGCGGCGGCTCAGACATAACCGATGCCAATGGCCACTACGAGGTCTGGGTTGGCAACAACTGGTCCGGTATAGTAACGCCCAGTAAAGCCTATTATACTTTCGAGCCGAACAGCAAAGCATATACCAATGTTCTTGCAGACAAGACAAACCAGAGCTATTTAGCGGATAATATCTACGACCTTGACTGCGATAGTCTTATCAGTTGGGGCGATGTCGCCGTGATGAGCGATAACTGGCTTGAAACCGGTGAAGGTATTCCAAGCGATTTCAATAATGATGGCATTGTGAACTTCCTGGATTTTGCTAAGTTTGCCAAGATATGGCAGGAGCAATAGAAATAATCTGTCGCCCCGATTCTGCTTGAAGAATTAAATGATTGTGCGAGAAGTTTAAGAAACCTGACCTGTCAGTTGTTCGGTATGCGAATCCTGATATTCCCGATAAGACTCGAATAATTCGCCGAAATAACCGCCCTTGAGAAGCTTTACGCCAATAAGAATTGCACCGAGTACATTGGGGTTAATTTCTTTAAGTTCACGTACAATACGTTGTGCAGTGCCGCGTTTTGTAATCGCCGTATTGAATACCACTACAGTACCGTCTGCCAGTGAGGCAATCGCTTTTGCATCGCTAACAAGCATCGGAGGGCCGTCTATTATTACACGGTCATAACGCTGCTTTACGAAATCGAGAAGTTCAAGCATTCTTCGACCGCCGAGCAGTTCTCCAGGATTTTTCGGTAGAGTACCGCCGTCTATAACATCCGTATCCGACAGTCCGGTAGGCCTGATAATTTCTTCAATACTATAATTGCCGGTAAGGTAACCGCTCAATCCTTTATCCTTATTTTCTAATCC
>Ga0187886_1004275_pt1 | contig 10318 bp, 6 predicted proteins | sample June2016WEW_20_1_FD_133001 | JGI IMG/M metagenome (GOLD analysis project Ga0187886, IMG submission 133001) | Peatland microbial communities from SPRUCE experiment site at the Marcell Experimental Forest, Minnesota, USA - June2016WEW_20_150 | ecosystem: Environmental > Terrestrial > Soil >... | reverse complement strand
TTTGAAGCAATGACCTATCTGGCAGAATGCTACGAAAGGATTAACAATTTGCCGCTGGCTAAGAAATATTACCACGACGCTATTGAACTTGCTCCTGAATTTGCCGATCCATGGTTCGGTCTCGGAGTTATAGAACTGAATTCAGGAAATCCCGACGACAGTCTTATTTATTTCAGAAAGGCAGTACGTCTCGACGATGAAAATCCGGAGTTCTGGTATCTTCTCGGCAAGGCGCATTATGTGAAAAGCGAAATCAAATCATCATTGAGCTGCTTCAGGGAGGCGCTTAAACTGGATATATACTACGATGATGTCTGGATTGACCTTGGCAGAATGCTCCTGAAGGAGAATCTCACCGGGAAGGCAATCCACTACCTTGAACACGCTTATAAGGTAACGGGCGATGTCCCCGGTATAAACTATATTCTGGCATCACTTTATCTTAATGCAGGCGCCATGGACAAAGCATTCAGGCACATATCCCTGGCAATCGAGATTGACAGGGATATCTTCAGCGATTATTCTGAACTATTCCCTCCCGGCCTGCTTTCGAAGAAGATTGCGAAGCTTTTGAAATCGAATGATCTTATCTGAAAACAATACACATACCTTTAAAATTTATGAAAACAATTCTCCCGTTTTTACCGGAACGTCCTGCCAAGCCAAGAAATTCAGGCCTCACAATGGTAATGGATAAAGGACTTAGCATCAGGGAAGCTGAAGACTTTATGTCGGTTGGCAGCAAATACACTGATTTTGTGAAGCTCGGGTTTGGAACTTCAATTATCACTCCGGGATTAAAGAAAAAAATCAGGGTATATAAAGAAGCAGGAGTCGTAACATATTTTGGGGGTACTCTTTTTGAAGCCTTTATAATCAGGGACATGTTCAAGGAATTCATTAAATTCCTGGATAAGCATGAGATAGAGCTGGTAGAGGTATCTGACGGATCATATGATATTGAACACTCAAAGAAACTGGAATATATTAAAATCCTGTCAAAAAGAGGAACAGTAATCTCGGAAGTCGGCTCCAAGAAGAAAGAGGTGGTATATTCGCCTGATGAGTGGGTGGCAATGATGAAATCTGAACTCGAAGCAGGTTCTTCGAAAGTGATTGCAGAGGCCAGGGAGTCTGGAACCACAGGTATTTATAATGAAGATGGCTCAATTAACAATAAGATAATCGGCGCAATATCAGAACATGTAAAGCTGGAGAATGTGATATGGGAAGCTCCCATGAAGGCTCAGCAGGCTTGGTTCATTAAGCACTTTGGAGCTAATGTTAACCTTGGAAATATCGCACCATCCGAGGTCATTCCTCTTGAGACACTGCGTCTTGGCCTTCGGGGAGATACATTCTTCCAGTTTCTTCCTGACAACCTGAAGGATTTGTGATTCAGCTAAATTTATAACATCATAACCCCAATGAGAAAATTCGGCCTGATCGGGTATCCTCTGGGGCACTCTTTCTCTCAGAAGTACTTCACTGAGAAATTTGCTGAAGAAAATATTCCGGGCTGCTACGAAAACTTCCCGCTTTCATCACTTGATGATTTTCCTGACCTTATCTCCGCTAATCCTGATCTTTGCGGACTCAATGTTACAATCCCATATAAAACAGAGATACTGGAGCATGTCGACGAAACGGATAATATTGTACGGGAGATTGGTGCCGCCAATGTATTAAAGATCAGGAGGAAAGCCGGAAAAACAAGGATAATTGCATATAACAGCGATGTGGTCGGAATCAGGGATTCGGTTCTTTCATTTTTCCAGGGAGCGTATGATAATGCTCTTATAATTGGAACCGGAGGCGCTTCAAAGGCTGTCTCATTTACCCTCAGGAATCTGGGTTTCAGGGTGCTCATTGTTTCAAGAAATAAAAAGGGGGATATGCTTGGGTATGATGATGTCAATGCTGAACTGCTAAAAAATATAAGGCTGATAGTCAATGCCACGCCTCTGGGCATGTTCCCTGATACAGAAGGCAAGCCGGACATTGACTATAACCTTCTTGATGAGAGGCATACTCTTTTCGACCTTGTCTATAACCCGGAATTCACTTTATTCCTGAAAAAAGGAAAGGAGAGAGGCTGTAAAATTATCACCGGGATTAAAATGCTCTATTCCCAGGCAGAACGATCCTGGGAGATCTGGAACGATGATAAATTATAGATACACCCTGAAGGAAGAAATAGAAGATCCCCACTTAAATAGAATACGAGTTACAAATACTCCCTTAAAACATCTGTCAGCTGTCTGACATTGATCGGTTTGGATATATAGTCATTACATCCTGAATCAAGAGCTATCTCCCTGTCGGAAGCAGTGGCATAAGCAGTTAATGCTATGATGGGAAGCCCGGGCCGTATTTTTTTTATTTTCATAGTGGCATCATAACCATTTAGAAGAGGCATCTTTATATCCATCAGAACCATATCGATTGATAGGTTATTTTTACATTGATTTATTGCTCCTATCCCGTCTTTCGCCCATAGCACCGTGATATTCATTCTTGTCAGTAAGATTCTGAGATACTCATAGTTAGAGACTTCATCTTCTGCTATCAATATGGTTTTTCCGCTGAAATTGCTTCCTGTCACATTTGTCGCTTCCTGAGGTTTCACTTCCTTTCGGGTTCCCTGGATAATCAAAGGAATTGTAAAATAGAAAATTGAACCTTTCCCCGGTTCTGATTCAACCCAGATTTCGCCACCAATCATTTCAACAATTTTTTTTGCAATTGAAAGTCCGATGCCAGTGCCGCCATATTTCCTGGTATTCGTATCATCGACCTGCCTGAATATATTGAATATAATCTGGTGATACTTTTTATCGATACCGATGCCGGTGTCTTCAACATAAAATCTCAAGCACTCTTTATTATGTTCTAAAATTCTGGTATAACCAAACTCGATATGACCTTCATCAGTGAACTTAAGTGCGTTTTTCAGCAGATTGATCAAAACCTGCTTTAATTTTCTGCTATCGGTTTTTATGAATAATTCGTCTGCATCAGGATCCTTATTCAAAGTTATTTCAATCCCGGCCTTATTCTCTTTTAATTTCTCCCCCTGGATAATATCCCTGACTTCATTTAAAACTGAGATCACTCCGACACTTTCATAATTTATTTTTGTTTGCCCTGTCTCAATCAATGAAATATCAAGGATATCTTCCACCAAACCCAGAAGGTGATGGCCACTGTTAAGGATGATTTTCGAGTTTGTTATTGTCTCCGGATCTTTGTCGGATTCAGCCATAAGACCGGAGAATCCGATTATTGCATTCAGTGGTGTTCTCAGTTCATGAGAAATATTTGCCAGAAATGCTGATTTAAGCTTGTCGCTTTCTTCTGCTTTTTCTTTCGATGAAATGAGCTCCTGGTACACTTTTTTTCTTTCAGTAATATCAACGGCAATGCCAATTAATGCTATTGAATTGCCTTTCTCATCTTTGATCGGGGATGTAGATAGTTCAATTGGAAATTTAGATCCGTCTTTTCTCTCATTGATCAGCTCACCATTCCAGCCACTTCGGATCGTATCTGACAATATTTCCTCAACCGGGGCATTATTATCATTTTTTGCTCTAACAATTTCTATATTGACCCCAATCAGTTCTTTCTGTGTATATCCGTATGTCTTGCAGAAAGCATTATTAACAAAAATGATTTTATTGCTGTTGTCAGTTATCGATACACATTCACTAACGCTTTCGAGTGCCCGCGAAAGCGTCATCATTTTTTCTTCCGAGCGCTTTTTCTCAGTGATATCATTTGAAACAGACAAAATACCAGGTTTGCCATCAGGTAGCATAATCATGGTTTCGTATAAAGCTATTTCACAGTGTGTTCCGTCTTTTCTGATATCTGTGACCTCATGTATTAATGTTTTCCCGGATAGAATTTCAGCAATGTTTTTTTCTATCTCCCCTTCCTCCCTGGGAGAAGAAAACAATCTTATGTTTTTCGATAATATTTCCTGTCTTGAATAACCTATTATATTACAGTAGGATGAATTAACTTCAATTATGATTCCATTTTCATCAATGAGAATTATTCCCACTGGCGATAATTCAAACATTATCCTGAACCGTTTTTCGCTTTCCCTAAGGACTTTTTCAAGGGCTTTTCGTTTTCTTTCTTCTTTAAGGATTAAACCGGCTTTAAGAGCCAGGAAAAAATAGACCACCATGGCAAATATAACCAGGGAAAAAAGAATTACGAGCCTGTTACGGAATGATGCGAGTGTTGAGAATACCTCCTTTTCAGGAGTAAAGATCAGTATCGTCCAGAATGTATTCCCCAGAGGAACCCGGAAATAGGAAGCATAAGATTTTGATGCTTTTTTATGAATATCAGAAGTATCATTAAAGTAACAGATAGCTGTCCCTTTTTTCTCAGCAATTGTTTTATCAAACAGATCCAGAACAGACTTGTTTTTATTATATATATCCTTTATAGATTTTCCAATATGATCGGTTAATGGGTCGAATAGTTCCATGCCAGTTTCACTCATCATCAAACCATAGCCTGTTTCCCTCGTTTTTATGGTTTTAATGAACTTCTGGCCGAGTCTATCAACAGGTATGAGAATTGCAAGGCTTCCAATGTATTCATTTCCGGAGATCATTGGAATATGGAATGCAATTGCCCTGTATCCCTGAACTGAAAAGAATACATCACTGACTGTTGGCTTATGGGTTTCAATTACTTCCCTTACATGCTTCTGATTTGAAATGTCCTGACCGATTGTATTTTTTACATACGGAAACGTATATTTAATTATTCCCTTTGCATCTACCACCGTAATAGCTTCTATCTGGTCAGAATGGTTATGATAGAAGGTGGTCAGCAAACTTTTTCCTTGATCATTCAGTTCGGAAACAAAACTGATTTTTGATATTCCTGTAAGTTCTTCTTCGTAGTAATTGAAAAAATTTTCTATACCCATGGACGCCTGGTTCGCAATTGCAAACTGCTGATAGTTAAATTCATCCAGCGTCTTATCCTTAACTTCTTTATATGCTGAATAGAAGAGATAAGCAAATATTACTAGCAGTACTGGTACAAAAAGAAACAGCTTAGAAAGTTTCATTAGTTGATCAGGCTTTGCACAAATTTATCCTAAAACCTGATAACTTCAAAATCTGTCAGAGAATGTTCACTTTAATCAGGAAGAATGCAAATGAATCAGATTATCAAGGACAGTTGGTTAAACTCAATACGCACTACTGCTTCCAGTATCGCGGAGTCAACTGCTGACGGAGGAATGCCGGCGCTCAAGGATAGTGCCTGATTCCACAATTGTGCATCTTACCCCGTCAATCTCTCCAATAATATGTTTTGCGTTGTTGATTGCCATGATCATAAACAATTAGTTGCCAAAACTTATTCCTTTAATGAATTCAAAAATTACACTTGCGAAACCGGTAACAAAAATACCGGCAACGCAAAGCAAAAGAGCTGACCTGGTAGGTATATCGCTTCTGAAATTTGCTATGGGGTCATCATTCTTGTTTATAAACATTGCTTTAACCACAAGCAGATAATAATAGAGTGATATGATAGTATTAATTACTGCAACTAAAACAAGGAAATAAAATCCTTTTTCTGCTGCAGCAGTAAAGAGAAAGAACTTTCCGAAAAATCCAGCCAGCGGTGGTATACCGGCAAGTGAGAATAGAGCAAGCATCATTATAAGGCTCAGCCTGGGATTCGTCCTGTAGAGGCCGTTGTAATCGTCAATATTCTCTTTCCCGGTTGCATTGGAAATTGCTGTCACAACCCCAAATGCACCGAGGTTTGAAAATATATATACGAGTATATAATATATGACCGAAGCCATTCCAAGCTGATTCCCGCCAACCATTCCGACAAGGATATATCCTGCCTGGGAGATGGATGAAAAAGCCAGGAACCGTTTGATATTCTGCTGCCTGATTGCAAAGAGGTTGCCTATGGTCATCGTAAGGATAGAGGTAACCAGAATGGTTTTCTGCCATGTTTGCATGATTACCGGGAAAATGGCGTACAAGATGATGATCAGAATGAATATGGCAGCACCTTTTGAAATGACTGAAAGAAACGATGTGATGTTGACAGGCGCTCCTTCATATACGTCAGCGGTCCATAAATGGAATGGAACAATTGATATCTTGAAGGCCATACCGGCGAAAAAGAAGATGAACCCCAGTATCTGGAGGTTGAATCCGGGGAAATGCCGGGCTACTTCAAAGAAATAGAGAGATCCGGTAGTGCCGTAGATCATTGATAATCCATATAAAAGTACTCCGGATGACAAAGAAGATGTGAGAATGAGCTTTATACCAGCTTCTGCAGATTTATTCCTGTACGTTTCAAAAGCGGCAAGAGCGGCAACAGGAATTGTGGCAAGTTCAAGACCGATATAAAACATAAGAAAATGGCCCGATGAGACCATGAAATCCATACCTATAAGAGTCGACATTACAAGGAGAAAGTATTCACTCACCCTGTCGGCATTTTCATCCTTTTTCAGCCAGGTGACTGACTGTATAAGGATCAGCAGTACTCCGATATTCAGGATGTTTTTCATCAGAGTTGATACTTTGTTCGAAACATACATGCCGCCAAACAATGTGCCACTTCCATTAACTGGCAGAAATCCCGCAATAGTCACAACTGAAAAAAGCACTATTGCAAGGAGGCTTACAGGCTTCTTTCGGGCAGGATCGATGAATATTTCTGCGATCAGGATGATAATCGCCGCAACTGCAAGCAGCAATTCATGACGCATTAATAATAAACTTTGTAGACTCATATCTTTTTGTTCCTGTTAACTTAAATAAATCAGAATGGGTTGACTGCAAGTATCTTATCTATGACGGGCTGCATGCTTGTTCCGATCATGGACGAAAGCCAGAAAGGAGCAAGGCCTATGGCAGCAACACATGCTATAAGTGTAACTGCAGAAATCTTTTCAAACCATTTTGCATCACCGAAATGACCATAATGCTCGTTCATGGAAGGGCCCAGCAGGAGGATCGCTATAACCCTCAGGATATACACAGCAGTAATGACAATAGAAGTAATTGCGACTATTGTTGTGATACGGTGAAAAAGGTCAGGGTGCTGGAAAGCGCCGACAAATATTGTCATTTCAGCAACAAATCCGCTTAACCCGGGAAGTCCCAGGGATGCGAGTCCGGCTATCACATAGCACACCGAAAGGAAAGGGATGATCTTCATCAGACCGCCCATTTCGTTGATCATTCTTGTATGTGTCCTTCCATAGATCATTCCTATGAGAGCAAAGAAGAGTGCGGTCATCAGTCCATGTGATATCATCTGGAGGATCGCTCCGTTCATAGCCGTCTTGTTCATCATAAGAATTGCAAATAACACCAGCCCGCAGTGGCTTACAGATGAATAAGCATTGATATATTTGAGATCCTTCTGGACCATTGCTCCGAAGGCGCCGTAAACAACGCTGATCGAGGTCAGGATAATGAATATCCATGACATTTCCTTTGCTGCTTCAGGCATGAGGAAAATTGCTACTCTGAAGGCTCCATAACCTCCCAACTTCATAAGAACTCCTGCATGAAGCATTGAAACAGCCGTCGGAGCAGATGAATGACCGTCAGGTGACCATGTATGGAAAGGAAAGAGCGCACCCAATACGCCGAAACCTACGAATGTCATGGGGAAAAATACGCGCTGTGCATGAATCGGTATTATATAATTCTTGATCCTGAGTATGTTGAAGGTATAAGGTTCTCCGTCAGGAGCTGAGTGGAAATATATTCCCAGTATTCCGACAAGAAGAATGGCTGACGCTCCCATCAGCATCAAAGTAAGCTTCATCGCCGAGTACTCCTTTGGCCCGCTTCCCCATATTCCTATAAGCAAATACATCGGGATCACCGCAAGCTCATAAAAGAGGAACATGGTGAAGAGATCAGTAGAGACGAAAAATCCGAAAACCCCGGTAGCCAGTAAAATAAGCGAGACGAAAAACTCCTTTGTAAGAAATTCCATTTCCCATGAAGCAAAGATACCTGCAAAGACGACAATTGATGTAAGTGCGATCATCGCGACTGAGATCCCGTCCACTCCGATGGCAAAATGAATGTTCAGGCTCTTAAACCATACCAGGTCCTTGATGAAGAGCATTTCCTGCGTGTTCCCTGCCCTCCGCTGAACCAGGTACAGCACTATCAGGAGAGCTGCCAGGAGAAGCTGCAGCCCCATACCGATTGATGCCACCAGCTTTACCCGCTTAATATCCTTTACCAGGATTATCCCGGTAATGGTGAAAACGGGAATTATAATAAAAAAGGTTAAAATATTCATAGTGTTCTTACATTATCAATTTAACTACCAGTACCAGACATAGATCATAAGCACAGCTAGCAGAACTGCCCCGGAAATAAATACAAATGCATACTGCTGAAGCTGTCCCGACTGGAATTTCCGGATCCTGAATGATACCACCTGGGTGACTGATGCCAACGAATTCATAGTGCCGTCAACGATATGCCGGTCGAACCACGCTACCGGTTCAGATATATACCTGAATATGATTTTCTTTGTAATAAAAAGATATATCTCATCGATATAAAACTTATTGTATGCCAGTCTGTAGGTATTCTTTAATGCTTTTGCCACTCTTTCGGGGATATTGTTTTCTTTCCTGTACATTACCATTGCAGTTAAAATCCCCAGCAGCCCGATAAGTACCGATGGAATTGCCACTCCCCAGTCAATAGCGTTTTGGAATGGCTGCCCGTTACTCGTTACAAACTTATTGAAAGGAATAAACCCCGCAAATGCTGCTCCTGAAGCAAGTATTATAAGTGGTATGGTCATTGAAAACGGAGCCTCATGAGGTGTATGCTGATATTGAGTCTCTTTTCCCCAGAAAATACTGAAGTAAAGCCTGAACATGTAAAATGCCGTAAGTCCGGCAACAGCATATTCAACGACAAAAAGGAATTTATTATGTTCAAAAGCGGCAGCCAGTATCTCATCTTTGCTGAAGAATCCTGAAAAAGGAGGGATTCCTGCAATGGTAAGGCAGGCAATAAGGAATGTCAGGTGGGTAATAGGCAGGTATTTGCGAAGCCCTCCCATATCGTTCATGTAATTACTGTGAACAGCATGAATTATTGCGCCTGCACAGAGGAACAGCAGCGCTTTGAAAAATGCATGTGTGAACAGGTGGAACATTGATGCCATGTATCCGAGTCCCTCATGGCCTCCATATCCCGAAACTCCAAGTGCCAGCATCATGTATCCGATCTGTGATATCGTTGAATATGCCAGGCCTCTCTTAATATCAGTCTGTGCGCACGCAATTATTGCAGCGAACAATGAAGAGAATGCTCCGATATAGGCTACAACGTTAAGTGCAACAGGTGCAGCAAGGGAATAAACCGGGAACATCCTGGCGACAAGGTACACACCTGCCACCACCATCGTGGCAGCATGAATAAGGGCGGATACCGGTGTAGGACCCTCCATTGCATCGGGTAGCCAGATATGGAACGGGAACATTGCCGATTTACCGGCTCCTCCAAGATAGACAAGGATCATCGACCAGGTGATAACAGACAGACCTAAAAATGACGCCCCGCCTGCCTGAGCTATTGCCGGTCCGGAAGGATCTGTCAGAGTTATGAAATTAAAAGTTTTTGTGTGGAAGGAGAGCAGCAATATTCCAATCAGGAAACCGAGGTCCGCAAACCTTGTCACAATAAATGCCTTCTTTGAGGCTGCTACTGCCGATGGTTTTTCATAATAGAACCCTATCAGCAAATAAGATGAAACACCAACAAGCTCCCAGAAAATATACATCTGGAATATATTTGGTGCGACCACCAGTCCCAGCATTGAGAAGGTAAAGAGTGAAAGGAATGAAAAGTAACGCTCATAGCCTCTTTCACCTTTCATGTAACCCGTACTGTAGATATGGACCATAAATGAGACAGTGCTGACGACAATCAGCATCATTACGGAAATGGGATCGATCAGTACTCCCATATCTATGTGAAGCTTATCTGTAAGCTGGAGCCAGGTAGTGTTTGCTGCCAGTATGGCTTTAAAGGTCTCCGCTGTCTTTGGTGTCGCAAAGAAATACTGATATGCAGCAATGTACGATAGCGCCGTTATAACAGCAAGACCTCCGGTTCCAAGCAATCCTGAAAGCTTTGGTCCTATCTTGTGGCCAAAGAGCCCCAGGAAGACAAACATCAGGAAGGGGATGACCAGTATCCAGACGGTATATGTGAAATTCATCATTGAAAATATCTCCTGTAATTTTTAATCAGTA
>Ga0187886_1004274_pt1 | contig 10319 bp, 12 predicted proteins | sample June2016WEW_20_1_FD_133001 | JGI IMG/M metagenome (GOLD analysis project Ga0187886, IMG submission 133001) | Peatland microbial communities from SPRUCE experiment site at the Marcell Experimental Forest, Minnesota, USA - June2016WEW_20_150 | ecosystem: Environmental > Terrestrial > Soil >... | reverse complement strand
GATTGATGGGAGATTCATCGGAAAGAGGAGAAAGTAGGATAAGAGGGGAAGGGAGGAGGGAAGACCATCCCTCCTCCCTTCCTATTTTTCTACAATTGCTTCGACAGGGCATACTTCAGAACAGCTTCCGCATTCAGTACATTTCTCCCCATTGATCACGTAGGGTTCACCCTCTTCAATGGCTTCCGCAGGGCATTCCTCTGCGCATGTTCCACAAGCCACACATTCCTCGGTGATCACATAGGCCACGGATATCACCCCCTCTATCCTTATATTTCAAGAATCTCCTTTTCCTTAGCTGCGAGGACTTCATCTACTTTCTCAATAAATTTGTCCGTAGAGGATTGTACTTTGTCTATCCACTGATGGAGTTGATCCTGAGAGATCTTCTTACTTTTTTCTAACCCTTTCGATTGTTCGTTTGCCTCCCGTCGGAGGTTTCGAATCGCCACCTTCGCCCCTTCGGACATCTTTCTCACTACCTTGACCAGTTCCTTCCGACGTTCCTCTGTCAATCGTGGAATAGTGATACGGATGATCTTTCCATCACTCATAGGAGTGACCCCAAGTTCCGATTTGAGTATGGCCTTTTCGATCTCACCGATAATGGATGTGTCCCAGGGTTGAATGGTAATGAGCCTGGGTTCGGGAACAGCCAATGTGGCCATCTGATGAAGGGGGGTGGGCGTCCCATAGTAATCGATTCGAATATCATCGAAGAGGGCCAGAGAGGCCCTGCCCGTCCTTACCTTATTTAAATCGGTCTTTAAGGTGGAAAGGGTCTTCTCCATCTTGGCTTCCACTTCTTTAACGACTTTTTCCTCCATGTTTCATCCTTTCACTTTCGTTCCTACCCTTTCTCCAAAAACGACCCGCTTGATATTTCCCCTTTTCTTCAAATTAAAGACGATGATAGGGATCCGGTAGTCCAGACAGAGAGCAATGGCAGTGGCATCCATGATCTTGAGTTGTTTCTTCAGGACTTCGAGATAGGTGAGTTCATCATATTTCTGGGCCCGCTTATTCAGGAGGGGGTCTGCATTATAGATGCCATCGACCTTTGTGCCCTTGAGAATCGCCTCTGCCCCAATCTCCATGGCACGAAGGGAAGCGGTTGTATCCGTGGTGAAGTAGGGGTTTCCTGTCCCCGCAGCGAAGATGACGACCCGACCCTTCTCCAGGTGTCGAATCGCTCTTCGTCGGATATAGGGCTCTGCAATCTCACGCATCTCAATTGCTGTTTGGACCCGAGTATAAACATCGATCTTCTCCAGGGCATCCTGAAGGGCAAGACCGTTCATCACCGTGGCTAACATCCCCATATAATCTGCAGAGGCCCGGTCCATCCCTTTTGCACTGGCGGCCATCCCCCGAAAGATATTACCCCCACCAATGACGATGGCCACCTCCACTCCAAGGTTTTTTACCTCCTTGATCTCCTGAGCGATCTGACAGATCATTTCGGAGTCGATTCCGTAATCTCCATCACCCGTTAAAACTTCACCGCTGATTTTCAAGAGGATCCTTTTATATTGGATTCTCTTCATAGGGTCTTGCCTTATTCGGTTGAAGGGGCACAGGCAGGTTGCGACCTGGCGAGTAATCCTTCACCCAGCTGAAATCGGGCGAACCGGCGAATGTTAATGTTCTCTCCAACCTTAGAGATTATGGTATCAAGGACTTCCTTGACGGTGAGATCAGAGTCCTTGACATAGGTCTGCTCTAAAAGACATACCTCGGAATAGAACCTCTCCATTTTACCTTGGACGATCTTATCGATCACCTTTTCAGGTTTCCCCGAATCCAATGCTTGGGATCGATAAATTCTCTTTTCCCTCTCCAAAACCTCTGCCGGGATCTCCTCTCTCCTGATGTATTGGGGATTTGTGGCAGCGATATGCATGGCAATATTTTTTACGAAGGTTTGGAAATCTTCTGTCTTAGCCACAAAATCGGTCTCACAGTTGATCTCGACCAAAACGCCCATCTTTCCCCCAGCATGGATATAGGAGGAGACCAGGCCATCTGTCGCAATTCGTCCTGCCTTCTTGGCAGCAGAAGCCAATCCTTTTCGCCGGAGATATTCGATCGCTGCATCGACATCTCCCCCGGCTTCTTGGAGGGCGGTTTTACAGTCGATCACTCCAGCACCTGTCCTCTGTCTCAAATCTTTTACCAGTTCAATAGAAATTTCCATTCAGCCCTATTCCTCCTCTACTCCTTCGATCACTTCTTCTACCTTTATTTCTCCAGGGGTTTCAGCCTGCTCAGCCGTCTTTTTTTCTTCTTTCGCCTCCTCCACCTGGAGTTGTTTTTCATAAAGTTGTCTGCCCTCAACGACAGCATCCGCAATTTTAGAGACGAAGAGATGGATGGCCCGGATCGCATCATCATTACCTGGAATGATGTAGTCCAATTCATCGGGATTACAATTGGTATCTACAATGCCGATAGAAGGGATGCCAATCTTTCTTGCCTCCATGACAGCGATCCTTTCCTTTTTGGGGTCTATGATAAAGATGGCCCCAGGAAGTCGATCCATATTTTTAATGCCTCCCAGGAATTTCTCCAACCGGCTCCTCTCTTTCTCCAATTCTATGGCCTCTTTTTTGGGTAAGAGATTGTAAATCTCTTCATTTTTCATGGCTTCGAGTTTATTCAGTCGATCAATGGATCGTTTGATGGTTTGGAAATTGGTCAACATTCCTCCTAACCACCGGTGATTCACATAGAACATACTACAGCGAGTTGCTTGTTCGTAAATCGTCTCCTGAGCCTGTTTTTTTGTCCCAACGAAGAGGATATACTCCCCCTTGGCAACGATATCTCGAACGAATTGATAGGCATCTTTGAAAAATTGGACGGTCTTCTGGAGGTCAATGATGTAAATCCCATTTCTTGCTCCGAAGATGTAAGGCTTCATCTTCGGATCCCAGCGTTTCGTCTCATGACCAAAATGGACCCCGGCCTCCAGAAGTTCCTTCATCGTTACATTTGACATTGAACCCTCCGTTTCTTTTCCACTTTTCCTCCTTAAAATAATAACTCAAATTAACATTAGCTAACACATGATCAATCGTTTTGCAAGGGGAAAATTGCGTGAGCTTTTAGCATTAACCTATCAGGAGTTTGAATCAAAAGTCCTGTATTCCTAATTATTTGACAATATTAATGAATCGATTATTTTTAACCCTTTTTGACCTAAGTCAATGAAAATTTAAGAAGAACTAAATGTGGGGGGAAAGTGGAGTTCTTCAAAGATGAGGTGAGGCGAAAATGTGGTTGTGGTCATATGATCGTCAATCCTAAACTCGATTTTGGTTGTGCTGAGTGGTGTCAGTATGCAGAGCAGTGTGGAGGAAGAGTCCCTGAGGAGGTGAAGGCCAGGCAGAGGGCAGAGGAGAGAGATTCATTAAAGGAAAGAATCTATGTGGAAATGAAAAAATATTTTGGGAAAGATTTGAAGCGAGTGAATCATGCTCTCAAAGTGGCTCGTTATGCAGAGCAGATTTTAAAAATGGAAGGTGGGAATCCTTTGGTAGTTCTGGGATCCGCTTATCTTCATGATATTGGAATTCACGAGGCAGAGAATAAGTTTGGGAGTACATCTGGCCATTATCAGGAAGTGGAGGGGCCTGCCATTGCACGGGAGATATTAGAGAGATTGGATGTCCAGAAAGAGATCATTGAAGAGATATGTGATATCATTGGTCATCATCATAGCCCAAGAGAAAGAGAGACACTTCACTTTCAGATCCTCTATGAGGCAGATTGGTTAGTCAATATTGAAGAAGAAGGGATTTCAAAGGATCGAGAAAGACTTGAGAAGGTGGTGGGGGAGGTCTTTAGGACAGTTACTGGCAGGCAATTGGCAGAAAAATTATACCCTCCTTCGTAGAAAGCCATAGGCCTTAAGACTGTGGATGAATGTGAGGAGGGTACCCCTCGAAGCTCCGAAGAAGCTTAGTGGGGTATGCTTCAGAGGGTTCCACCCCTCCACTTCATAGGCTAAGCCTGTAATGCATTAGCTGTCTGCTCGGGCGGAACCATTTCTTTTTTACCCAATACAAAGTGAACCTCTTGTTGGGAGGAAAGGGGAGGTGAATTGCTATAACAAGTGATATAAGTTTCCAGTAGTATCCATCTTTCTCGAAGGAGCCGGTTAACTTCACTCTCAGCATTTTGGGCCCCTGGTCGGGTATATCCAGTAGTGATGATCTTAATTTCATTAAATTCAGCGAGGTCAATCTTAACTGTTTTCATCGGTCCTCCTGATGGATTTTTCATTCATTCAATTATTAGCAAAAAGCATACCATTTTTGTTTTTTTATAATTTATTGAAATTACAAAGAAATTCAAAAATACAATCTCTTTTTTTAAGACTCAAATTGCCTATTTTTTTGACAGTTGCCTATTTTTATGTGCAATCCCTAAAAAAAAGAGAATTCGGATTTCAGAATGCGGAATGCGGATTATGAAGTTGAATGAAATTCAAACTTATAAAAAAAGAACACTTTAGCTCTTTGAAAAGATTCTTTTGTTTTCTCACCCAAGTTGTCATTCCCGTGAAAACGGGAATCCAGGAACGAGGGAATAAAACCTGGATTCCTGCTTCCGCAGGAATGGCAAGGCTTTCTAACAAGTGGACCCTTCCCTTTTTCAAAGGGCTAAATTGATACTTAAAAAGTTATAAAGAGGATAAAAGGGAAGAAACAAATTTTTTCAGGGTGAGTCCATTTTTGACAGCAAAACCATAAGCATCATTATTAAAATAGACAAATACGTTTTTGCCTTTTTCCCTCCAATCTTGGATTTTTTCAGCCCATTGTTTTAACTCTTTATCTGAGTAATTAGAGCCATAGAGAACTTCACCTCCATGAAGACGGAGATAGGTGAAATCTGATGTGATGGTTTCTATAAAAGGGAGGCCTGAACCATGGGCAATACAGAAGGCGAAATGAAACTCTTCCAATATCCGAAAGGCCTCATGGCAGAACCAGGATGCATCCCTGAACTCAAAGGCATGGCGAACGTGTTTCGAACGAGGGAGCGTTGAGAGAAGGACACAGAATTCCTCTAATCTTTCCTCCTGAAATCTGAATCTTGGTGGGAGTTGCCAAAGCACCACTCCCAATTTTTCTTTCAATGGCGAAGCATGGTCTAAAAGAAGGGAAAGAGGTTCTCTACAGTCCTTTAGACGTTTGATATGGGTAATGAACCGGCTTCCCTTGACGGTAAAGCAAAACCTCTTGGGTGTCCTTTTATACCAGCCCTCAAAGACCTCTTTCTTCGGCAAACGATAAAAGGAGACGTTTAACTCTACCGTGTCAAAATATTCAGTATAGAATTCGAGCCACTTTCTCTGCGGAAGATCAGAGGGGAAAAAGACACCATTCCACCAATGGGGATAATTATAACCGCTTGTTCCAATAAGGATCATATGATTGATGGATCAAGGCTGAAGCCTTGAGTTACGAATTCTTATGGATTTGTAACTCAATCCTTTAGGATTGATCCTCCATCAATGATAATAACCACCGTTAGGGCCTTTTTGAGACCACTTCCTTCTATAATATTCTCGCCGAATTCGTTGTCGAATCGGTGGATAAGCCATATAGAAAAGGCCAAAGAGAAGACCGCCCAAATGGGTGAGGTGAGCGACGCCGCCCCCTGTCCCCTCCATGGAAGAGAAGAGCTCGATGAGACCGAAAATGATCACCATATATTTGGCAGGGATAGGGAAGAGGAAATAGATGTAGATGAGACGGTTAGGGAAGAGCCAACCGAAGGCCAAAAGTATTCCATAGATTGCTCCGGAGGCTCCAATCACGGGGATAAACTGATATGGAGTAAAAATGACCGTACAGATACCAGCACCGATTCCGCAGAAGAGAAAGTATCGCAAGAACTTTCTCGATCCCCAATAGCTTTCTAACTCTCCACCGAACATCCAGAGGGCTAAGAAATTAAAGAGAAGATGAGTGATCCCTCCATGGAGAAAAATGTAAGTGGCCAATTGCCAAAGAAAATACTTTTTCCAAACCAAAATGGGGACAAGTCCAAGGGTGAGGCTGATACGGTTGCTCACAACCATCTGGAGGAGGAAGACAATACCCATGACGATCATCAGTTTTTTAATGACAGGTGTCAGACCATATCCAAAAGAATAGCGGTAATAGGTCATTTCAGTCCCTCGTCACTTAATCCCCCCAACCCCCCTTTAGTAAAAGGAGGAGAAGGGAGATTAAAATGGATTCTATATTTCTTCATTTTATATCGAAGCACCCTTTCACTGATGCCGAGGTTCTCAGCCGCCTTGGTCTGAATTCCCTGGTGTTGATGGAGGGCCTTCACAATTAAATCCCTTTCAACCTCTTCCAACGATTCAGGTAGACTCTTCACTTTTTTTTGAAACTCCCATTGTCTTTCAGGTTTTCCTTCCTGTAAGTGAAAAGGAAGATCCTGTGTGGTGATGATCTCTCCTCGGCAGAGCACCACAGCCCTTTCAATAAAATTCTCCAGTTCTCTGACATTTCCTGGGTAGGGATAATGGAGAAGGAGGTTTCTGGCCTCTTTCGATATATCGGAGATCGATTTCTGATTCTGTTTTGAATATTTTTTTAAAAAATAGTCGATCAAAAGAGGAATATCCTCCCTCCTTTCTCTTAAAGGAGGGAGGTGAATGGAGATCACATTGAGTCGGTAGTAGAGATCCTCTCTAAATTCCCCTTTCTTCATCGCTTCCTCAAGATCTCGGTGAGTCGCAGCAATCACCCTCACATCTGTCTTGAGATTGAAGTTTGATCCCACCCGTTGAAACTCCTTCTCTTGAAGAATTCTAAGGAGTTTGATTTGAGTACCCGGGGCAAGATCTCCGATCTCGTCAAGAAAAATACTCCCGCCGTCTGCCTCTTCAAATCGCCCGATTCTTCTCTGGGCTGCTCCTGTGAAGGCACCTTTCTCATGACCGAAGAGTTCGCTTTCGAGCAGGGTCTCAGGGATGGCAGAACAGTTCACGTTGACTAAGGGCCTTCCCGAACGGGGGCTCGCATAATGGATCGCATGAGCAACCAGTTCTTTTCCCGTCCCGCTCTCCCCCCGGATGAGAACAGTGGCCTGACTGGGTGCCACACGAGCCACGAGTCCCATCACCTCTTCCATCTTAGGACTTCCATAGACGATGTTATGAAACGTATAGCGTTCTTGAAGTTGCGCCCTCAACTCTTTATTCTCTCGGATCAAATTGGAATGCTCGATCACTTTTTTAAAAATGAGGAGGAGTTCATCCAAATCGATAGGCTTGGTGAGATAATCTAAGGCTCCTTCTTTCATTGAGGCTACAGCGGCCTCCACCGTCCCATAGGCTGTCATCATCACCACGGGGAGCTCGGGATAGAGTCTTCGAATCTCACGGAGTGTTTGATGCCCATCGAATTCAGGCATTTTATAGTCGATCAGCGCGATATCGTAAAAATTTCCTTCGAGTTTTTGAAGGGCTTCCCGGCCATTAGCCACCGCATCAACGAAGAATTCCTCCTTTTTCAAAAAACCTTCAAGAAGGTCCCTCTGGGTTTTCTCGTCTTCAGCGATCAAAATCTTTGCTTTTTCCATAATTAATAACGTGACCGTGTCCCGTGAGCCGTGTCTGTTTTTGTTAACTTTTTAGTTCTGCTTTCTGCCTACTGCTTACTGATCACTGGTAGTAAGACTGTCACCTTTGTTCCGAATCCCACCTGGCTTTCCACTTTCAATTGGCCACCATGGGCTTCAATGATTCGATGGGCAATGGGAAGCCCTAACCCCACTCCTTTTTCTTTTGTGGTGTAGTAATAGTTAAAGATTTTTTCCATCTGTTCGGGTGGGATCCCAGAACCTGAATCGGAGAATGACACCTCCACCCGATCTTTAAAGGATTGAGTTTCAACATGAAGAACCCCTCCCTGTTCCATCGCCTGCATCCCATTCTTCATAATATTCAGAAAGGCCTGTGTCAACTTCTCATTGTCCATTTTGATGAGGGGAAGATCAGGGTTTGTTTCTGCTTGAATCTGGATGCCTTGAGAGGAGGCCTCTTCCTGAAGGAGGGTGCCCAAATTTTTGAGAAGGTCTTGGAGGGAGGATAATTTCATGTTGAGTTGAGAAGGTCGAGAGAGAGTGAGAAACTGTTCGATGATCTCATTGACCCTTCTGATCTCTTTAAAGATCAACTCCGTGAAGGAGAGATACTCTTCCTTTTTAGATTCTTCCTGGGGGGGGAATTCCCTCTTGAGTCTCTGCAACCCCATGCCAATAGCATTGAGAGGGTTGCGAATCTCATGGGCGATCCCTGCAGCCAAGTGGCCGAGGGAGGAGAGCCTCTCTGCCAATTGGATTCGATCTTCCATCTCTTTCAGCTTTCTGAGGTGCCGATTCTGGTTCACCCAAATCAAAATGATAGCCGAAACCCCCAAGATAAGGAAGAAGAAGATCGAAAGGACGACACTCTTTTTAACCTGACTGAGCAGAGGATAGATTTCTTTTGAGGAATACCCAATACGGATCAATCCCATAGGTTTATCCTTGAGGGAGAAAGATTTCACCACTTCGAAGACCTCTTCTCCTTCTGTGGGCTGGAGAAAACGAGAAAGAGGTTGGTTACTTTGAAGGGAACTTTTTAAGAAAGAATCTTCTTCCCTTTTCCTGGTAAAGGTGGGGTCCGTATGAACGAGGATGTTGAACTGGGAATCCTGAACGGAGATATAGAGGATGCCTTCTCTGAGACCGATATCGGAGATTGCCCTCTGAATCGCAAATTGGCGCAAGAGCCTTTTGATCTGTTCTCCATTGAGATGAAGGGCAACGATCCCTGGATTCGTTTTCCGCAAAATTGCAATAGAGAACCAATGGTCTTCTGACAGGGGTTTACCAAAAAGGTCGATGACCACTGAACGTTTCTTCTCGCTCAGGTCTCTCAAAAGAGTCCTTCTTTCAATAGAAGGAATTGGAGAAGGCCAACTCCTGAGGAGGTTCCCTTTGGAGTCATAGATTTCGATCGAGGTGATGAGATACTGGTCAATAAGAGATTGGAGATCAGAGGAATTCAAAGGTTTTTCATTATCGATTTGATCTACTCGCTGGGCGGCCTCTACAAGGTACTCTGCAACGGATTCCTCAAGGTCGAAAAAAAATCCGGAGATAGGTCGACTGAGTAGTTGCCTTCCCGGGACACTTTCCATCAACTGGAGCGAAGTGAGGGTTTCCTGGATGTTCTTCCCAAAGTGTTGAATGAGGACGATCGCCTCCCTCTCCAATAAGCGATAGAAACCATTTTTAGTTCGGTTGATTTCCAAAAGTCCGTTGATGATGAGGATGGTGAGGATGATCCCAGAAATGATTGCAAGATAGATGGGCGAGAAACTTCTTCTTATTTTATTCTCCCGTCTGAGCAAAATATGACCCTTCCTCATTCCCTTCTTGGCCCTTCCGGGAAGGGTGGTCTTTTAGGATGCATTGGCTCCATAGGGCCAGGCATCATTCTACGAAAGAGGGGAAACTCCTCCTCTGGATTCCAACTTTTTAATTGCTCCGGTGTGAGGAGATTCCTCACCTTGATCAGATATTCGATGGCTTTCTCCTCAAATCTGGATTGTATTTCGTTGATTTCAGAGTATTTAGAACGGATGGGTTCTATTTTTGTCGTTGGATTCGTAAGCATCTCCCGGAGTTCCAGCCGTTTCGAAAAAAGCTGAGCCCGCAGAAGTTGTGTTTCTCGAAAGTAGACCTGCTGAATGAGGTCTAATTCTTTGGCCTGGTCTGAAGAGAGGTTAAGTTCCGATGCTCTCCAGCCCCGATTTTCTCCCCTCCAGTGTCTTATTCCAATTCCGGGTCCCATTCTCATTTCTGAAGGTTGTGAAAAGGCAGGAGATGGAATGAGAATCAAGAGAAAACAGGAAAAGAATAAATATAGTTTAAATTTCATTATAGATGCCATTTTAAATTACTTCAGTGATCTTGAATGATTCGTATTTTAAAACATATCGAAAAGGCCTCAAAATGTCAAAAATAAAAGGGGAAGGACAAAACCTTCCCCTTCTTTTCAGGTCCATTTTCAGCATCCACAACTAATTCCACATTCCATAACCAGGACCCATTCCTTGACCACGGCCCATCATACCATCATGGCCCATCATGTGGCCACGGCCCATTCCCCAACCTAACTTCCAATTAGCGATCTGTTCAGGGGAGAGGAACTTTCGAGCCTCCAACTTATATTGGATCACTTTATCCCTCATCTGGTTTTGGAGGTCTCTCAATTCTTTTTCCTTATCCAGTATCGCCTT
>Ga0187886_1004273_pt1 | contig 10319 bp, 7 predicted proteins | sample June2016WEW_20_1_FD_133001 | JGI IMG/M metagenome (GOLD analysis project Ga0187886, IMG submission 133001) | Peatland microbial communities from SPRUCE experiment site at the Marcell Experimental Forest, Minnesota, USA - June2016WEW_20_150 | ecosystem: Environmental > Terrestrial > Soil >... | reverse complement strand
TTACCGTGGAAAAACTGATAACCATACATCACGCCAACGGTTTTATTAACGAGTTCATTCCGGTTGACGGGCGTATAACGGCCAATCCGGGGTTCGAACCGATGCCCGCGAACCCCGGCTCGCCGGGGCAGCCGGAACAAACCCTCGCCGCTGGTTTAACCAGCCGCTAAAACATTTCGCCCGAATTCTCATCATCGTTGCCGGGCGTTCTGCGCCGGAACGTTGACTTTTTCGGCTAATCTGTTAAACTGCTATGCTTTGTTAATTGCTATGAAGGACGTGATTTGATGAAACTTGACCCAACGAAAATGAAGAACTGGGAAATAGCCGAAGCAGCAGAGAAGAACATTAAGCCGGTTTTTCAGATGGCTGACGAGCTGGGACTTAAAAAAGATGAAATACTGCCCGTGGGCCACAACTTGGGTAAAATCGACTTTATGAAGGTGCTGGACCGGCTCAACAACGCCCCCGTCGCCAAATACATCGACATTACAGCCATTACACCTACCCCTTTCGGCGAGGGTAAAACCACCACGACCATCGGCCTCATTCAGGGACTCAGTAAATGCGGCAAGCACCCCACAGGCGCCATTCGCCAGCCAAGCGCAGGCCCCACTTTCAATATCAAAGGCAGCGCCGCCGGCGGCGGTCTGGCACAGTGCGTGCCCCTGATACCGTTTTCAATCCGCCTCACAGGCGACATCGATTCGGTTACCAACGCCCACAACCTTTGTATGGTAGCGCTGACCGCCCGGATGCAGCACGAGAAAAACTACGACGACGAGCGTCTGGCCAAAAGAAACCTGCGCCGCCTCGATATCGACCCCGCCTCAGTCCAAATCGGCTGGGCTATGGACATGTGCGCACAATCGCTGCGAAATATAAAAATCGGTATGGGCGGCCCAAATAACGGCGTAGAAATGAATTCCGGCTTCCAGATTACCGTCTCCAGCGAGGTTATGGCAATACTTGCCATCGCCAAAAACCTGGCCGACTTCCGCAAACGAATCGCCAAAATGGTCGTCGCCAAGGACCGCAAAGGCAACGACATAACAACGGCCGACCTCGAGGTCGATGGCGCAATGACGGCCTGGATGGTCGATGCCCTCAATCCCAACCTGCTCCAGACAATCGAAGGCCAACCTATCCTCGTCCACGCGGGTCCCTTCGCGAATATTGCCATAGGCCAAAGTTCGATTATCGCAGACCTCGTCGCGACGCGTTTGGGCGATTACCACGTAACCGAAAGCGGTTTCGGCACAGACGTCGGCTACGAGAAATTCTGGAACCTCAAGTGCAGGATATCAGGCCTGCGTCCAAACGCGGTAGTAATAGTAGCCACCGTCCGCGCCCTCAAAATGCACGGCGGCGGCCCCCCTGTAAAACCAGGGGCATCGTTAAGCGAGGAATACACAAAAGAGCATCTCGACCTGCTCGAAAAGGGCTGCGAAAACCTCGTCGCCCACATCAATATCGTCAAAAAAAGCGGCGTAAAACCCATCGTCTGCGTAAACTGCTTCTCGACCGATACAAAAGCCGAGCATAAGCTCATTAAAAAAATCGCAGAACAAAACGGAGCGGTCGTGGTCGTCTCGGAACACTGGCTTAAAGGCGGCGACGGCGCCATAGAGCTTGCTCAGGCCGTAATCGACGCCTGCGAGCAGAAAAATAATTTCAAATTCCTGTATGACGGCAACGTCCCGCTGCGAAAACGTATCGAGCTTATCGCAAAGGAGGTTTACGGCGCCAACGGCGTATCGTATTCCGAAGTAGCACTTGAGAAAATCAAGGCGCTCGAAGCAGACCCGATTACCCAGAATTTCGGGACCTGTATGGCAAAAACGCACCTGAGTTTGTCATACGACCCGGAATTTAAAGGCAGACCCATCGGCTGGCAATTGCCCATCAGGGACGTGCTGGTCTATAAAGGCGCGGAATTTATCGTGCCGTTAGCAGGCGAAATAAAACTGATGCCCGGCACCAGCTCAGACCCGGCCTTCAGACGCATCGACATTGACGTCAATACCGGCAAAGTGCGGGGACTATTCTAATTTCAAATTGTGGATTGCAGATTACAGATTATGACAGCGAAGATAATTGACGGTAAACAGGTGGCAGAACAAATGCGGGCAAAACTCAAGGCCGAAGTCGCCGAACTTGCCAAAAGAGGTATTGTCCCCGGCTTAGGCGTGATTCTCGTCGGCGACAACCCCGCGTCGAAATCATACGTTACCGCAAAGCAAAAGGCCTGTCAGGAAATCGGTATTTACTCGGACGATAATCGCCTGCCCGCGACAACCTCGCAAAAGGAACTTATCGCACTAATCAACCGGCTCAATAACGACCCGAAAATTCACGGCATCCTCACCCAGTTACCGCTGCCCAAGCATATCGACGAAAACGCCGTGCTTCTGGCAATCGACCCCGCCAAAGACGTCGACGGCTTTCACCCAATCAACGTAGGTAAAATGGTTACAGGCCACAAGGCGTTTTTACCCTGCACGCCGCACGGCGTAGTCCAGCTTCTCATTCACTCAGGCGTTAAAATCGAAGGCGCGGACGTCGTAATCGTGGGAAGAAGCAATATCGTGGGTAAACCCCTTGCCAACATCCTCATCCAGAAAAGCCCGTTAGGTAACGCAACCGTAACGGTCTGCCACACCCGCACTAAAAACTTAGCGGAACATACCCGCCAGGCTGATATCGTTGTGGCCGCAGCGGGCTCACCCAATACGATAACCGCCGATATGATTAAGGAAGGCGCCGTCGTTATCGACGTCGGCGTCAATCGCATCGACGACCCCTCCAAAAAATCGGGTTTCCGCTTAGTCGGCGACGTGGATTTCGAGCGAGTCAAGGAAAAGGCGTCGCTCATTACCCCCGTTCCCGGCGGCGTAGGCCCTATGACAATAACAATGCTCCTCTACAACACCGTCGAATCAGCGAAAAACAGAGTACAGAAGACAGAGGACAGATAACAGTCATCCGTCTTCCGTCATTTGTCATCTGAAAATGGAGCTTGGTCGTGATAAGTTGGTAAGCGACATAGCCCGTCGGTTGACTGCCGTTGGGGGGGTGGTAAAAGTCGCCGGGTCGTGGGGGTCCTTTGTGCGCCTACTGACGGCTTACCTTTCAAAACAGCTAAATCGCCCGATTATTTTGATTTCCCCGCATATCGACGACGCCGACAACGCCATCGATGATTTGCAGACGTTCGGCACGCTCGTCTCGGCGAAGGCCGAATTAAATCCAGTTTTAGGAGTAACCGCCTTACACGACAGCAAGTCAATTCGGGAATTAGCGTGCCGAGCCGTAGCCGGGAAAGACGTAATGGCGCTGCCCGCCTGGGAAGGTGAGGAGGAATTAGCCGACGCCACCGACGAAATTAGGGCAGATCGATTGAAAACCATCAGCCGAATATCATCACTAAAATTAACCCCCAGGATAAACCTGGGGGCTTATCGGGGAATTATCGTTGCTGCGTCGGTGCAGGCGATAAGTCAATCGATACCGACGCCGGAATCGATTGAACAGTCAACGCTCAACCTCGAAACAGGTAAAAATGTTTCACCTGAAACGATAACCCAGTGGCTGGTCGATAACGGCTTCGAACGCACCGACAAAATCGACCTGCCGGGCCAGTTCGCAAGACGCGGCGGTATCATCGACATTTACGCCCCTATAATCGAAACGGGACTCACCGCAGAGCACGCTGAGACCGCAGAGAAAAAATATAAATTAAACTCTGCGAACTCTGCGGTCTCTGCGGTGAATCAGGCGCAGGCGCTTCGCATTGAGTTTTTCGGCGACACAATCGAGAGCATACGCTCAATCGACCTCGACACGCAGCGCTCCGCAAATGAAATCAAGACAGTGCGTCTCGTATCGGTAATCTGCGGCCAAAAAATAGAGCAGCGAGAACTGTTCCTGAATATACTGCCTGCCGACGCGATTGTAATTCTCGAAGAGCCGGCGGATTGCCAGGAAGTCGCAAAGGTCTATTACGAGAGAGCTGAATCGAAAGACCGGCTTTACGACTGGCCCCAAATCAATAAGGCACTCGAACGTTTCACGCAGGTTCACATCGCCCGTTTTGCCATCGGCGACCCCGCCGAATATATCAAATTAGACATTCGAAGCATCCAGCAATACCAGCACAAGCAGGCCCTCGTGTGGGCGGGGCACAAGGAATCGTTAGCTGAGCTTGTCGAGGAGGCAAAAAAGGGGAAACAGGTATATGTTTATTGCGAGGCCGAAGCCGAAATCGACCGGCTAAGCGAAATCATCAAACAGGAGCACACTGACGTTCCCCCTCATCTCAAACTGCTCAAGGGTTTCGTTCATCAGGGTTTCGCGATGCCGTCGCTCGATACGATTGTCATAGCCCACCACGAATTGTTCGGCCAGTTTGCCCTGCGCCGGCGCACTCGCCCGATGAGGCCGACGGCGCCGATTGATACGCTGGAGGATTTACAGCCCGGCGATTATGTTGTCCACGCCTCATATGGTATCGGTAAATTTTTAGGTATCGAAACCATAAAAGAACAGGCCGGCGCAAATGAATACCTCACAATCGAATACGATGGCGGAATCAAGGTCCAGGTATCGGTTCACAATATCGCCCTTGTTCAGAAATACATCGGCACAAGCCCCAAACGGCCAAAACTATCGAAAGTCGGCTCCAAAAAATGGCTTAAACAAAAGGAAAAGGTCGCCAAATCCGTCAAGGACCTCGCCGTCGAGCTGTTAGACATTCAGGCCAAGCGCCAGGCAATAGGCGGCTTCGCTTTCGGTCCCGATACGGCCTGGCAAAGGGAATTCGAAGAGTCGTTCCCCTATCAGGAAACACCCGACCAGACCACAACCTCAGCCCGGATTAAGCAGGATATGACTAACCCCACCGCTATGGACCGGCTGCTTTGCGGCGACGTGGGCTATGGCAAAACCGAGCTTGCGATGCGCGCGGCTTTCAAGGCAATCGAAAACGGCAAGCAGGTCGCGGTTTTGGTTCCCACCACAGTCCTCAGCGTCCAGCACGCACGCACATTCACCGAACGCTTCGCCGACTTCCCCGTCGTCGTCGAATCACTCAACCGCTTCAAAACCGGCTCACAGGCAAAAGACATAATCAGCCGCACAAGGGCGGGCAAAGTCGATATCCTCATCGGGACGCACCGCCTCCTCAGCGGCGACGTCAAATTCAAAGACCTCGGCTTAGTCATTATCGACGAGGAGCAGCGGTTCGGCGTCGAGCACAAGGAAAAGCTCAAAAAGCTGCGCGTCAACGTTGATATTCTCACAATGACCGCGACGCCCATCCCGCGGACATTGCATATGGCGATGTTAGGCCTGCGCGATATCAGCTCATTAGCTACCGCGCCATTAGACCGGCGAAGCATCATCACCTCGGTCTCGCCTTATAACGATGAGCTTATCAAAAGGGCGATACTCCGCGAATTAAACCGGCAGGGTCAGGTCTTTTTTGTTCATAACCGCGTCAAAACCATCGACAAAAAGGCCTGGGAAATCGGCAAACTCATCCCCGACGCCCGTATTACAATCGCACACGGCCAGATGTCGTCGCACGAGCTTGAACGCGCTATGATTGATTTTGTATTGGGTAAAACCGACGTGCTTGTCTGCACGACGATTATCGAATCGGGTCTCGATATCCCCAACGCCAATACGATGCTGATAAACGACGCCGACAGGTTCGGCTTAGCTGAACTGCATCAGTTGCGGGGCAGGGTCGGCAGGTATAAGCACCGCGCCTATGCCTATATGTTATTACCCGCCTCGCGCCCTATCACGCCGATTGCTGCAAAACGCCTCAAAGCCATCGAGGAATACTCACACTTAGGCGCGGGCTTTCGTATCGCACTACGCGACCTCGAAATCCGCGGCGCAGGCAACATATTAGGCGCGGAGCAATCGGGCCACATTCAAATGGTCGGCTATCAGATGTATTGCGAAATGTTAGCAACAGCCGTCAGGCAAATCAAAGGCGAGGACGAATCTCGCCGTTTAGCCGTCGCCGGGACGGCGACGGGAGCGACCGTTCCGGTCGCCGCTAAACAACCCGCGCTAATCGACCTCGACCTTCCCGCTTTCATACCCAAAAATTACATCCCCGCTGACAGGAGCCGAATGGACGTTTACCGCCGAATCGCCGTCGCCCAAACCGCCGATGAGCTGCGCCAATTACAAACCGAGCTTGCCGACGTGTATGGCCCGTTACCCGCCGAGGTTGGCCTGCTTATCGATATCACGGAATTACGCATCGCCGCAGGTCAATTGGGCATAAAAGGTATTGTCTCGCACGCCGGGAATCTGGTATTCTCGTATGCCGATATGGCCGCCAGACACGCGAAAAAACTGTTTAAAAATATCGCTCACAGGCACACCGTCGCAGACGACCAGACCGTTTACCTGCACCTGCCGACCGCTTATTTCGAGCGGGAAACGCTATTATCATTTCTGCGAAAATTATTAGGAGTCAAAATACAATGAACTCTAAAAAAGCAAAAATCAAAAATCAAAAAGTAAAATTGCCGAAGTTGAGTAATTCAATTTGGTCTTCTTCCTTATTTTTGCATTTTACTTTTTGCATTTTACTTTTGTTCACCTGTCCGGCCTTTGCAGTCAGCCCTTCCGAAAAACAGCAACTGGAAAATTTTCACGTCTCAACCCTCAAAGGCCTTCGCGGGGTATCGGTCAGCGTCAAAATCATCCGCGATGACCCCAACACGCTTTCGCTTTTGAAGGATAACCAGCTTGCCGGTATTGTCGAGATGACCCTGCAAAAAGCCGGCATCGAAATCCTGCCCCCCGCCCCGGACGTCGGCTTATATATCGTTCTGGTCAATGTAACACCCACTGACCGAAATGGCGCCAATATCGCTATGCACGTTCAGTCATCGCTTATGCAAATTGTCAACCTCGCCAGAGACATCACGATAAAAACCGAGGCGCAGACCTGGCCTTCGCTGGGCCAGGTGCGATTCGGCATCGCCTCAATCGCCATCGCCAAATCCGCAATCGAACGAGCCGTAAAAGACCAGGCCGCCACTTTCGCCGCCGACTACAATTCCGCAAATCCGAAACAAAATCCGCCTGGCAGTAATCAATAAATCAGGAGTTCAGATATGCCGGAAGAAAATGCGATTCAGAAAGATGAGCATCCTATAGACAAACAAATTAGTATTTCTGCCGAGCATAAACGTCCTATTGACGACTTTGCAGAAGTGGCATTCTGGAGCGCTGTATTAGCATGGGGAATTTTTGCATTGTTCTTGTTAATAATGTTTGTATGTGACTTTATCAATATTTCTCATGAGCCTATGGACAGTATAATTTTCGTGTTTTTATTTATAGAATTTCTGCTGATATTGGTTTCAGTATTTAGCGGGGTAATAGGTTTTTTCAGAATCTTGGTGGGAAAGGAAAGACGTTCAGGAATTGTCAGGGCTGTTATCGGAATATTGTCAATTTTAGTTTTCTTGATATTCGTAATAGCACCATCATTTCGTAAGGCACCGAACAGAGCAAGATTCAATCGAATGCGAGAACTTGGCAAGTCAATCTCAGCATATAGAATAGATCACAATGATACATATCCAACTGCTGACAAATGGTGTGATATTCTGGCTGCTTATGATCCGAATATAAAGACGCTGCTAAAATCGAAATGTCTATATTCCATAAATCCCAAATGTGAACCTGCTTCGCCAAATGATGTCGTTCTTCTGTTTGAAATTGAAAAAGCAAGTTGGAACCGATGTGGCGGACCAGAACTTCTTTCATTCAGCAAATACAGAAGAAGAGGCATGAATGTATTATTTAACGATGGCCATGTGAAATTCGTCATTCCGGAAAACTTCAACAATCTGAAATGGAAGGCGGAAGATGTTAATAGCGTTAAGTAACGAGGAGAAACAATGAAACGCGGAATTAAAAATTTGTGTCTTGGTCTCGCTAAGGCGAGACTCCGCCAAGGGCTTCGTGTCTTATTAGTTTTCTTAAGTCCTGTTTGTTTCGGCGCGGACGTGAACCTGGCAGGGAAGTCGCCGTTAGATGAATTACCGCCATATATCAGGCAGGTTACGTATTTCGGCGAAAGGGCGGACTGGTCGCACGACGGCAAGAAAATCCTGTTCCTTTCCAAAACATTCGGCGACGCTATGGAAATCGAGCTTGCGACGGGCAAAATACGAATGTTGACGAGCCATTTCTACCACGCGGGTTTTGTCCGGGCGATGTATTTAGCCAACGGCGATATACTGCTTTCCGGCGCAAGGACATTCGACCCCCAAAGCCCGCAGAAAAGCAGGACGGGTAAAAACGCCGAACTATGGGTTCTCAAGAAAGACCTGTCAGGTCCGCCGACTCCCTTAGGCGAGCATTGTTCCGAAGGCCCCGCGGTATCGCGCACGCGGATGACGATTGCCTGGACGCTTATGGACGAGGGTCAGATTTTTATGGGCGATATTATCGACGACAACCCCGTGGAATCCAAAGGATTCCCGGGACTTGGTCCTGGAAATCTCAAAGAGATTTCTCAGGGCGGCGTCCCGAAATTAGTCAATAAAAAACTCATCTTAGATGCCAACGGCCCGCCGCTGCGACGCAACGTCGAGACGCAGAACTTCCGCCCGCCCGATGAAAAAGAGCTTACCTTCAGCGCCTATAGTTATAAACGCAGTGAGGTTATGGGCCTCGATATCGCCACAGGCAAATACGTCGATTACTCCAACGCCCCGCAAAGCTATGAGGAGCCCGAAGGCATATTCCCCGACGGCAAATACACCCTCGTCGAGTGCGACCGCCACAATCCCAAAGGCAACCAATACATCGATATCTACAAGCTGGCGCTCGACGGCTCAGGCAAAACGGAACGCCTGACTAACTTCAGCGATTACGGCTACAAGGCCAGCAACCCGGTTGTCTCAGACGACGGCAAATACATCGCCTTCCAATACGCCAAAAGAGGCGACCTCGCCGGCGTAGGCAGGGGAATCCTCGTTTTCGACATCGCCGGTTACGAGGCCACAAAGCCGAAACAATTCCTACCCGATAGTAATCAATAAATTCAGCCCCTATCGAAACAGTTTATGATTTATAATTTATGATTTATGATTTATGATTTCCGGTGTGTGTGATTGTCTAAAATAATAAATAATAAATCATAAATAATAAATAAACAAGGAATGGCGAAGAAACAAAGAGCGACAACAAGTCAGTGGTTCAACTTCACGCGCGACTCATATCTGGAGCGCACCAGCCGGCCTGTTTACGCGATAGTTTTCCTTTTGCCCTTCATCATTTTTTACGAATTAGGCACGATTTTCATCAATACCGACGTTCTCAGCCAGACCGAAATCCGCGTAGTCGCTTTCGTCTGGCTTCAGGAATTGCTTCGCTACCTCGGTTTCGGCGGTAAGTTCCTCTGGGCAATGCCCGCACTTGTCGTAATTGTAATTCTGCTCGCCTATCAACTGGTCTCAGGCAAACGCTGGTGGGTCTCATTCCCTGATATAATTCCGATGACGCTCGAGTGTATCCTGCTGGCGATTCCCCTTATCGTCTTAAGCTTGTTTCTGCACTCGTCTTCGGTCGCTTCCAATTCATCCTCACAATGTATCCCCGCCGCTGCGCAATCTGCCGCAGCAACTCAGACGCAACCCTCCCTTCTTGCCGACATTGTTACTGGTATCGGCGCAGGCATTTACGAGGAATTGCTCTTTCGCCTCATCCTGATTTGCGTGCTTCTGCTCCTGTTTCAAGATGTTTTCGGCCTCGGTAAAAACAACTCAATCGTTCTGGCGGTGCTCGTCTCGGCGGCCCTTTTCGGCGCCCATCACCACATCGATTTCCTCAGCGGCAGGCCCAACAGGGGCGACTTTTTCGACTGGCCGAAATTCATATTCAGGACAATGGCGGGCGTCTATTTCGCGGCGCTGTTCGCGATTCGCGGCTTCGGCATAACCGCCGGAACCCACGCTTTTTACGATATAATCGCTACGCTCATTAACGCGCTGGTTTTCACGCGATAAATTCCGGCAAAAAATGCGAAATTTAGCAAAATTTTTTCATAAAAACGCCTGTCTCTTACCCTTTTATTTTGCTGGATTTGTGTCATTACCGTCCTATAAGTGTCGGAAAAGCCCTTATCAATACTGAAAAATGGCTTGAATTTCAGCCCCGTTTTGCTGTATAATGAGGGCGTGGAAAGAGATAACATCAATGACTGTTAGGACGTAAAACTATGGAATCGCCGCAAATCAAAATCGCTATCGAGGAATTATCTTTCAGCTTATTCC
>Ga0187886_1004272_pt1 | contig 10319 bp, 10 predicted proteins | sample June2016WEW_20_1_FD_133001 | JGI IMG/M metagenome (GOLD analysis project Ga0187886, IMG submission 133001) | Peatland microbial communities from SPRUCE experiment site at the Marcell Experimental Forest, Minnesota, USA - June2016WEW_20_150 | ecosystem: Environmental > Terrestrial > Soil >... | reverse complement strand
GGCGGGAGTGCGGAGCGGGCGGCGAAGATCGTGACTTCTTCAAGCGAGTCATCGACAGAGGCCACATGTTTGTCTGGTGCCAGGAAGCACCCGTTTACGAGACTGTGCCATCCCATCGCCTGCGCCGGAGTTTTCAACTGCAGAGAGCGCTGCTGCGAGGCAAGGCGTCTTTGGCCGGCCCCAAGTTTGGGACCGTGGACATACTGAAATCGATCGCGGCATCCTTCCTGTACACGCTTTGCCTTCCCGTGTTTCTTTTGTTCGGCCAGCATGTTTTCATGAAGTATTTGATCAAGGATTTCGACCATATCGGAAGGTTGCTCGCTGTGTGTGGGATCGATGCCGTACGGCAGAAGTACATCACTGAGTAGCAGAACTGCGCTGCCGCTCGCTTGCACAAGACAGAGGTGATTCGGATTCTCTTTGGATGGAAAACAACTCGATAGTTACAGGAGATGACCTGCTGCTCGTGACCGGCGCCAACGGCTTCATAGGCGCCAAGGTTGTTGGGACCCTGCTCGAGTACGGTTTCTCACGCGTTCGGTGTTTTGTCCGGCCAACCAGCAATCTTTCGACGCTCAATAAGATCATCCAACCCGACAAAGGTAGGGTTGAGTTGCTTTCCGGAAACCTGCTCTCGCGTGACTTCTGCCGACAGGCCACCGAAGGTGTATCCGTGATTTTCCACTTGGCGGCGGGCATGGAGAAGAGTTTTGCCGGCAGTTTTCTCAACTCGGTGGTGACGACCCGGAACCTGCTCGATGCGGCGATGGAAGACGGTAAGCTCAAACGATTCCTCAACGTGAGTTCTTTCGCAGTTTATTCCACGCTCGAGATGCGGCGCGGGCAATTGCTGGATGAGACCTGTCCGGTAGAGAGCGAGCATGTTGAACGCCATGACCCCTACTGTTTTGCCAAGGTTAAACAGGATGAAATCGTGGTCCAGTATGGCAGGGAGCGAAAGTTGCCTTACGTGATCGTCCGCCCCGGGGCCGTTTACGGCCCCGGCGTGCGGCAGCGGATCACCGGCCGGGTCGGAATCGACACCTTCGGTCTGTTCCTGCACCTTGGCGGCTCGAACCAGATTCCGCTCACCTACGTGGACAACTGCGCGGAGGCGATTGTGCTGGCCGGGATCAGCAAGGGTGTGGAGGGCGAAGTGTTCAACATCGTCGATGATGACCTCCCGACCAGCAGGGCGTTTTTGCGGCTGTACAAGCGGAACGTCCGCGCTTTCAAGTCCATCTATTTGCCTTATCGTCTCTTTTACCTCTTGTGTTGCCTTTGGGAAAAATACTCTCGTTGGTCTCGCGGACAACTGCCTCCCGCATTCAACCGAAGACGTTGCTCTGCCTACTGGAAGGGCAACCGGTACTCGAATCGCAAGCTCAAAGAGTTGACGGGATGGAATCCAAGAGTGCCTTTTGGAGAAGCCTCAAAGCGTTACTTTGAGTATCTAACCCGGATTATTCACGAATCTTTACGCGAGCGAACGGCCCCTCACCTTAATCCTCTCCCCGCAAGCGGGGAGAGGAGATTTCCCCTCTCCCTTTCTAAGGGAGAGGGCCTGCCCGCCGAAGCCTCGGCGCAGGCGGGTCAGGGTGAGGGTTCGCGTGGTCACACCCTGTCGCAAATCTGAGCGTCTCGTGAATAGGTCAGGCTAACCACATTTCCCGGATTTGCTTCACAAGCCGCAAGCAGCGAGACATAGTGAAGCCGCATAAATAAAGGCTTTCGTCGATGTTGAAGTAACGAAAAACGGAGGATCCAATGGGTGAGACTTCGAGCTGACCAAACTGTTGCTCCCACGATGCAGACCCCTGGAGACTCGGAATGCGTTCCCGCGCGTGTCTGCAAACACGCTTCCATCGGCGGCGGTGCGGTGATCATATGCGGAGTGACCATCGGCGAAGGTGCCATTGTGAGCGCAGGAGCGGTCGTCACCAAGGATGTGCCGTCCAAGGCAGTCGTCGCCGGTAATCCCGCGCACGTTCTGCGAACTCCTATGATGGCCACCGGCTGCGACCTCGTCGAATGAAACCTTCACTAGAGCACCTTGGCAATCGGTCGTTGTTTCTCTCCGTCGTCATGCCAACCCACAACGAAGAGGGTTCTGTTGAATCCGTGATCCAGGAGCATGTCGCTATCCTGTCCCAATTGCCGGAGGCGGTGACCGACTGGGAAATCGTGGTGGTGGATGATGGTAGCGACGATGACACGCCCGAAATCCTCGATCGTCTGGCCGCCCGTTTGCCACGGTTGCGGGTGGTCAAACATCCTGTGAATCAGGGACTGTTTCGAGCGTTTGACGACGCGCACCGAGCGGCGAAAGGTACGCACGTGTTTGCGACGGCGTCCGACGGGCAGTGGCCCGCCGCCAATCTGGTACGAATGTTGGAGCGAATGCTTCAGACCGATGCCGACCTGGTGGTCGGTGTCCGACCGCATCGTGAAGAAGTGTATACGCCGTGGCGGCGGTTCGTGTCACATTGCTACCAACTATTGCCGCGGCTGCTGTTCGGTGTGCAGACTCAGGACGCCGGCAGTGTCAAGCTCGGGCGGCGTGAACTGTTTCAGTGCAAGTTCATTTCGCACAGCCCGTTCGTTGAGGCCGAACGGATCATCCGTGCCCTGCGCGCGGGTTGTCGCGTCGAGTTTGTTCCCATCGAATTCCTTCCTCGGAGCAGCGGGAAAGCGGGGGGGGCGAAGCTTTCGTACATCATCGCTTCCTTGCGGGACAGCTTGCGCTGCTTCTGGACTTATCGCCTCCGCAGAACGAATCAGAATCCAATTTATACGAGGGCCGATGATCATGACGAAAGTTCCTTACCTTGACCTCAAGGCTCAATACCAGACGATTCGCGGTCTAAGGGCCACCGGAGGAGATGTTCAATGATCCGTGTGGCTATCATCGGCTGCGGCAAAATGGCCGATAGCCATGCCGCTGCCATCCAGCGCATTCCGGGGTGCAAACTGGTGGGGGTTTGCGACCGGGAGGAACTGATGGCACGGCAGATGGCGGAGAGATTCCGCGTAGAGCATTTCTTTGGTGACGCCGGCGAATTGCTCGAGCGGTGCTCGCCGACGGTGGTGCACATCACCACACCGCCGCAAAGTCATTTCGCCCTGGCTAGGCAGTGCCTCAAGTCCGGGAGCAGCGTTTACGTGGAAAAGCCGTTCACGCTTAACAGCCAAGAAGCGCGGGAGCTCATTGATACGGCCGTCGCATGCAACCAGAAAATCACTGTCGGACACAACACCCAATTCACGCCGGTGGCCAGAGAGATGCGGCAACTCATCCGGAGTGGGTACCTCGGCGGGCCACCGGTGCACATGGAGAGTGTTTTCTGTTACAACTTTGGAGAAGAGCGTTATGCCAAAGCGTTGCTCGGCGACAAGGACCACTGGGTCCGTGCCTTGCCGGGCGGCCTTCTACAGAACATCATCAGCCACGGCATCGGCAAGATCGTCGAGTACTTGAGGGGAGACTCACCGCGGGTCGTTGCCCATGGCTTTACGAGCCAGTATCTCGAGAGCATCGGCGAGAACGACATTCTAGATGAACTAAGGGTGGTCATTTCCGACGAATACCGCACGACGGCCTACTTCACTTTCTCCTCGCAGATGAGTCCGGCCCTGCATCAGTTCCGGGTTTACGGGCCACGGAACTCGCTCATTGCGGACTACAACCACCAAACGCTGATCAAAGTGCCCGGGAAGACCTACAAGAGCTACTTGAACCAGTTCCTGCCACCGCTGGCTTGCGGGAGGCAATACTTTGCCAATGCCGGACGCAACATGCGAAAATTCATGGCACGCGATTTCCACGTTGATTCTGGACTGCATTTCCTCGTTTACTTATTCTACCGGTCTGTCGCTGAAAACGCTCCACTCCCCATCCCCTACCGCGACATTCTGCTGACGTGTCAAATCATGGACACCATCTTCTCGAAAAACGCGGTCCCCGACCGGGCTAGCCTGACCTATTCATGATGCGCTTAGACAACCCACCGTGTGTCCCTGCTCGAACCCTCACCCTGACCCGCCTGCGCCGAGGCTTCGGCGGGCAGGCCCTCTCCCTTTGAAAAGGAGAGGGGAAAGCTCCTCTCCCCGGCCTTGCCCCGAAAGCTTTCGGGGTTGACGGGGAGAGGATCAAGGTGAGGGGCCAGCGTAACACGAGAGAATTCATGAATAAATCAGGTTAGATAGACCGGGTCGGCCCCAAAAACAAATGAAGAAGATTGTATGCGGGTTAGGTGCGTTTCTCCTTCTTGGGGTGTTCAGCGCCCTATTCATCAATTATTTGTTGCCCGGCCACGTCTGGACCCAAGGATTATCAAGAGCCGGCCTCAACAATTGGTATGACCACGGCTACCTGGAATTGAAGGGCCATTTCGTCACGAATCCGGGGGGAATAGGCCAGTCGGAGATCCCCGTGCGCTATCCAGGGTACCGCGGCCTTAGTTATCTTCCTATCCATTTGCTTCACCTGATGACCGGCGATTTGCCGGCGGCCCTGCGCATCTTCCTCATTTTGCTGACTGTGGTTCTGGCTGTATCGATCTGGGGTTTCCTAGGAAGGACACCAGTAGCGCTGGCCGCTGCCACCGCCTTCTGTTTCTCGCCCGGCAATCTCCGAATGGCAGTCTTGTGGGCTCCGCCTCATGGTCCAGTTCTGTTGGGCATTCCGCTTCTGATCTGTTTCCTTATGGCTTTGGAGTCGAACAGGCAAAGCAAGGCGCTGACCGGCGTGCTGCTCTTTCTGGTCGCCTGTTATGCGCAGATCGAATGGTCAACAGGGTTTGCCATCTTCATTCTGTGGTCCACTGTGGTTGCCATTTGGTGGCGAACAAACCGTCGGCGAGTGATTTCTCTCACTGTGTTTTTGGTGGTCGCCCTGCTAATGTGTTTGCCCGCCTTGGTGCTGGAAAAAGTTGCAGCCCCCGGCGTGCTGGAAAAGGTTACACCCCCCGGCAAGGGTAGCGGCGGTCTTTCCCTGGAGCTGGTTCGTTATCTCAACTCCGTGACAGTGGGATCGGTTGGTTATGACGGAATGCCAATGTCATGGGGCTTGGCGATGAGGCGACTGGTTTCAGTCAATCTAATCGGTCTTTTGCCTCTTTGGTTGATGTTTGCCTGGATCATCGCCCGATCACCGAGGAAGAATGCCCGGGGAACACTTTCAAATCTAGCGCCGCTGCTGGCGGCGGGGCTTTCGGTGTTGGTACTGCGCAACATGATGACCCCCCATAAATGGGTCCAGATGCCAATCATCGGCATGGGGATTTTATTCAGCATGCATCTTTTCTTGGGGGCAACCGACCGGACTGCTGAGAATCAAGAGCCGAAGTTGTCCTCACCGGTTCACCTGAGAATTCCAGCGCTATTAGTTTTCGCGCTGGGCAGTTTTCTTTACTGCCTGTTTATTCTGACAGTTTTTAGAATTAATGATGCCGAGAGAAGAGCATTCGTGGCCGTTGTTTCTGAGAATACACCTCGCAGTGCACTTGTTGTCATTGGCCCCAATCTCGGTCCATACCTCGCCGTTCCCGGTCTTGGGGGAACTGCGATGGTGCTGTTAGACAGGAAGACTGTACAAGCGCAGCAGCCGGTACGTCGAATGGCCGAAGAGGGAAGCTCCAAAGAGGCTTATATCATCGACTCTGAACCTCTGCCCGAATTAGGCGTTCCTCTCGCAACATCGGAAGCGGCCAGAATTGCGTGGATCGAAAAGCCTCTGGGTTGGTATCGGCAAAATGTCGCCGGGTGGACAGCCAAGACCAGACCAACACTCCCGTCCAAATACTACCTCTACAGAATTGCGGCGCCAGACTGGCCTCCCGAAAGTACCCAATAGGCTTTTCTGCCGACTTTGGTACAGAACTGGGGCAGACGAGTTTTACGGTGTGTGTTGGATCGTCACGAGTCACGAAGCCTGCGAGTGGCCACCGCACAAAGCCGGCATGTCAGCGTAGGTTAAGGCAGGTCACACGACGACTGCCAGTCAAGATCGAAGGAGCCAATGAGAGTAGCTTATCTGGCGCCATATCAGGGGCGGGAACTTCTGAAGCGGCGCTCGCTGGAGTATTTCGCAGAATTGTGATTTCCATCCAGTTGTTGATCTTATGAACGCGGGTTGTTACAGAAGATGCATGTTGGTGTTGGCCTTGGCCACCGGTGTGGTTGGTGGCTGTATCTTTCTATTCCGTGAATCGGCTGCCACTTATTTCTATTACCATCCTCAAGGAAGACACGAATATCCCATCGGCGACTATCTGTTGGTATTCGACCGCAGTGCACGTGTCATGGTCAAGATTGCGTTGCTACTCGCCGTTGCAGCGGCAACGAATTTAGTTTCGCGGGTGTTCTCCTTCACCACCAAACTTTGGGGAACAGCAACTCCGGTCCGCGTTGCGGTTGTGCTGGCTCTTATGGTCCTTGCGGGCTATCTGGTCGCGTTGTCAACCACACCACAAATCAACTTCGGGCCTGGAAAAGAAGGTCTGGGCTATGGCCACGACGGTGTTGACTACGGAAAGATCGCAGATGACTTTAGACCGTTCGAGACGACTGTAGAACGGCCATTTGCCTTTAGAATTTTGCCAAGCCTGTTTGTGTTCTACCTGGGAATTGGAACGTTTCGAGGGTTCCACCTTGTAAATGCCATTTGCTATGGGTTGTCTTGTCTGGTCGTTTATCGTTTGCTTCGATGGTATAAGGTGAAGTATTTTTCGGCTGTCCTTGGCGTTGGGCTCTTTATTTGTCTGAAGTTTGGCTTGAAGTTCTGGTTATATTACCCGGTACTGACAGACGGACTTGGGACGCTGCTGTTGACTGGTGTACTGCTTTGCGCCGTTTCCGGGAGGCACATTCTGTACCTAACGTGCATGATGCTCGCTGTATTTTGCCGGGAAAACCTGTTGGGTTTGGTTCCATTTCACATTCTCTGCCTTTTCAGCGGCAGCCGTCCCCGGAGGGAAGCATTTGGTCTGGCACTTTTGAATCTGGTCCCGCTTGCAGCTTTCGTTTTGAGCAGGAGTTTCCCGTTTGTGATACCTGTCGGGGGCTACAGCCTTTACAGACAGGCGCTGTCTTTCGCAACGTTGCTCGCCCTGGATCCCAAGCGGCAGGTGAACTTTTTCTTGGCGCATATCAATTCACTTGGCGTTCTGGCTGTTGTGCCGTTCCTTTTCTGGAAGCGTTCGCTGACATTCTTCCTTAGGCACCGCTGCTGGTGCTATTTTTTCTTCATGAATCTGGTGCTGAGCATAATAGGAGGAAATGATAGGGACAGGTTTGCACTCTGGCAGGCACCGATGCTAGTTATTCTAGTAGCGGGCGAGTTGTCGTGCCAAGCGAGACAAGTTCTGTTCGCGCACTTGCTTTTTCTGCAAGCAGTCTGGTCAGAATTGTTTATGCCTTGGAGACCTGATGTCGACTTCTATCTTTCCAGATACGCGGTATACCCACCTACAAGAATTGATTCGTTTTTTATGGAGCTATCATGCGCTGTGGTCACACTCATTGTTGCATTTCTATATGCCTATTATAAGGGATCCAATGCGAGCGAGCATAGGTGCATCCGTAAACAATTGACGCAACCATGCGCAGCATTGTCATCGTTGGCCCCGAAAGGACCCGATGTCGGGCCCACATAGTGTGCCGATTACGACGCCCGATTTTGACGCCGCTGAAGTTCTGCGCAGGAAGGAGATTCTGGTCACGGAATTCGGCTCGCTTGGTTGGAAAGGAACGCTGAAGAAAATACTGCCGGAGTGGGCTCAGAAGGTTGTACGGTCTGCCCGGAAAATGCATCCGGGTCTGGCCGAGGGCGACAAGAGGTAGCAGCGTAGGTCAACGAGATCCCATGCCGGCACCTAGTCCGAATGAAAAGCTTGGGTGATATACAGCGCGGTTCTGTATCCCAGGAAGGCCCCGGACGCCCATCCTCAAGACGGCGGCGGGCTCTCGGGGGCATTGTGGTACGGCGAGAACGTTGGGCGCTCTCATCATCGGGGAAGTTGCTTGTGTTCGCTCTCGGGTTCGTCGTTGCGCTGGTGGTGCTGCAAGGAGCGCATTCATTTCTGGCTGTCACCGACCGAATACCAGCGGAGACGCTGATCATCGAAGGCTCGATTCCAACATACACCTTGAATCAAGCGGCCTCGGAATTCGCCAGCGGCCACTATCAAAGAGTCTTGGTGGTTCGACCGGTTTACGACACGGTGGACAAGTATGAGTCAGGCCGGTATTCCGGCGATTACATGGCAGCTAGTCTCGTCCAATGCGGCGTCCCACATGACTCGGTGGATACGCTGTTTTGTTCGGTGGTCGAGAAGGACAGGACGTATCACTCGGCACTGGCTGTGAAGCACTGGCTTGAGCAAAACGGCGTCTGGGTCAAGTCGATTGACGTGGCGACGCTCGGGCCTCATGCTCGGCGCTCCCGGCTGTTATACGAGAAGGCATTCGGAAAAGACACCAAGGTTGGAGTCATCGCACTGCAGGATAAGAATTACGATCCGAACCACTGGTGGCGATCCAGCGAAGGTGTGCGGGAAGTGTTGGGCGAAGGCATTGCCTACATTTACGCGAGATTCTTCTTCTCTCCCGAATAGTATGTGCGGCGGAATAGCCTTGCAGTTGGTCGGCATGGGCGGAAGCCGTGGGAGCAAGCGAGGCAATGAGAATCTTCTGGTTAGATAATTTAAAGGCTTTTGGGATGTTTCTGGTGATATTCGGACACATGCTTCCTGACTCTCACCTACGACAATACATTCATTCCTTCCATGTTCCGCTCTTCTTTTTCGTCAGCGGCTATCTCTTTGATCGAAGTAAATACAATTTCGGGCAGTTCTTCAGGAAGAGGTTTAGCACCCTCATAATTCCATATCTTTTCTTTGCACCCCTCTCGTTTCTCTTCTGGTTTTTCATAGTCCGCAAACTTAGTATACGCGGTCTGGCTCTCAAGATTGACCCTCTGAAGGCTCTCATTGGTATTGTCTATGGGGGTGGAGAATGGATGATCCCGATAAACGGTCCCTTATGGTTTTTGCCATGCCTTTTTGTAGTTGAGATAGTCTTTTATCCCGTGAGGAATATACATTTTCTTATGCTCTTCGTTATCCTAGGTTACATAGTAACCTTCCTTCCATTCAGACTGCCATGGAGCTCCGACGTAGCTTTTGTGGGAATTGTCTTTTATGGCATGGGACATTTCTACAAAGACACATGGCTGAGCCATAAAGTCCTCCCCTTCTTATTCGCATTTCATGCTGTTTTTTGCTTCATGAACAGTCCAGTGGTTTTGGCCGATAGGGAATACGGAAACATGCTCTATTTTTATATCTCAGCTGGTTCGGGAGTTTTGTTTTATTCCGAACTCTGCAAGTTTATAAAGAAAAATGTGATTCTAGAATATGTTGGAAGCAACACTATCGTACTTATAGGTTTAGTAGGAACCGCTCGGTTCATTCTGAACGGGATATGGTACATATTTTTCGGGACTCAACTGGAACAAAAAGGTCTTGGGTTTGCCCTTGTAGCAAGTATTCTGCAAATAGGTCTGACTATTCCAGCTATCTACTGCATCAACACATGGTTGCCCTTCATTTTAGGAAGGCCTACGCATGAGACGCTGAAATATAAGAACAAATGAGGCAATCACTGCCTAACCCCCATTAAGCCCGCGTGTGTAAAGAACAAAAGTTGCTCTGTAGCCAAGTTTTCTTCTCCGCCTAGCTCCTCGGCGACGTCAGCGACCCGCTTAATTTCTATCAGCAACCAAGCATGTTATATGAGAAGGCGCTTGGAAAGGACGTGAAGGTCGGAGTGATCGCTTTGAAGGACCTGAACTACGACCCGAACCACTCGTGGCGCTCCAGCGAAGGGGTGCGGGAAGTCTTGGGAGAAAGCATCGCTTACATTTACGCAAGAGTCTTCTTCTCTCCCGAATAGTATGTGCGGCGGAATAGCCTTGCATACTGCACGAACAAATCGCCGCACTCGTCCCGCCTGTGGCGGGATCAACGCAAGCGGCCTACAACCACGGAATTGTCGGTTAACGTTACAGGCCACCAAGCACTGATTCTACACAGGTTGCAAGCCGAGTACCCGGGACGGTGACGGGAAAGTTAACAGATGGCGTCTTTTCCTTCACCTAGGCAGATAGAAAACAAGTATTCACAACTCTCTCAGTCAAAGGCTGATACGTGATAACACTGACATCTCTGCGGGACCGGGGTATGCATCATGCTGGCCGTTTAGCTGTCGTCAGCGAGGTTCAGAACGGAAAGAGATGCCAGATCACGATTCCTTGT
>Ga0187886_1004271_pt1 | contig 10321 bp, 13 predicted proteins | sample June2016WEW_20_1_FD_133001 | JGI IMG/M metagenome (GOLD analysis project Ga0187886, IMG submission 133001) | Peatland microbial communities from SPRUCE experiment site at the Marcell Experimental Forest, Minnesota, USA - June2016WEW_20_150 | ecosystem: Environmental > Terrestrial > Soil >... | reverse complement strand
TCTTGCAACCTCTCTCCTATGACAATAGAGCATTTGTCGGGGCTGCCTACGCAATAGCAGGCCGGACTGAAGATGCGAAACGAATCTTGCGAGAATGGGAAGAGGCTTCTGCTCATGAACGTGCTGAAGATGTGAACCACTGGGCTCTACCGCTCATTCATTTGAACTTGGGCAACAAGGATCGCGCCTTCGAATCTCTTGAGAAAGCCTTCGAAGCCCGCACAATCACTCCGTTCCTAGTCAAACTTATTCCGTTCTTTGACGAGATGACTTCTGATCCGAGATTCGATGAGCTGATGAAGAAATTCGTCCGCTCACTTGGCGGCACATGAGTATGACGAATGAACGGTGGCTCAGATGGGCAATAGCACGATACTACCGCTCGAAGGGCTACAAGGTTTCAATGAAGCCCGCACGAGTAGGTAACGCGATGGTCGACGGTATTGCGATCGGGCCCGAAGGCGAGCGGATAGCGATAGAAGTCAAATCACCAAGCGATGATATAGTCCGTGGCATCGGGCAATGCTACGAAGCGTTAGTTGCGGGATATAGCCGAGTAGTTCTTGTCACGACATCACGGGTCGCAAGGAAGCTGAAGAAGCGAGTATTCCAGCGGAGAGGTATAAGGTTGATCGGTATTGACGCGAAGGCTCGAATCCATAGATACGATGCCGACGGCTGGAGACTTTTGGGTTAGCCTAGTCTTTCTCTCAGGAGCTCAAGGAAGTCCCAACGAGTTACTATGCCTGTTGGGGCTTTCATATCTTCGCCAAGCATCACCGCGTAGAAGTGGGTTAACGCGCTCGCCACAGAGGACATGGATGAGTCAGGCCGATATATCGCGGACGTTTCGATAATCTCTGCGTCGCCAATTTTCATGTTCCGCAGCGTGTCTATCCAATTGCCCGTAAAGTTCTGAATGTTAGGATGAAGCATTCTTTCTAATATCATCCTGTCAGTAACTAGGCCCAAGTACTTGTCGCCATCGTAGAGCGGCACCTGAGTGAAGTTCCCATCGATAAGCTTCGTTGCGGCAGTCGCTACCGTCTCATGCGCAAATACCTTCACAAGGTCTCGCGGACGAGAAATGGAATCGATTGCCTGGTGTGAGAGCGGAGACAATCTCCGCATAAGGTAGTTGACGAGGTCCGCCGCTTGATCATAGCGCAGCCCATGTTTGTCAGAGAGCATCCGCGTAATCGTAGACTTGTCTTCATCTAAGACTTCGGCGAGTTCGGCTCGTGGTACTTTTGCTCTGTTTGCCCATTCATCGATTAGTCTCAGCAAGTCTTCGGCCTGTGGAAGATAGAGAAAAGTCGGATCTCTGTGGTCTCTGTCCATGGCATAAAGGGGAGAAGACCACGATTTATGCCTGCTTAAAAACAACCAGAATTGAGCAAATGCCTGTAGAAGCATAGTATCTCTTAGACAAATGGAATGTCGAGGAGGTGAAAGAATGAGTGAACTAAATGAGCCCAAGGAAATCCGCAAGGAAGTGAGAGACCTGCTCGAAAGGGGAGATCTCTGGCGAATTGTGGATGAAGCACTTGGAGTAAGAATCAGGGAAGATCCTGTCGCGAGACAGGCAACCTTCGCAGTTATGCTTACAGCCTTCCAGCGCAAACCTGCTCACATAATGCTCATTGGCGAATCAGCACTCGGCAAGTCATGGCTACTTGCTAACACAATACAGTTCATCCCAACAGAGAACCAGGCACTGATCGGGTCGTCGACACAGAGAGCTTGGTTCTATGGTGGTGAGGAGGTCATGCGACCTCACCCGCTTATCCCAGACAAGCAGGTCCTAGATCATTATGAGGTAGACTGGAGAAACAAAGTCGTTGGAATACTCGACAATGTGACTCCACAAACCATCAAGGACCTCAAACCCGTCATGAGTCACGATACCCCCGAAGTTGAAATTCAGACTTCGGAGCAAGGTCGCGGAGGAGGTCGTTGGCAGACGAGAAGGGTGAGGATCATCGTTTGTCCCTCGTTTGTCAATTGCAGCACACACTTGAAATGGGATGACGAGCTCAGCTCAAGACACTTCTACCTGACACCCAGGGATGCCCCCGAGAAATACGAGGCATCCGCAGAACTGCTCAATGAGTTCCACACAACCGGCAAGCTACCCACGAGTGAGATGGGTCCCCAAATCCAAGATGCAATAAGGTGGCTCAGAGACGCTAACCTACAAGTTGTCATAGCAAAAGATACAGCAGCACAGATCAAAGCCGACTTCAAATGGAACAGTGGAAGGGACATCAGGGATTATGAGAGAATGCTAACGCTGGTCGAAGCGGTCGCATGGCTCCATGCGTTCCAGAGGGAACGTACGGATACAGGCGCAGTCATTGCAGACAATCGAGACCTGGAAATCGTGAAAGGATTCAGTGATGAATTGCTAAAGATCACTAGAACAGGAACAAGTGCTCAGGTCCTCGACTATTACGAGAGAGTTCTGAAACCCTTATCGGAATCAGAAGGGATGCTGACGTATGATGCGATTCAGCAGAAGTACTTCGAAGCATACAATAGAAGGCTTCACAGAGACATCCTGATACTTTACAATAAGACATTGCAGGACTTGAATAAGATCGAGCTAACAAAAGACTCCATAGATAGGAGAAGATGGCTCGTCCGTCTAGTACTATAGCACTGGGCGTTTGGCCCAGTCCCTGAATTTTCCCCTTTTTTCTAACTATATGTATTCTGAAACTACTACGACGGAGACGGAGAAGATAGACCACTCATTCAATGAGGTAGTTCTATAATACATATATCTGGATTAGTGGGTCGAGCAAAGCGACGACCCGAGATGAGCGGATCAATGGGCCTCACAATGATGGGCGGATAAAGTGCCCCCGGGGCCATGGACAAATCAAGAGAGATGCGCATGAGATCTGACCTCCAATAGCCTTCATAGGTCATACCGAATCTGGCGATAATGGGGCGGATTTTCGGGCCCAATCGTCAAGATTCTGCCTCCGAATGCCAAACGGAGCACGATTCTAGCTCCCCATCAAACGGGAATACCCTCTTACGTGAATCAAATTACGAGGCAATGTTGGCTATGGTCTAGGCATCGCCTATCCTCGTGGTGCCATACCGTCCTCACGACCCAATCGAGGCCTCGTCTCGATATCACCCACATACAAGGATGCACGCATCACACCATATGGATCCCATATCCCCCACACACTCATACACGCCCATACGTACTGTCCCACACGTCATACGACCGTCATGCAGGCATGCCCAAAAACAGGCTCCCATTTGCCAATTCGAATTTACAACAACTAGGCTCAAGAAATTGATCGGATGATTCTCGGTCCTCCCTTCTGGCGAACATTCGAAGGTTTTGAAATCATGACGATATCCGAGAATCTTACGATGATAGGCGTGGGATCAAACGAAAATGAAGAAAGAGAATGAAGAAGAAACATCATCATAATGTCCTGTTTTGTTCGCGTCTTCGTCGTCGTTTTTCTGTATTGCGCAACAACGTGTATAGATCGGGAGCCACTGGCATATTCTGTTGGACTGATAGTGTCTAGACGTGTAAGGTACCTTGACATAGACGTGTATACATTGCGACCCTCTGGCAAACCTTTTATGCAAAAACCTGTGAAGGTGCCTTACGGGATTCCTAACCGGTTGATGAAAATGAGTAATCACACTAGGGACCTGAAGGCAATTCGCTCATCGCAGACCGGGTCGATTCGGACTATTATTGCCGAACTCTACTCGGAGGCGAACTCGTGATCCTCGCACGAGATGCCGATTCTTGGGTTGCAATGCGCACACTGGCAGGCGAAGAGCAACAGAAACTCGCAGATCACCTTACGACTCACGCAAAAATACCAAACTGCATGGCGAATGGCTCGACTGAAATCATCCTTGCAACAAAGGAGCAGCCAGTTCTTCTTGTCTTGGGCGCAGTTGAGTACATTGCTCGAGAAGATCAGTGGCATAGACTAATTCCAGCACTCAGCCAACCGGAGCTCTTTGTTGCGATCAGCAGGTTGCAGACAGGACTCTCCAAAATGGGGTTGGACCTGATCGTGGCGCACTCTCTGAAGGATCTTCCGAGAATCCTAACTATACTTTCTGACCCACATGCCAAGATAATTGTGAAGTCAGCCCTCGAACCATTTCGCTACAATATGGATAGCAATTTCTATGACGAATGGTGGTCGCCCCTTACCGGTTCTCTAGTGAAGTACGCAGTCGGGTTCCGCATCGTGTCAATCGTCCAAGAGCATCTTGAGAGAATATATCGACTAGTAAGCGAAGGCAAGAATCCAGCGCTTGCACTGTTAGAGGAAACAGAGGATTGGTAGAATGCTGACTTCGGAACTAGAAGCATCGGGCAATGAACTCGATTGGGTTCGGGTATTTGACTCGAGCAAAGGATTCGGTTTGTCAATCTTTGTGACGTGTCCGTTCTGCGGATCAAACCTGTTCGTGGCACGGTCTAGAGACAAAATCGAGTCTTGCTGCGAATGCAACTTCGTCCTTGACGAAAAGGACTTTGGCTCAATATTGGCTCTCGGAGTTGAGATAGGACTATGCAGGACAAAGGCCCCTGTGGCCATCTCAGGGCTGCCCAGCTCAATACTGGCAAGAAGCACGAACGGAATAATCGAACTTAACGAGAAGTACTGTGGCCTCGTCAACCATTTGAATGTGGGTTTTGATCGAGTTCTCTTCTGGTTATTTGTGCTCGGCCACGAGTCAGTCCACATCTACATCGAGAAGAAGTACCACAAGGTCAGATACGCATTGGATATGGTGATCGTCGAAGCGCACGATATGGTAATATCAGATCCTACCATGATTCCCTCTCTGGAGCGTGAGAACGGCTTTTACATTCGTACCATTGACACGATACGTAGGAATCAAGAAAGAATAGCAAACAAGCATATGACGAACCTCACCAAGACCCGTTATGCGTTTATCTATGAGGGATTCCTGCGCGTCTACTTGAAACTGCCACCATATGCTCAGCAAATGCTGATGCCATACATAGATCTAAGCAGGCTAACAGGATGAGAAGAATTCCGGTCGTGCCGCCGGGGCGAGAGAACAGTTATATTTGCCTACTTTGGGCCCGAAGAACAGTGTCCGCTTCATTCGTTATCGCGCTCGCCTACCTGATCTCCATAGCGTTTCTCTGCCTGATGGAACGAACAATCGAATATGCTGATGCTTCTGTGGGATTGGCTGCCCTCATTGTGAGTGCGTGGAAGCCACTTTCAAATTGGATGAACTCGAAGCTGAGAGCCATTCAAATCGGCGAGTACTACGATCAGTAGTCACGATTCACTTCCTAACTATACTCATCCATGACCAAGAGATCACGCACATCGATCAGGTCAGTTCCATCATCTGGTTAGTGTTTGTTCGCCCTGTTTAGTCTGTTCAATACCCCAGCGTATTTTGTTCCAAATTCGTTCATGTACGAAGTAGGCAACGGTCGTGTAGATGTTGCTGATTACCATGAAACCGAGTGCGACATCGACTCTTCTTGTAAGGAGGTAAATTACAGAGAGGTCCAGAACAATAATCACGGCTCGGTACGTGATCGCCTTAACTAAAGACCGCTTGGTTGTTCTACGCCCATCAATCATTTCTTATCGGTAACGACTTTCTGTAGCCATGCATTTTGGATTATCGTTAGCCGACATACCTGAGATCAGGCCAGTTCTCGGATAGCCCGATGGGCGCACATCCAATTATCCCATTTTTCTCATTTTCTCGTTTGATATCTGTGTATGATTTTCATCCCACGTGCGATCCGTCATTTCTCCTTCGATGTTTCCATGATGATGCGACTGTCATCGAGCCATCTCGTCAATCTCTTACTATCCAATGCCCTCTATGTTGGCCAATCGTTCTCATGTCATATTCACGCACCATCTCGGATATCGAAGATGATATTGTCCAATGCGCCGAGCATTACTGTAATCGTAATCGTTGACTGCGAGGAAGACGAGTTGAACGATTCTGCTTGCGTTCCTCCTCAACCATCTCTACAATCAGATGGTTCTCCTCGATTCTGACTATGAGTTCTTCTCCAACCCTGAATGGGAAACGATCGTCATTCACCAAAGGTGAAGGCATGTAGAGCGAGTGACGCCCGTCAGAACGGTAGATTTTGGTCTTTGCTCGATTGACCATTTTGCATACGGGTGTTTGCATTTGGGTCTCCAAATACTTATCTTTTTCTTGTGGATCGCCGAAATCAACATTCGAGGGTGTTGACAAAAACGTCCTGTAACAGGGTCTGGCCTCGGACGGGAACCCAACACATATATGCTATGCGCCCGTCCACTTGATCTTTAGGTCTGGGGAATCCATTATGGAGAAATGTCCGAAGTGTGGTCGTTACACCCTCGAACTCAGCTCTCTGGAACGTGTACTGAAGTGTTACAACATGGAATGTCGCCATGAAGAAAGAGTGAACGTAGATCAGTACCTAAGAGATCATGATCATTTGTCGTTGCTTGCAGAATCGCTTCGTATGAACGGGTATCACAAGCCCAGTCAATTGCGCATCACCGCATGAATTTGGGCGCACTTCGTCGCCGGTTTCATTGTCGCCTTGCTCGAACCTCGTCCTCGATAAGCCTGCGCCAAGATCCGAATAGTCTATGATACGCCCTTGCCTTGACCCCCTCGAACTTTGTCAGCGTCAATCCATGCATCTCTTTGGCCTTTTCAAAAAGGGCAACGCTGTCTATGTCAGGATACGACTCCACATAGACTATTCTCCTTATTCCTGAATACAGAATCTTCTGTGCACATGTAAAACATGGGAATGTTGTTGTGTAGATTGTGTGGCCAAGGAGACTACTCTTGCCTGCGTTCAATATCGCCATTTCTTCTGCGTGCAGAGCTGTGCATCTGCTCATTGCTCGGTCGCGAACGTACTCTCTGTACACGTCTTTTCCACAACTCGGACATTTGTGCGAGCTTCCTAGGGGTGTCAAGAATTCTTTTCCACACAATGGACAGTGACTTAACTCTCCCAGCTGCTCATCTATCCGCATTGCTCGATAACAGTCTCCAAATTCCTTGATGCAGGCACCTAGTGGCTCGGGGTTAGCGTTCCAACCAACACCCACGACTAAGCCCCGTTGATCGACTACGATCGCTCCGACTTGGCGTTTAATGCAGAGTGACATCAGCGAAGCGTTGTGTGCTATGCTCATGTACATCTCAGGCTCCGTAGGGGGCCTAAGCTTGCCTTGAAACACCTCGATGTGTTCCGTGAGCTGTCCCCTAAGCGCATTTATGGCTGCACTACGACTGAGCATGTGCTTCGGCTCATTCAATATCAGAACATCCGCCTCATACATGCAGAGACCCACTTGTTGACCGAATGGTATCCCCTCTTCATTCTGATCTCGTTGCTCGTCAACCTTGAAAGCTGTGTACGGCAACCCATGCCTCTCGTAGTCTGTCTTGATTCTGTCCCATCTTGGTTTCTCTGAACAGCACACGCCTACTAGGTAGAAGCTCGGGTAGGCCGTCCGCAGGTGTTCAACCTCTGCGGAATTTCTTATGCTGTCAAATACCAGTGAATCTTCCTTCCCAACTTCATGCTTTGCCTCTTCCACCATCGTCTTGGCTAGGAACGCGGAATCATTATGTTCCCGTCTCAGTTCGTTCCCCATGTCTTGGAGATCGCTTCTCTTGGCCTCTTCAATAGGCTTCTTGTTCTTCTCAACCCAAGCGTCCTTCACAAGGTCTGAAAGTGAGAAAGCTTTGAAATTGAAGGGGGACTTTTCTAGAATCTCTTTTCTGATTGTAGTGCATCCGCTTCCAAACGGGCCCGTGAGGCCTAAGTAAAGAGGTAACTTACCCATGTTACTGAAGTTATACCTAGTTCATAGAAAAGGCTTGTCTAGAGTTCCAAGCAAACTCTAGAAACGCGATAACGTCCCTCCCATCATATTGCCCCGTAACGTCACCCCTTCAATCATCTCGGATAGCCCGATTGGCACACATCCAATTCTCCTATTCTCTCACCTTTTCATATGACATCTACGCATGATTTCGGATACGCATGTGATAGGCATCTTGGATTCTGTCGAGCTCATAAGAAGATCGTTCGACGGACCATGCGTGATGATCCGCATACATCGATTCTCTATTCCTAGATGTCTGTCATCGTGACATCGAATCCTGTTATGACGACTATGCGAACCCTCATGCCCTATAGGTTTGAACTGACATTGTTTGGATGCTGAGGGAAGTGTGACATGTTCAGTCCCAAGGAAGGTAAAGACATGCAGGAAGAGAATCGTTCAGCCTATGGCGTAGGCCCTGACGAGACGCAGTCGAAGTCAGCTTCAGGTCGGGGGTTCGAATCCCCCCTCCCGCACCACAGCCGAACCTCCCGCATCCTTTCCAGTGGAATCATCGAGTATGGTTTCTGGATGCGTTTCCATAACTAGGCTCAAGAATGGGCATGACGATATCCCTGAATGCGTGGGATTGGAGATATGCGTGTATTTTGACTAGGCTCATATAGCTAGGTCATCGGATGCGATACTATGGATAGGCGTAAGTTCCTCAAGTATGCAGGTGCCACAGCGGCAGTTGTTGGAGCTTCCGCGCTTGGACTCAACTACCTTACTGAGCAAAGCCCTTCGATTATAGGCCAAACATCACCAACGACCCTAACGCCTAGACTATCGACCACGAACGTCCCCTCCACCGCTTCAAGCGAATCGTTCCAGCTCGCTTCTCTCGAAGGGAAATTGTTCTTTGACTACAACGGCAACGGCAAACAAGATACTGGCGAACCACCACTTGCAGGCGCATTGATTCGGTTGGATGACAATGCCGGAAATGTGGTTGCCCAGAGTCTCACAGATTCCTCTGGCGACTACGCCCTAGAAGATTTCAGAGCAGGATCCTACAAGCTCCATGTTGAAGCCGACAAGAAGTTCCACTACATGTGCAGATCTACTGACGAGTTCACAACGGTTTCAGAGGGCTATGATGTCTTGCTAGACCGAAGCCAAAGGGCAGACATCGGATTGATGGAAGGATACCTTACAATGATTACGTCTAGCAAAACAAACTTTGTCATTGACAGGTACTACGATCACAATCCAGATCCGAACGCTTACCTATGGTGGAATGGGCAGAGAGGATTTGACAAGGATTTGCCGAGGGGTTATTCCCCAAACCATCCAGGCATCGATTATTCCATGAGCGAAGGAAACATCTTGCTGGCTCAAGCACCTGGCACTTGTCGTAGTGGTGAGGATCAAGGTGGAAAGTACATCTTTATCACACATCCTAATGGTTTTATGACTTCTCATGGGCATATTTCCAAATCACTCGTAGAAGACGGCGCTTTCGTATCTAGAGGACAACCGATTGCAATTTCAGGAAAGAGCGGAGCCAATACTGAAGCGGCAAACTACCCTCACGATCATGTCGGGTTGTATTTCAATAATCGAAACGCCATAGATCAATACAGCCCCAAATTCAATATGAGTTCGCAGTACGCAGGATATTATGATGGTGCAAATGGTTACGCATGGATTCAATCAACTGTTTCTTCAAGTCCTAATCTTGATAATTACTGGACTGTGTTTGACAATCCACAATTCTTTGATTAGAACAGCTGACGATACCCACACACCATTTCGGATATCCATGCGATACGACTCATCTCGGACAGCCCGATGGGCGCACATCCAACTATCCCAATTCTCTCATTCTCTCGTATTATATCTGTGTATGATTCTCATCTGTGTGTGCGCCCACAACTAGACCCGCGCACATATTTCATAATATAGGAGAACTAGAGTGAATGAATCGCGTGCATTCAGGTGACTGCGGAGAACTCGAAGGAGCGTCGTCCTCGGCCTCGTATTGAAGCGCTTTCCGATCTGGTATTCGGGCTTTCACTTTCCTTAGCGTCTATTTCACTGATTGTAAGTCCACCAAGCAGCCCTTCGGAAATCAACAATCACATCCTGGCTTTTGTCTTTGCTTTCATACTCCTGATCACCGCTTGGATTAATTACACCAGTTCCATGTCCGTACTTCCTTTAGAGACTAGGACGGTTACTGTTCTAAACGTCATCATGTTGATGTCTGTTGCACTTGTACCCTTCCTCCTAAACGTCATAGAGCTCCCCAATCCATCGCTTGCTCCAGTCGAGAGTCTGGTGATTCGAGATTATGCTTCCACGTTGTTCGCGGTGAATCTCTCCGCTCTGTTAGCAGTACTTGGATTGTTCTCACATATTCTAGCAAGGGAGGAAGCGAACTTGGTCGCGCCCGACTT
>Ga0187886_1004270_pt1 | contig 10324 bp, 8 predicted proteins | sample June2016WEW_20_1_FD_133001 | JGI IMG/M metagenome (GOLD analysis project Ga0187886, IMG submission 133001) | Peatland microbial communities from SPRUCE experiment site at the Marcell Experimental Forest, Minnesota, USA - June2016WEW_20_150 | ecosystem: Environmental > Terrestrial > Soil >... | reverse complement strand
TACGGTTATACAATTGATACAAGATGAATTAGGAATGCAGGTGGAGGAACGCTCTATTGACCGCACAGAATTGTTTCTTGCGGATGAACTCTTTTTTGGTGGAACTGGCGTCCAGATTGTCTCTATTACTAGAATTGATCACCGACTTATCGCTGACGGAAGAATGGGACCGCTCACACTCAAATTACACGATCTATTTTTTGATGTCATGTATGGCAGAGTGGCAAAGTATCGCAATTGGTGCATGCCGGTGTATAAGAAATAGAAATGACATCTTTTTGCGAAATGAATCGAAAGCCCGGTAGTAATCCACTCAACGGGCTTTTATTTTCTAAAACAGATTCAAATTATTCATACTCAAAACACGTCTCTCTTTTTTATATTGGCTTCGGTTCAATCCTTTCGCAAATTCTTCTTGTTCGGGAATTCCTTGTTAACTTCTACGGCAACGAATTAAGCATTGGAATCATCTTCGCTTGCTGGTTAGTTTGGGTTGGGCTAGGCAGTGCATTCGGAAACTCTATAATTAAACATAATAAAAATTTGTTCCGGCTGTTTCTTGTCATTATTGCCATAACGCCTGCCATAACATTTGTTCAAATTCTCGCGGTGAAATTTGTTCGCGCATTTATCCACACAACTACCGGTGAATTTCTCTCAATGCTTGATTTGCTTGGATTCTCATTTGTTGTTCTTAGCGCAGGTTGTTTTTTGTGGGGGCTGCTCTTCACGCTCGGCGCGAAGTCACTGACTTTGGAAAAAGATGAACTCTGGTTTGGCGTGAACAAAGCGTATATTCTTGAATCCCTCGGAAGCGTCATTGGTGGCTTATTGTTTTCATTCGTTTTTGCTTCATTGTTTTTGACACTGCAGATTGTCTTTCTTATTGTTATAATTGCCTGGTGTGTGGTATTGCGCATTGCGATTTCCGAAAAGAAATGGTTAATGACGTTTTACTTAGTCGGCATGACCATCGTGTTTGTAGCTCTACTTCAGCCTATTCGTTTGCTCGAACACAAAATCAACGGTTATCAATGGTCATTCATCAACAATAAGTTGACATTCGTCCGCTCTATCGACACGAAGTATCAGAATCTCTCTCTTTTGTGTCTGGAAAATCAACATACAATATATGCTGACGGTCGGCCCGCATATAACATACCAAATACGTATGATGCTGAACTTTTTACGCATTCAATTATGATTCATCAAACTGATGCGAAACGCGTGCTTGTTTTAGGCGGAGGATTCAATGGTGTGATAAAGGAAGTTTTAAAGTATCCAGTTCACGATGTGAAATATGTTGAGATTGATCCTGCTCTTCTTCCGTTTGTCGAACCAGTTGCGAATATTCAAAATCAGCAGGCGCTACACGATTCGCGAGTTCATATCGTATATATGGATGGACGAGAGTTACTGCGTCGCAAAATGCCTTCCTTTGATGTTATTGTGATGAATGTTGGTGAACCATCAACGGCAAGCTTGAATCGATTTTATACAGTAGAATTCTTTCGGCAATGTTATCAATCCCTGAATGATAACGGTATTTTCGCTTTTTCATTTCCATCGTCCACTGAATATCTTGCGGATGAATTAAAAGACTTGAATGTTTCTATCTACCAAACATTTAAATACGTCTTCACTAACACATTGATTATTCCGGGAACGCATGCAGTACTTATCGGAACAAAAAGTACCAAGCCGTTAGTTTCACAGCCGGATTCACTTGCTCAACGTTTTACTACCACCAGAATTTCTGCTGAATACTTTACTAAATATATGTTTGAAGAATTGATGCCGCCTGACCAAATCAAGTTTATTACAAATACCTTAGAGGCCGCAAAGAGTATTCGAATTAACACCGACAATAATCCTGTGACATATTATTTTGATCTATTACTTTGGAATAAATTCCTTCAGGGAAACAACCAATTTTTTTCATACATAACAAGCTTTTGGATTTTCGTTGCCGGTAGTGTTGGCTCTGGACTAATACTACTGCTTATTCTTTTACACTTGAGACAGCCGAAGAAGCAAAAACAAATTACACTTGCCGCAATCATTACTGTCTGTGGGATGACTGGCATGGCGCTGAATCTTCTCTTCTTAATAAATTTTCAAGAAGCTTTCGGCTCAATTTATGAAATGGTTGGTGCAATGATCGCTGCAAACATGCTTGGCTTGGCATTGGGTACACTAGTTGCTTCTCAGCTCATCGGGAAATATAAACAAAAAACACTCTTGTTTGCGGTGCTGATAACAATTATCAGTGTTGTGCTTCTTTTGCCGAAACTATTAGACTTCTTATTGTTTATACGACTAATTCCTATCACACTTTTCGTTACTTTATTAAGCGGCGGATTAATTGGAATGCTTTTTGGGCTTGTGAATCGGTTTCATCTTCACAATTCATCAAATGTTGGGAGTATCTACGCGTTTGACGTGTTCGGCTCATCTATTGGCGCGCTGACAACTTGTTCTTTGCTGCTGCCGGTGTTAGGAATCCAGGAGACGGGAATCTTTCTTGCTCTCATTCTTAGTCCTGCGGTTATAGGAATAGGGTTAATGAGTAAAACCTATTAATGCGCTTTCACTTAATAAAGATTTTTTAATTTAAGTATCCGCACAACTTGTTTGTCGATCTTGGGTAAATTTGCATCGCGAAGGCATGCTTGTATGTACGTTGAAATATATGAGTGGCTTCCAGTCATCAAAGTTGCTGTTAGCGCGGGCCTGCCTAGGCGCGAATCAATTTCATACGCCATACGCATACCGGCAGTAGCGCCATAGTTGCCTTCGAATGAACCTGACAGGTTGGCATTCATCATCAATTCCTGTGCTCGGGCACGAGTTAGATTCGTTGAAGACATTTCTAATAGAGCACGGTTCAGCATTTCCAATGCTTGCGTGGTCCCATTAAACCATTGTTGGGAAGGAGTTCTATCTCCAATATGAGTTTGCAAAGTAAGATAGTACGCTATTCCTTCGTTTTGCACCACATCTAGTAATTGATCAGTAATGTTTTTTGCTTTAGTGGAGTCGGGTAAAGATTTCTGTAAAACTGAGAATACAGCATGAAAACATTCATGCGCTGTTGTGCTCAGCACTTCAACAAACTGAGCCTCAATGTTATTTTGTCTTTCAACAACACGAGCCAGATTGACAACAATAACAGGTTCACCTTTTTCTTCACTGACAAAAGTTGGAACATCATAATTCCAAACAACATGTCGCATGAATGCAGCAGCACGCTCGTTTCCGATCACCACGAAGTACACTGGAAATCTGGTAGAGATTTTCGCTTGTTTTGGAAAGAACGAAGCAATCGTTGCGACGATACGTCTGTCCAATTGTCTGTGTTTAATTTCTAGAAGAAGCTTTCGAAGTTCTTCGATATGTTTTTTTGTAGGTGAAAAACCATACACATCACTTTCAAATCTTGAATTATTCCTGGCTAATTCAAGCTGTTGGCGGAAGTCGTCGTCGGCTTTCTCTGTGCGCGCAAGCGCTACGCTTGTCGCAGCGGCGAGCTGATTTCCACGAAGTTCTGCAACATATTTTGTGTTTCCAGTGCCGTGGTCAAAATAATCTAACGTTTGCTCGGCGGCGCTATAATCAATGCCAAGCGAGAAATCGAAGTTTGGATTTGTCTGAGAATACAGAGTAAGTTGCAGAATGAATACCAGTCCAAAATAAATAATAGAAAAAATGACTGGCTTTAAAGATCTCATATTATTATCCGCTTAATAAGAATTATTAAATGTAAAGATACGGGGAAAGGATTAGCATGTCAAACTTACGTTAATCTTAGTGTTTCTAGCTTGAGATTTTACTCATAAAATGATAAATGACTCGTTTAAAAAAATATTACTCATGAGAATAAATAGTAGTGAAACCGGAAAAGGCTTCAATATTCGAAATATTACACTCTTGCTTTGTGTAGAATAATCAGTTGTGCGTAATTTTCTGCCGATGTGAATATGGTTTCTCTATTCGGAAATTAATACATTATTATATGATGAATATTTTAAAACCATGGATCGAGGCTGCACGGCAAAAAAAGTTATCGCTTGCTCTTGCTAGTACACTTTCGTTCGGACTCGGATTAATATTCAGATAAACAAATCCGCTACACGATCTTTAAAGGTATAATATAATAATGCAAGTTGTCGTAGCCGGCGGAAGCGGTTTGATTGGAAAAATGTTAATTGACAGACTTCTTCAAGCACACCATGAAGTAACATTACTTTCAAGAACTCCGGAAAAAGCCAAAAAATATTTTGCTTCTGTGCACGTTGAGTTCTGGAATACGAAGATTAATAGAGCTTTAGTTGATATTTTAGATGGAATCGATGCAGTTATCAATCTTGCCGGAGAACCCATCGGTGCAAAACGGTGGACACAAATACAAAAGGAGAGAATTCTTTCCAGCCGTATTGAATCAACACAAGCTATCGTCAGTGCAATCAAACAGACTAAATGTAAACCCTCGGTATTGCTAAACGCTTCCGCTGTCGGTTACTATGGCAATGTGCCGGTAGGCGAAGTAACCGAAGCCAACCCAAAAGGTACAGGATTCCTTGCTGGTGTCTGTGAATTGTGGGAGGCAGAAGCATTGAAGGCTCAAGAATTTGGCGTGCGTATCGTTTTACTGCGTACTGGAATTGTGATAGACAAAAACGGTGGCGCGTTGCATAAACTTCTTTTTCCATTTCAATTTTTTATTGGCGGACCGCTAGGTTCCGGCAAGCAGTGTTTTCCGTGGATTCATATAAAGGATGAAGTAGACGCAATACTCTTTGCGATGGAGAATAAATATATTAAAGGGCCATTAAATCTTGCCGCGCCAGAATCCTTACAAATGTTAGAATTTTGCAGGAAGCTTGGAAAAGTTCTTCACAGACCATCGTGGATGCATGTGCCTGCATTTATGTTAAGACTTGCGCTTGGCGAAATGGCTGAACCGTTATTGCTGCACGGACAGAAAATGATTTCCCAAAAATTAATTGATGGCGGATTTAAATTTCAATTTCCGAAACTTGAAGATGCATTGAAAGATCTACTTACTTAGCGAAGTGGTACACGAAATTGAATTTTCGCACCGCCACCGAGTTCATCTGAAACATCAAAATCGTATAGCGTGGCGCCAACGTACGCGTCAATTATATTGAGGAAATATGTTAGACCAAGGTAGAGAATAAATTCATCTCGTTGATTGTGATAGAAATCGCGCGCGCTCAACAGATTCTGATCTCCAGAATGAGCTGCTGTATCCAACCGAACCGACTCTGAAAATTTTCTACGATAATCTTCATATTGACTATTCGCTTTTATTGCGATAGAACTAAGGTAGACACCAAATCCATAAATGAGTGGGATCGTGTAATATCGATGAGCATACACTTGTCCGGCTCCGGGAAGTAAAGCGGAAAATAGCATCGCTAACGATCCGGATTTGGCGTGCACGTCAGAGATGAGTTTTATTTTACCAGATTGAATACCGAGTGAGTCGTTTGATAAGTATTGAGCTTCTGTTGTATCCGATTTAATCAAAGCGGATATGACTTTGGTTTGTGCGGCAGCATTAATGTTTGAAATAAAGAAAAAGAATATTGCTGCAATCAACAGCATTACAAATTGGTTTTTTGCCGATAGTTTTTTCAATACGGCAGTCATTTCTCAACAACGGCAATAGCTTCAATTTCTACTCGAATATCGCGTGGAAGCCGTGCTGCTTCTATCGTACTACGTGCGGGTGCCGAGGTGCCGAGGAATTCGGCATACACTTCGTTCATGGCAGCAAACTCGTTCATATCTTTTAGGAAGACCGTTGTCTTAACTACGGATGCGAATGAAGCTCCGGCGGCAATAAGAATAGCTTCAAGATTCTTCATTACCTGTCGTGTTTGTGTCTTGATGTCACCTTCAACAATTTTACTGGTAGTAGGATCCATTGGTCCCTGACCAGCAGTATAAAGAAATCTTCCATCTACCAGTATCCCCTGACTGTAATGGCCAATTGGTGCAGGTGCTTTTTCTGTTAGAACTTTTTTGATATTCATAAGAATAGTTGGCTTTAAAATTTATTAATAAGAGTTGAACGCTAAAAGATTATTATTTCTAATTGCTGCCTATCAATTATCCAAACATTACTTCCCGGTAAACAAATCCATCAACCGATCAAAATCATCCAGTGAATAGTATTCTACTATGATTTCACCGCGTCCAGGTCCTTTGGCTTTAACTTTGACTTTTGTGCCGAGCGCCTGGCGCAATTTTTCCTCCATGCTTTGAATACTTGCCGATGCGCTATTGTTTTCTTTATGCGACACGGACTTTTTCTTAGGTTGTTGAGCGGCGCGTACAATATCTTCCACTTTTCGCACTGACAGCCCGCCATCTACAATCTTTTCGTACAATCGCAATTGTATCCGTTCATTCGGAAGTGCGATGAGCGCTCGCGCGTGTCCCATCGAAATTTTATCTTTGCGTAATCCATCCTGTATTTTCATCGGCAGTTTCAGTAGACGGATGAAATTAGTGACAGTGCTTCGATCTTTGCCTACACGTTTTGCAATCACATCTTGTGTCATGTGACATTCATCAATGAGGCGCTGGTAGGCGTTGGCAATTTCCATCGAGTTCAGATATTCGCGTTGAATATTTTCGATTAACGCAAGTTCTAGCATCTCTTCGTCAGTTTCAACGGCAATGATGTATGCAGGAATCTGCCGCAAGTGTGCCGCTTGAGTCGCACGGAGACGGCGTTCGCCGGAAATAATTTGATACCCCGTATCAATCCGCCGCACGGTAATCGGCTGAATGACGCCTTTCTCTTGTATAGATCGCGTAAGCTCTGATAGCGATTCCTGATCGAAATCTATGCGTGGTTGGAATGGGTTCGGTTTAATCTTTGCTATGTCGATACTGGCGATGATGCCAGTCTCGCCTGTGTCGCGTCCGATGGAACCGTCTCGCACATTCACTTCCATTCGCGAGTTCTTCGGAATTAGCGCATTGAGTCCGCGTCCGAGAACTGATTTTTTCTGATCACTCATAAGCTTATGGTCCAATGAAAGTTTTTTCCTGTATCAGAGGTTCAATGGCAAAGAACTTGTTGTTCTTTAATATTTCTTTTGCCAATTCCATATAATTTCTTGTACCGATACAGATTGCATCGTAAAGAATGATCGGTTTGCCAAAACTTGGTGCTTCACTTAATCGAATATTCCGTGAAACAATCGTGGAGAAAACTTTATCGCCGAAGTAACGTTTCACTTCTTCCACAATTTGATTTGAGAGCCGGAGGCGCGAATCGAACATTGTCAGCAAAACGCCTTCGATATCAAGATTGGAATTCAGTGTTTTCTTGACCATGTTGATAGTGTTGAAAAGCTGACCGAGTCCTTCCAATGCAAAGTATTCGCATTGAACGGGAATGAGAACGGAATCGGCTGCCGTTAAAGCATTTAAAGTCAATAAGCCAAGTGAGGGCGGACAATCTACAACTATAAAGTCGAAGCGTTCACGTATCGGTAAAAGCGCATTCGTAAGCAAACGTTCTCGATTTTGAATCTCTACCATTTCAATTTCAGCACCGACAAGATTGATATGCGATGGGAGAACAGATAGGTAAGGCATTTGTGTCGGTTGAATTGCTGCTGCTGCTTCTACTTCTCCAACAAGTACTTCGTAGATTGTTTTTCCATCGATTCCGGTAGAGCCGACACCGCTTGTTGCATTCGCTTGTGGATCATTATCGACTAATAATGTGCGCTTCTCCGCTACAGCTAATGAAGCTGCTAGATTAATTGCGGTCGTTGTTTTACCAACGCCTCCTTTTTGATTAGCTACGACAATTATTTTTGCCACAATGGCTCAGCTGTCTTTAATTATTAGTGATTGGTTGCGAAAAATATAATGTTTTTTGCCTGATCAAGCAAACTACTCAGTCATTATCTAATAATATAGAGTAGGCAATTGTAACACGATTGGCATGTTTTCCGTATAGAATGAAAGAATATCAAATTGAGGTTTAAATGCTTACATTTATTCTTTGGATCATTCTTCTTTTCTTATGTTGGCCGTTGGCTTTGTTGGCGGTTGTGTTATATCCAATCGTTTGGCTTCTGATGCTTCCGTTTCGCATAATTGGCTTGACAATGAATGGCCTTTTTGCTGTTCTCTTTGCGCTGATCACGCTGCCTACGAGAATTCTGCATGGACCGGGACCAAAGTGAAGAATGAAAAATTATTCGTCTGCTAAGGGCGCTAACTACATTATTATCTCTTCTTTATCGCTTTTCAATTGACATTTCGTTGCAATTCGACGCATTTTTTGTAATCTTTCATTCAAATTCATATGGTAGTTATCTCTGTGAATCAACATATATTTCGTATAGTCATAATTTTGTTTGCAGCTATGCCATTATTGGCACATGCGCAAGACATTGCCACACCGCAAACCCGCATAACTATCATCAAGCCGGACATCCTTGCGGCAAAGTCACAATATCCCAAATTGATTTCCTTTCACTCAGTGCGGCGACCGCGTGTTGCAATAGTGCTCAGCGGTGGTGGCGCACGTGGTATCGCCGCTATTGGTGTACTACGAGTTTTAGAACGCAACAATATGCCTATTGATCTGATTGTTGGCACGAGCATGGGCAGTGTAATAGGCGGTTTGTACGCTATGGGATATTCAACTGATCAGCTTCAACGATTGGCAGATACGACGAATTGGGACGATCTTTTAAGTTACAATGACGAGTCAAGGCGTCGTGATCTCTTTCTCGATCAAAAAATTGCGCGCGACAAGAGCATTCTTGTACTACGTTTTGAAGGTCTAGAACCGGTTATTCCACAGGCATTTTCTACAGGTCAGCGATTATCAAATTATCTGAACATCCTTACACTACAGGGACTCTACCATCCTGATCCTAGTTTTGATGATCTTCGTATTCCATTCCGTGCGGTTACAACAGACCTTGTTACAGGGAAAAGAGTAGTGATAGACAGAGGTGATATGACGGAAGCGCTGCGTGCTAGCATGGCAATACCGTTGTTATTCAGTAGTATGCCGCGCGATTCTATGCAGCTTCTTGACGGCGGATTGATAGATAATCTTCCAGTAGATGTTGCTATTGCAGAAAAAGCAGATATTGTTATTGCTGTTGATATGGTAAGTCCGCTAAGACCAAAGAGCAAACTCAATGCACCTTGGGAAATTGCAGATCAGATTACCACTATTATGATGCAGGAGGCAAATAAGCTTGCTCGGGCAAAAGCGAATATTGTTATTACACCGAGATTGGGTGATCATCTAGCTTCTGATTTTATAGGTATCGATTCGTTAGTTACTGCTGGCGAATTTGCTACTGAACAAATAATGCCCCTTTTAAAAAGACTCGTAGATGAACGCATGTTCCGATTGTATTATGCAGATAGCACTGTACAGTACGAATTGCCTCGTTTCTCTTGGTCTGGTTCATTACCGCCGCCATTTCAAGATAGCCTCAAGAAGTACGAAAAGCGCGGTTGGATAACGAAGATAGATCTTCGCCGCTTTGTAAACAATTTGTATGATGAGGGTGAGTACGCTTCTGTAAGTGGAATAGTAGAACAACGGACGGATTCTACGTTCATTGAGATCCGCAGCACTTATAATCCCATTCTTCGTAATGTTAAAATTTCAGGCAATCGGATTTTTAGTTCCGATACATTGCTAACAGTGTTCCAACCAATGCTCGGCAATTATCTAAATATGCATTCTATGAACCTAGCTATTGAACGGTTACTCGCAATTTACCGCAATGACGGCTATTCACTCGCCCGCGTGACCGACATTCAACTCGATTCCTTATCCGCTACAACCAATGTCATGCTTGATGAAGGAATGATATATCGTATTACATTAGCGGTACAAAAAAGTCCCGCGATTGGATTATTTGGCGTGAGCTGCCATTTAAAAATCAGAGTCTTTTCAATATTTCTAAGATAGCCAAAGGAATTTCAAATCTCTATGGCACAAATCTTTTTGAACAGATACTTATTACGACTCATCATGAAGACAGCACTGGAAAATACAACGTAACTACTCTTAAAGCTAGAGAACGAAGCACAGAGTTGATTCGTTTCGGTTTGCGCGTGGATGATGAACGCAATATCCAGCCATCGATTGATATTCGGGATGAAAATTTATTTGGAGCCGGTGCGGAACTCGGTTTGCTGATTGGCGGAGGTACTCGTAACCAGACTTATCTTGGAGAACTGAAAGCGATCCGAATCTTCAATTCCTACTTGACGTTCAGTTTAAAAGGATATT
>Ga0187886_1004269_pt1 | contig 10324 bp, 7 predicted proteins | sample June2016WEW_20_1_FD_133001 | JGI IMG/M metagenome (GOLD analysis project Ga0187886, IMG submission 133001) | Peatland microbial communities from SPRUCE experiment site at the Marcell Experimental Forest, Minnesota, USA - June2016WEW_20_150 | ecosystem: Environmental > Terrestrial > Soil >... | reverse complement strand
TTGTCATTCTTCATCGCCTTTTTCTCTCCCATAACTTTTTTGGGAGATTTTAGGCGATGTATGATTTAGTTATCGATGTTATGACAGAATTTTAGTTAGCGATGTTATGACGTAAGCCCCCTAAGCAATAGAAGTTTAAGAAGTAAACCTATTCAACTGTCAAACAGCAAAGGCAGGGTCAGAAAGGGTCCTGCTTTTTTTGTTTTTGCACTTTTCAATCTGTTATCATTGAGCTTCAATAGTCTATTGGATTGCAGATAAGTATGTATAATCGTCAATCAACCCCGATACTAACATTGTCTGTCAGGTCAACTCTCTTTCAGGACACATAGATCTTCCAGGCCATAAGAAAAAGCCAGAGGGTAAGTTGTCTTGGCTTTTGCTTATGCAAGATTTCTGATCCAATTTTATTCTCGCTATCCCTGCTGCCAAAACAGGCGGCCGTAGACTTTTGGGCCTATTTTGCCGCAAGGTTATTTCTGAAAGTTGGATATAATGAATAATGAAAGAAGATTTAGGTTAATCTCTTGTTAGGAATGCTGTTAGAGGAGAAACACATGGAATCCATTTCTTCTCCCGAGAAGATCAGGATGCGCCCGGATCAGACGCTCCAGGTTCCCAGTTACCCGATCATCCCTTTCATCGAAGGGGATGGCATTGGCCCGGACATCTGGAAGGCTGCGGTACGCGTCTTTGATGAGGGGGTCGAGAGATCTTACGGCCAGGGAAGAAAGATCTCCTGGCTGGAGACCTTCGCCGGGGAGAAGGCCCAGAAGAAGCTGGGGACGCCAATCCCCGAACAGACCCTCCGGACAATCGAGGATCACAAGGTAGCGATCAAAGGTCCGCTCTTTACGCCGGTCGGCGGGGGGATGCGCTCCATAAATGTAGCCCTGCGCCAGGCGTTAGACCTCTACGCCTGCCTCCGTCCCGTGCGCTACTTTCCCGGCGTACCCAGCCCGCTGCGGCATCCCGAGAAGCTCGACGTGGTCATCTTCCGCGAGAATACGGAAGATGTTTACGCGGGCATCGAATGGCCCCAAGGCAGCCCAGAGGCTTTGAAGCTGCTCGCTTTTCTGGACAAGGAGTTGGGGGAAAAACTGCCCCTGGATTCTGGCATCGGGATCAAGCCCATCTCCGAGGGACGCACAAAACGGTTAGTCCGCCGATCGATCGCTTACGCTTTACAGCACGGGCGTCAATCTGTAACCTTGGTGCACAAAGGAAACATTATGAAATACACCGAGGGCGCGTTCCGCGATTGGGGGTATCAGCTCGCCCGGGAAGAGTTTGGCCAGTTTACCCTTACTGAGGAAGAATTTCTTAGGGAGCACAACGCCAAACTCCCCGCAGGAAAGATCATCCTCAAAGACCGTATGGCTGACGCTATGTTCCAGCATCTCCTCATCCGTCAAGAAGAATATGAGGTCTTAGCCATGCCCAACCTGAATGGCGATTATTTTTCAGACGCCTTAGCGGCCCAAGTGGGAGGCTTGGGGATGGCCCCGGGAGCAAACGTGGGAGACAGAGCGGCCGTCTTCGAGGCCACTCATGGAACCGCCCCCAGTCATGCCGGGAAAGATATGGTCAACCCCAGCTCTTTGATCCTTTCCGGCGTGATGATGCTGGAACATCTCGGGTGGAAAGAGGCCGCGGCCCGGATCGTCAAGGCCTTAGAACGGACGATCCAAGAGAAGACGGTAACCTACGACCTGGCCCGCCAGATGGAGGGGGCCAAACTTTTGAAATGCTCGGAGTTCGCCGACGCCATCATCGACCACCTGTAGCCCTCGATCTCTCCCTTTTTACCGGGGCCCCATCACAAAATTCCTTAAAAAAACTCCTAAATCCGCAAGACGAACCCCTCACCTTTATCCTCTCCCCCCGATGGGGAGAGAGGTCAGGGTGAAGGGGCGATGTAAGAAGCAGAAGGAGCTAGGCCCGCCTTTTCGACGGGTAGGGGATGAGGGCGGCCGGAATGAGGGCTAGCCAGGGAATGAAAACGATGATCCACAGGGTAAGAGGAACGCCCCAGCGGTCGGCGACGAGTCCTAACACGGCGGCTCCTATCCCTCCGGTGCCAATGGCAAAGCCCAAAATCAGGCCGGAAGCCATTCCCACATGTTTGGGCAGGAAAGACTGGCCCATGACCATGGTGACAGCGAAGGAAAAGATTAGGATGAAACCTGCCAGGATAAACCAGATAAATGACCAGATGCCGGAGCTTATTAGAAAAAGAACTAAAAGGGGGCAGGAAAAGCCCAGGCTGAAAAGAAGAATTTTTTTATACCCGAAACGATCGGCCAGTGGTCCACCGATGAGGGTCCCAAAAGTTCCGGCAGTGAGGAAAGCAAACAGGAGATTCCCGGCCATCATCGGGTCCCCCTTCATATAATTAATGTAATAAAAAGGGATGAAGGTCATCACCCCAATATGGGCCCAGGAGCGCAGCATGACCATCCCGATCAATAAAGACATTGGGTAAATCACCGACTTCTCCGACACCGCAGTCGGAGTTGAGAAAGACGAAGAACGGATGGCCGGCCGGCGCACCCGCCAGAAGTTGCTGAGGAGAAATACCCCTGCTAAGGTCACGCCCGGGATCAAAAAATACACGGATCCTTTGAGGCCAAAGTTCTTTACGGAATAAACCGCAAGCAGCGGCCCTAAGGCTATGCCAAGGTTTCCGCCTACGCCAAAGACAGACATTCCTGTTGCCTTCTTCTCGCCGGCGAAAAAGTTGGCAGTCCGCCACCCTTCGGGGTGATAAATGGCTACCCCTAAGCCACTCAAGACCACCAGGATGATCATTTGGGGGTAACTAGAGGCCCATCCCAAGAGGGCAATCCCCAAGCCTGCGCAAAAACAACCCAATGGCAGAAACCAGAAAAGAGATTTCCGGTCTGTTATATAGCCAAAGACTGGCTGGATCACTGAAGAAGTAAGGTTGGAACATAGGATGATTGTCCCAGCCATGGCATAAGAAAGGCCTAAAGCCTCCTTTAAGAAAGGGAGGAGTGCGGGCAGGGCCCCCTGGGGCAGATCATCTACTAAATGGCCGATGCTCAGGAGGATGAGTCCCCTGTAATCGATCTTTTTTCCTGTTTCCATCTTCTCGGTCAAAACTTTCTCCCTCTCCCGCTCTCCCCTTCAATTGTTCCTTCCCGACCGGATCACGCTGTCCTTGGCGGCGTCCAGGGTCATCCTGCCCGGGTCCCAAATACCCTCAAATCAATGGCCAAGCCAGCCGGTGTCTGAGGTCAAGAATCAATGTTTAAACGCTCTCTGACCGGTAAAGACCATGGTCACCTGGGGCCTGGCCTCATTGCAGGCTTGGATCGATTCGAAGTCGCGGTCCGATCCACCCGGGTGAACGATGGCGGTAACTCCTTCCTTGATTCCCACGTCCACCCCATCCCGGAAAGGAAAGAAGGCATCGGAGACCATCACCGCCCCTTTGATTCCCCCATGATCTTCCCTGGTCTGCCGGTCGATCTCTTCTTTGATTGCCGGATTGCGCTTCCCCTGCGCAATCTCCATTTCCAGAGTCTTATAGGGAATCCCGTATTTGTGGAAGCAAAGTCCATCGGCATACTTGGTGTAGGCTTTGAACACCGCGATCTCCGCCACCCCTACCCGGTCTTGTTCCCCCGTACCGATGCCGACGGTCTGCCCGTCTTTAACATAAAGAACTGAATTGGAAGAGACTCCCTGCTCCACGGCCCAGCCAAAGGTCATATCGGCATACTCCTTCTCCGTGGGCTGCCGGGCGATGGTGTAAGTTTTTCCTTTGTAGGTGGCCGTGGCTTTCTGGAAATCCTTCATCCTCTTGATGGCATTCAAAGAGGACTGCTGCACGATAATGCCGCCGTCCATCAGGGATTTGAAGTCCACAAAGCGCGTATCCCGGTACTCCGCCAAGCGGTCCATTCGCGGCACCCGGATGATGCGCAGGTTCCCCCGCCGCTTTAGGATATCCACCGTGGATTCTTCATATTCCGGTGCTACGACGACTTCCAAATAATTTTCACTGGCCCTCTCCGCCGTGCCTTTGTCCATCGCCCGGTTAACCGCCAGGCACCCCCCGAAGGCTGCAATGCGGTCGGCCATGTTCGCCCGGTCATAGGCGTCGGCGAGAGTCCAGCCATAGGCCACGCCGCTCGGGTTGTTGTGTTTCATGATGGCCGCGGCCGGCCGGTCCATCAGATATTTCAGAATATTCAACCCATTGTCCGCGTCCGTGAAATTGATCTTCCCGGGGTGCTTTCCCGACTGGAGCATCTCCTCCTCGGAGATGGCGCTCACCAAGCCCCTTCCCGGCCCGATGAACTCGCAGCTGCCGAGGACCAGGTTACCATGGATGAGTTCGTAGAGGGCGGCCTCCTGCCCTGGATTCTCCCCATACCGTAGACCCTTCTCGATCCACTCCCCGGTTTTTTCATCTGGAATCTTCCAGCTTCTTTTCCGGTAGACCAGAATCTGATTGCCGAACTGAATGATCATCCGCTCCGGGAAATGATCCTCCATCACCGTCCGATACATTTGCTTCAAATCAGCCATGCTTTCCTCCGATTTTTATTTTTATTCCTTCCTTGGACCCCTGGAAAATCTGGGGGGCTTTGGCCAAAGGGTGAATTTCTTCTCTGGGGGAAAAAAGACGATAGGATCTTACCAAACTTCCGGACGCATTTGAAGAAAATTTTATTCTTCTCCCGCCTGGTTTGGGCAAGAAGGTCGTTCCCTTTTGGTTTTTTTTCTATTGGGGTGGGCCCAGCGAGATAAACTTCGGGAATCAACCCTTTTGTCCTCTGGGGAAAAGCATGGGGTCCACCATCAGGGGTAAAAAAGATTGAATCTCTTGGTCAATTATAATAGACTGTTTGTGCCGGAATGGAAAAAGCAAAAAGGATTTCCCCGGGCGGGCAAAATTTCTCCAAATTTATCGCCGCAGCCAAATAATGGCCCTGGATCAAGGAAAGAAAGGATCCTTATGAGCTACAAAAAAATTTTATTCCAAAAAGAAGGTCCCATCGTCACCATTACTTTTAATGACCCAGAAAAGCTCAATCCGATGGGTCTTCAGATCGGTGAGGAAACCCGTTTGGCTCTGGAAGAATGCGGGCGGGACGAAGAGATCCGGGCGGTCATCTTAACCGGGGCGGGTCGTGCCTTTTCAGCGGGAGGGGATTTGCGAGAGATTTCGAAAGAATCTCCACCTATGGTCTTCCGGGACGGCATTGCTCGGATCTTTCAGGCTGTTTTAGCGATTGCGGACCTCGAGAAGCCCGTGGTCGCGGCGGTGAATGGCCCGGCCATGGGCGTAGCCTTCAACATGGCTTTGGCCTGCGACATCCTTGTGGCCTCGGAAGAGGCTTCTTTTTCTGAAATCTTTGTCCGCGTCGGCCTGATCCCCGATGGCGGCGCTCACTTTCTCCTGCCGCGTATTGTTGGCCTGACCAAGGCCAAGGAACTAATCTACACCGGTAAAATAATCTCCGCAAAAGAGGCAGCAACTCTGGGTTTGGTCAACCAGGTCGTTCCCCCAGATAAACTCAATTCCGCCGCCCGGGAATGGGCCGACCGTCTGGCCCAAGGCCCCACCCGGGCGATTGGGATAGCCAAAAAAATCCTGAACAAGAGCTTTCAGAGTAGCCTGGCCGACATCATCGAGATGGAGACGGAAATGCAAACCTTGCTCCATGAGACCGAAGACCACAAGGAAGGAGTTGCCGCGTTTTTTGGAAAAAGGTCTCCATCTTTTAAAGGTAGATAGTCCTACCCACCTTTTTGTTGAACCTCATCATTATCGATTGGCCAGAGACTGGATTGGGCTTCCTAATACAAACCCTCCCACGGAGCCACTGGGTCTTTCTCAAACCTGCTCCTTTGTATTCTGCTCACCCTTCTCTTAGCCACAACCCTTGCCAGGGAGCTCCTGCGTCTTTCTCAAAACCTTTGTTCATTAGAGTTTCAAGAATCGCATGGTGCTTCTTCTCATCTTCCCATATCTGTTTAAAGATATATTGTAGGGCAGGCGTCTTTGTCAGAGATTTAATTTCTGCAACAAATTCCCTATGCTTTCTCTCCATATCGCTATGCTTCTCTAATAAATCCCAGACTTCGTTTCTTTCCTTCGTCCCCACAATTTTCTTATACTCGAGGATTTCCAAGGCTGCCCGACCCAAATCGGCATGTTTTCGCGAATCGTGCTGAATGGCTCGCAGCAAATATTTCACAGTTGGATTTTCCGCTTGATTGATGGTCTTCTCAGTCAGATCAATCACTTGCTCCTCGATTCTAATGAGTTGATCCACCTTTTTCTTTAACTGATCAATACTTTCTTCCTTGACCATAAAAATCCCCCCCTTTATTTTTTTTGTATGACCAAAATCTGAAAGATTCCTATCGGCAGCTCGGCCTCCTCTCCCCCCTCCCCTTTTTAGGAAGAGTTTAGCCCTGTCGGCGCAAAAACCCAACTCATATTTTTATTTTACTCAGAATGGTCCAAAAATAAGATCAGGGGGAAACTGTATTTTATGGATAAAAAGACCGTATTTTGAACCCAACTTACTACAGAAATCAAAACAAATAAGCATGTGGAATCTACTCATTTCATCCTGGGAAGACTCATTGAATTAATTTTTTCTGAAAGATGAATAAAAAATTTTTATAAAAATCTATTTCTTGACGATTAGTATCATAAAATAACTCGTTTAAGGAGGAAAATCGCATGATGCGTATCAGGTTTATATTGGCGGGAGCATTGCCGGTTTTAATGGCGATATCCTTAGCCACTTGCAGTGGAGGGGGCGGAAGCACAACTTTCTCGCCAACCGCGTTTTCCTATTTTGGGACTCAGAGCCCGGGAGACGCGTGGTCCTGGACGATAACGAGAAATTCAAACGGCAGCGGCACGTTCTCGGCAGTGAACAATACGACCGGAAAACACTATAGTGGAGACGTCGTCACGTTGTCGAACAAGTTCCTGCAGCTTACTGTTACCGCCACCGACGACAGCGGGGCGGTTGGCGGTATCGCATATGCCATCGAATTTCCCAATACGGCCCTGATCGTGAAACCGGCCGGTTCGAATAGCGCCCCCGTGATCGCAGCGGCCCAGGGCACCTGCCCGCCACAGGGCAAATCCTATAACTGGATCAAAATACCCAATGGGACCTGGAATTCTGCAAGCGATGCGGCCTTCGGAACTGCCGATACCAGCGGGAGCGAGAACAGTTTTGCTTTCTCCCTAACCTCCTATCTTCTTGACGGCTCTTTGATTAATCCCGTTAAGGATCTTCTTAGCGGCACTTTGAATAAAGTCGTTGAAGTGTCCGATTTCTCGTGCAATAACGGGGTTATAAGCAGCACCGTGGCCGGTATGCCGGAGTTTGGCGTTACTCCGTCTGGCGTGCTTATCGGGGATCAGGGATCTGACGGAGGGATCATCGGCATGCTCCAGCCCCCGGCAAATATCGGCAGTGCCGCCATTTTGCAGCAGGGAAGAGAATTCAGGGGGTTCGTTTTTATGACCCACCCGCCCGAAGGCCAGACTATGACCGAACCCATCTGGGCGCACAGCTTGGGCGACAACCTGATCACCGCGGGCCAGTACACGAATTTCGTAAACGGCACCGAAGACTCGTGTCCTGGGGGAGACTCATGTGCTAGCCTGAGCCTGGACAGTGAGGTGGCTCCCGGAGAATTCAGTGGGACCCTCACGGATATTCACGCAGGATCTCATCCCTTTACGTTGATGATCAACCAGATAGACGGCAAGTACATGGTCTTCGGCTTTTCATACAACGACATTCCCGACAATCCGTATCTCTTCCTTGTAATGGAGCAGTAAAAACCAAAGGGGGGCGGGAAAATCCCCTCTCTCCTCTCAAAGACTCGTATCCCCCGGCTGTCCACTCCTTACCTGTGAGGAACCCTTCCCCCATAACCTAAACAGGATATTCATCTGCATTCTAATACAAACGTAATAAATAAAGTGACATCACCCCCTCCTTTACCCTGTGGAGTAGTTGAATTTACTCCACAGGGCAAGCTCTCCCCCCTTGAGGGGGAGGGGAGGGTGGGGGGTAAAAAAATTAATTCGTTTGTATTAGTTTCCTTTCATTCACAAGATCAAAATCTAGCTTCTTGGGGATTCTTTCAAACTTTTAAAGAATCTGCCTTATCCAAAAAAAATCTGAAAATCTTGAGGGTTTAAAAGGTATAAGAGGATGTTCTCTAACCCAGGGCACTCCTTCCTAAATTCCGCCCGTCGGATGGAGCCTGAAAATAGCATCTGGTCATTTGGGGTCGAGAATGGGTGAAGGGTGAGTCGGGATTGGCATCTACCCTGAATAAGTGCGTCCACTCAGGAAAGTAGCATAGGGCAAAGTCAAATTTTTGGCTTTTTACTATCGAACCTCGTCGATCTCCCTTACTGCCTCTCTTAAGTCTCCCATAGTAGGTAATGGGGCGTTGTTTAGAAGCTCCCAGCAAACTCGAGCCAAGAAAACCAGCAAGGCAAACCCCCAACTCAACAATAGGGCGATTAATACCTTGCTATACCAAGGAAGGTCTGCAATCGCTTTATACCGAAAAAAAGCAAAAACGAAAGCCACCGCCGTCCCTACGGCATTTATCTTTGGATTCCAGAAATAAACAAGATTGAATAATTCTAACATCTTAAGGTATGCCCCCGCTCGGAGGAGTCAACTGACCAGTTTTTAATATATTTATCGGCAAGAAATGATTCTATTTTAATGAAAATCGACAGGACAATAAAATGCATATTCCCAGACCCAGAAAAAAGCCCCATCCAAGGGGGTCAGAATCAGTGGTGGCTTTTCTTGTTCTGAGGCCTTAGGAGTCTTCCATTACACCGACCGGTATGAAGGTGTCCCCAATAAATACCGAGATCGAGTTGAATCGATAACATAAATCCTTTTATCTTTAAACAGCAAAAGTAAAGGGAGTCCCCAATTCCCATTAGGTCTAACCCCCTCCTTGCTTACAAAACCTCCTTCTGTTATTCTGATACAAACCCAATAAATAAAGTGAAATCATTCCCTCCCTAACCCTCCCCCCTTGAGGGGGAGGGGAGGGTGGGGGGTAAAAAAAATTAATTCGTTTGTATTAGTATAAATGAAAAACGAAATTGAACTTTGCCAGCTTACCAAAGCTTATGGAAGTCTTATGGCTGTGAAAGACGTTTCCTTCGCCGTTTCCAAAGGGATGGTCTTTGGGCTCTTGGGCCCAAATGGCGCCGGCAAGACCACTCTGGTGAACATTCTGACCACCCTTCTCCGCCCCACCTCGGGTTCGGCTGCGGTCGGAGGCTATGACGTTGTCCGCGAAGCCGCCAGGGTGCGCAGCCTGATTGGAGTGATTCCGCAGGAGAACAATTTGGACCGTTATCTTACGGCGCGGGAAAACCTTATCCTCCACGCCAGGATGCACGGGATGAGCTCTTTTTCTTACCAGCGGCGGATCGACGAGCTTCTCTCTCTCATGGGACTCGTCGAAAGGCAAAAAGATTTTCCCAATAAATTCTCAACGGGAATGCAGCGGCGGTTGGTCGTAGCCCGGGCCTTAGTCCATGACCCGGAGATCCTCTTCTTAGATGAGCCCACCACCGGACTCGACCCGCAAGCCAAGCGGGCGATCTGGGATTATTTTCTTTCTTTAAAGGGGAAGCGGACCATCTTCCTGACTACCCATAACATGGAAGAGGCCGATTTCCTCTGCGACCAGATTTCCATCATCGACAACGGCTCACTCATCGCCTCCGGGACCTCTCCTCATCTCAAAGAAATGGCCGAGAAGGCCTGGTTCTATGAGATTGAGGTCGCCGGCAGAGCGGAAGAATACGCCAAGGCTTTGGCGCGGCTGCCCTTCATAGAAAGCTCTTCTCTGCAGGATGGCCTGATCCAAGTCTGCCTGAAGAAGGAGGCAAGCTTAGGGAGCTTGATAGAACAGATTGACCTCCGGGACCTGAAAAAGATCACCTCCCGCCAACCTTCGCTGGAGGATGTCTTCTTGAAATTGACCGGAAGGAGGTTACGCCAGTGATGCGCGGTGCAGGTTGTATCTGGCAGCGGGACATGCTCGTTTTGGGCCGAAACTGGTTCTCCGAGGTGGCCACGGTCCTGGCTTTCCCATTGACTTTTTTTCTCACTTTTGGGTTGGGGCTCAAGGGCTATATCCAGGACATTGCAGGCGTGCCCTATGCCATCTTCGTCGTTCCTGGATTGATCTCCATGACCACGATCCTGGCCGCCTTCGATGACGGCGCCTGGAGCCTGTGGTTCCACCGCATCGTCCAGAA
>Ga0187886_1004267_pt1 | contig 10330 bp, 14 predicted proteins | sample June2016WEW_20_1_FD_133001 | JGI IMG/M metagenome (GOLD analysis project Ga0187886, IMG submission 133001) | Peatland microbial communities from SPRUCE experiment site at the Marcell Experimental Forest, Minnesota, USA - June2016WEW_20_150 | ecosystem: Environmental > Terrestrial > Soil >... | reverse complement strand
GTCCGTCGCGAGCTGCGTCGCCTGGTCCAGTGACATTGTGTTGGTGACACTTGCCGGCGTGAAAATCGGCGAGGCCTCCGATATTGCCGGCTCAGACGGATTCATTTTCATAAAGTAATCGCCCAGGTCTGAGCTGCCTGAGCCGATATCGAAATTTATCGGTGCTAAGTCAAAGTCACTCATAGGATTTTACTTCCCTTCTTAAACAAGAAAAAGGCACCGAGAGCGAGGCCTACGTACAACAAATAATTCGGTGCCGCCGGCGTCGCTGAGGGCTGCACATATACAGCCGGCTGCGTCGCGTTATTCTGGCCCAAAAGCCGGTCAATCAGCGATTGCTCCGTTGTATTATACGTTGCGGCAAGCTCTGGATTAGTACCCGCGGCAATCTCGGCCTGCTTCAACGCATAATCCGGCGTCCATTCCTGAGCTGCTTTGGTTTGCTGTTCCACATTCGCTATCTTCAGCTCGGCCTGAGATTGTTTTAACTCCGCTGCAGCGTCTGCGAGTTCTGCCTTTTGCGCAGCCGTCGCTGCTTTGGCTGCTGCTGCTGCAGCTGCCTTATCAACCTTCGCCTGGGCCGCTGCTACTTTGGCAGCCGCCGCTGCGTTTACCTTTATAAGCTTCGCAGCATCAGCTGCCTGCGTCTTGGCTAATTTCGCGGCTGCTGCTTCCTGTGCCTTCTCAGCTTTCAACTGCGCAGCTGCCACTTTTTTATCGGCAGCTGCCTGGGCTGCTGTAACTTTCGCGGTGTTGGCTGCCTGGACCTTTATTGCCTTCGCTTCGGCGGCTGCCTGGGCCTTTGCAGTTTTGGCCTGCTGAGCCGCCAGGGCCTTCGCTTCTTTGGCCTGCTGAGCCGCCTGGGCCTTCGCCTGAGCTGCCTGGCGAGCTGCCTGAACCGCCAGGGCCTTCGCGTCCGCTGCTGCCTTCGCCTGCGCTGCCTTTACAGCCGCTGCAGCAGCTTTTGTATCAGCCGCCGAAAGCGCTTGAGTTTTTAACACCGTCGTTATCTGTTGAGTAGCCATAATCATTGCCTTTTCAACAACAAATCGATCAGATTCTGCCTCTGCTGTTCAGCAGCCGAAAACTGCTGCTGTAATCGCGTCTGCTTTTCCTTTGCGATCGCGGCCTTCTTTGCCTTCTTGCTCAGGCCCGCGTATTTTTTATCCTGAGCGGCCTGGGCCTTCTTTACTGTTTCACTTTGGTCCAAAGCATTGCCTACGCCAAAGCCCATTACTCCACCAATTGCCAAACTTGTTCCCGCCGTCTCAGGAGCAAGAGCTACTCCGATAATGGCACCAGCAGCAGCTCCTATAGCTTTCCAAAAACTCATTGCAAGGCCTTAACCAAACGATGAGATAATTCATTGATAACTTCCTGATGAGATTTCCAGCCACTAAATATGTCACCTGTGGCGTGTGGATGATGATATTCCTCTGTTATCAACGGACTACCTGAATTTGTTTTTACGTTCAATATCCAATCGTTAATTCCGATCGTAAAGCATGGCATTTTATATGCACAAGTTCCAGTGACAATCACATCCGCCTGATTCTGATCCGTTGTGATCTTGAAGCCGGCCTTTGAGAGTTTAACTGATACGGTGTCCGCGAAGAGCTGAGCGATGCCAGCATCGTTGCCTTTGAATTCGCCCAGGGCGATTGTCTTAGGCGGTGAGCTGAGGGCGGCTATTTTGTTCTCGCTGAATGTACCAGCATTACAGCCGGCCAGGCCTACACAGAAACAGATCGCCGTCACAACAAGTGTTCGTCTCATACAATTTCCTTTCAAATAGAGGGTTAATAAAACGCCTCTATTCTACTCGAATGTATCTGTTTTTGTCAATCAGGCGGTAGTCGGCAGCTTCACCAGCTCATTCGGGAAGATTTCGACGACGCAGGTAGTCCCCTGCTTTGTGACGTCCATTTCAATCACAAGGTCCGAGAATCCCTGCGTTGCGAGCATCCGCGACAGGTGGCCGTCCGGACAGAAGTCCAGGACATAATAGCCTGGCTGGACCGTTGCGAGCCCAAAGTCCTGCTTGTTTTTCTGCCTGAGCGATTCGGCCTTGTGATTCTTGAACACCTGGCTGCCGGACCGGATGATGATGTTATTCAGGATATCCGAACGCTGGACATCATCGGCATATGTCTTGACAACGAACTGCCTGAACCAGTTGCTTGGCGATATCGGCTGCTGTTCTTTGGGATTCGTCGCGGTGATCGCCCTGCGGATCGAGTATTCCCGATTCTCAAGGTATTCGCCTGGTATCGCGTCGGGGTCAACATACTCCTCGACCGAGACCGACAGGACCGGCGTTACATCGGCTGTGACGCCGCCGCTGGCCGGATTGTATGCAGCTGTCATCACGTCGCTGAGTACGCCCCAGTAGATAACCAGGTCCAGCGCAGCGATGTTGTTGCGCGATGAGCTGTCAAACAGCGTATCGAGCGGTGATATCGACCGCCACATCTCAAAGGCGAGTTTCGCGGACATTGCGAATGTCGTTGTCGATAACGCTCCATAGCCGGTCCACGCGGCGGACAATGCCCACTCAGGCAGCACTCCATAGCGCTGCTCATTCATCCGCATCAGCGATTCAAAGTCCAGTGCCTTTATGACTTCGCGGCCATTTTTGCGGATTTCGATCCGCTTGACGAGCTGAGCGCCGGTAAGGTCCTTGCCGGCTCCGGCTGAAGCGCCGGCGGCCCGCGACAGCGTCGCCGTCAATCTGAAAAGCAGGTTTGCGATCGAATACCCGCGAGGTATCTCAATCGTATCGACCTGGCCGGACCGGAAGCTGCGTTCTCCCAGCTCCCTGGTCTGTAACATTTTGGTTGCCTTAACTTGATCTGGCATACTGCATTCACTTTCTGCCGACTTCTTTGATTATTTTGATTGTTTGTACCCTACCACGTATCCGCAGGGTCTCACCAAAAGCTTAGCTTATGACGAGATACTGCTTGATACTGGGGGGCAGGAACCTGGCGACCATTGCGATAATCGCTATCGCTATGATAACGCCGATGATGAAGTTTACGGACGGAAGTTTTATGCCCAGCATACTACACACTCCTTTTTCTGTGTCGAAGCCAGGCAAAGCAAAACGGCCAGACGCCGGATGCTTTGCCGACTTCTGACCGTTAATAAATTTCCAAATTCAGACCTCATTTTATCGCCTTCCCTGGCTTTGTCAACATAAATCTGAAAAAAATCTTACCAGGGCCGATCACCCCGCAACAAGCTGAGTATCGGCCCTGGCTATCGGCCTTCCATGCCTTTTGTCCGTCTGGGCGTTTGCCATCCCTGGCTTTTGAAAGAAGATATGGAGGAAGTTTTTTTCATTGCCCAAAGTTTATCGCATAGCTCATTCACAGTGTCGCTTTTCGTATCGAAACATAACTTGTTAAGCTCTATCAGCGGTATCAGGCGAACATGCAGCCGCAAGCCGCGAAGCGTCCTGCAAACCGGCTGATTTATATGCTCTGCGATTGTCATAGTGCCTCTTTTTTAACGAGCAGCTCGTCGCGACCATCGAGCCATTCGACATACTCGTATTGTTTGAGGGCCTCGATCTTCGCGGTGACAGTGTCGCCGATAACGTCCCTGAAATACTCGATATCTCGCGGCTCTGTCGTGTTGAAGATACACATTTTTTTCGCCTGACTGGTGAGCAATCGGTCCACGTTGGCCGGCCTTTGTGTAACGCCTATCAGAGCGATATTATTGTGCCTGCCCCGCTGCACAATCTCTTTGAGCTGTATGCCCATTGCCAAAGGCCTGGCGTAGCGGTCTATCTCCTCGATTAGCAGCGTGACATTGCCGCACCGCAGAACATACGTCGCTATAATCGGGAATTCGCCCTCAGGGTCCAGCGGCTGATAGATTATTTTGAATGGCCGGCGATACACCTTGCCCCACAAGCCCTTCAGCTCTTCGAGGTCCTGGACGATCACACCCTCAGTGTATTCACCGATCGTGTCATAGACGATATATCGGTTGTGCTGCTGCAGCAGCTTCTTTGCCAGGAAGCTTTTGCCGCTGCCTCGCTTGCCAAAAACCAGCTCTATAATTTTTTCAGCACTCATCTTGTTCGATAGATAGCTCCAGCTCTATACCTGGCTGAAACATGAACGAATACGGTCTGCCTGATAATTTTTGTTGCTGATACAGACTTTGTATGTAGCCCTGGACGATCATTTGCTGGCCTATCATGGTTTCTTTGTTGGTCGCATATAATCTGATTGAGTATTTATACTGTGTCCCCTTCCAGGCCAGATTTTTCACTAACAGATAAAGTAATTCAACTGCGATAATCGCTGCAATTCCTGCTGCAATTATCAAATCCAATTTGCCAAACCACTGCATCGCTTATCTCCTATGCTATTTTTAAGTTCACAAAACCTTTTGCCGGCGGCACACTGTTCGGAGGTCCGGAGGCGGGGACCTGGCGAGTCGGCAATGTACCAGGTCCCCCACCCGCTGCTTTCCCAGCAGCTTTTCGTTGCCTGAGCATTTTAAGTCGCGGCTTTACGATATTGGCCGTGCTGCCGAGTAATGACATCCACACCCAGGCAATCACAGGTATTTTCCCAGGGAAATAAAACTCCAGGAGCTGCGTCACCGGCAGGCCCAGCTTGCGGGCCTCATCTTTGCTCAGTGCCAGCTCTGGCATTTTGTTTACATCAGCCCACAGGTCAAACGGCATTTCGAGGACCGCACAAAGCGCCTCGTTCGCTTTTTCAGGCAGCCGATTGACGGCAGCCAGATCATCGGTCACACCCTGGGGCCTGCCGGCCCCTGGCCGTAGGCCTCCGCGATTTTCTTTTTTCGGCTCGAGCGCCGATCCCTTGACAAGATTCTCGAAGTCCGGATTAGCCGGCTGCAGTATTGCCGGCTTAATCGCCGGCTCTGCGCTCGGCTTCGTCTTCGATATCGGGGTCTGGCTCGTCGTTGATGATGCCGCCGGCTTCGTCTTCGAGAGGGACTTCTTCTTCGCTTTGAGGTCCATGTGCAGCTCCTGTCTTTAATGTCTCGATATCCTGTTCGAGTTTGTTGATACGATCACGGTCCTTACTCAGTGGGTCCAGATTATCAACCCTCGCACCTTCCGATGTGATCTTGAATGTCACGTCACAGGCCTTGCAATGGACCTTGTTGCCGGCCACTTCGATATCGCCGCTTCCGCAGCTCGGACAAACTTTAATTTCTATGGGCATTTTGTGCCTCCTAATTCAACGATTGTGACGGTGTTTTTTTTGCGACAACAAGTACATTCAGCGACTGAGCGATCGATTTGAGCTGCTCGACGATATCACGCTGAGCAGCAAGCATCGCATCGCGGTTCTCGATGATCTGGCTCATGGCCTCATCGGCAGCTTCAGCTCCAGCTTTCAAGCCGGCTTTCAGGACTTCTTGGATATCTGCTGTCGCATTATTTTTAATCCACTCTTGACACTTTGGGCAGGTAACAAGGCCCGCTATTACCGTCCAGTTGTCTTTTTCAGCATCGATTTCCGTGCCACAAACAGTTAGGGTCTTTCCGGCAATATCGGAGAAGTGCATAAGTTTGGCTGCCGGCTTCTGCAGCTCATTAAGAATCGCGTTTTCCATTGCCCTGGCCTCGCAGCCACAGGCCCGATGATCCGGACCGCCGCAAATCTCGCAAACATGCCCTTCCGTTTCCGGTGTCACTGGCTGCCTGATAGGCATAACTCCTTTTTCCTCTGCTTCGCCGCTCATAACTAACCTGCCTTCCTGGCCTTGTATGGCCTGCGCTTTGGTGTTGATGATGTTTGTGGCCGCTCGTCCGATCGAGCGTAGCCGAATTCTTTGTAAACTCTATATACCTTTGTCGGGTGCAGTGCCCTCGGATATCGGAATTTCCCGATATAAACGATTTTGATAATTGAGTGCAGCAGCTGATTGCTTTTTATGATCCGCTGGACCTGAGCATTGGCGCAAAACTCCTCGATCTGGCCGTCCGCAATATCTAAATGCTCGCCCCCCTGCTTTGCCTCTTCGACCTGTATGGCAAAAGACGTGGACCGGAAAAGGTTTTTATTGCCGGACCTGCCTACCAACTCACCCTTGAGAAAATCGCCTGGCCTGATGAATACAAAAAACGGCTTGCCTGATGCAGCTATGGGAGGTTGACGAAAAAATTTGCTGTGAACTAAACGCTCTGTGATATCCTTGCCGACCTCAATTTCTCTGCCGAACCGATCCTTGCCGACTTTCTTTCCCATCTTAACGCCCTTTTTCAGAATCCATACATTTCGGACAAATTGCATCCGGTATAATATATGTTATGTTTCATTCAGGTATTTAAGGTGGTTTGGGCGGATTTAGCGGGAATACGCGGATAACGAGTGTTTATTCGGTTTGGCAGCTGGCGAGTGGAACCAGATTATCCCATGTCGAGTAGGCCGGGTCGAGCAGGCCGAGGTTTTGCAGGACAATCGAGATATTGACGACGGCGTCAGCCGAGGCGAGGGTTTCGTGGAGCCATTGTTCGAGGTCAAGTAACGAGGAGGCGAATTTGATTTTGTCGCAATACAACAGGGCAACACGATAATGGAGGTCGAGCGTGTCGGGCTGGAGACATTTGGGGGAGGTCAGAGTTTCAAGGGCAAGGGCTGTTTCGTCGGTTTCATAGAGGCAGACGGCGAGTTTATTGCGGGCGGGGGCGAAGGTGGGATTTAGCTGGAGCGCCCTTTGGAATAATTCTGCCGCCTGAGTAATGCGTCCGATGCTCATCAGAAGTATGCCGAGACGATAGTGCAATTCGGGGTTTTGCGGACGAAGCTGAAGCATATTCCTCTGGGCATCCAATATGGAATCAATGGTACGAGATTCGAGGTCCGCGGATGGCGAATAACACTGAAGGCAGGCGGCCTGAGCGAACAACAGCGGCCCGTTGGTGTCGATTGTTGAGGCAAGAGAAAGCGAAATAAGGGCTTCAGATGTGTTATTACTGAGTTTCTGGGCGGTAGCGAGACCCAGGTAGGCGTCAACAAGGCGGTCGTTAATCAAGGCGGCCTGCGTGAATTGAACCGCGGCGGAGGCGGGTTTACCCAGCCGCATATAGTGAGAGCCGAGCTTGATATTAGCGTCGAGGAAGTGCGGGCATACGGCAACGGTGTGATTGTAATGCTCGAGCGCCTGGTCGTCCTGGCCGAGTGAAGCGAAGACGGAAGCACGTCTTAACAGCAAATCCGGCCTGTCCGGATACTGTTCGAGGGTGTTTTCGATAAGGTCAAGCGCGCCGTTGAGCTCCCCTGCCTCGATAAGCGAATCAATCTCGTCGTTTTCGGGCGAGAAATTATATGGCTGTATAAGAATAGCGGTGGAGAAGGTATCCGCGGCGAGCTTGTATTGTGAGACGGCGATATAAAGATGTGCGAGCATAAGCAGAATTGTGAGGTCGTCAGGGTATTCCGCGGCGAGGAGCTGATATTCAGTAATGGTTTTTTCGATTTGGCCGTTTTTGAAGTAAATAGCGGCGAGGCGCTGCCGGGGGAACTGGAGATACTTTTTGAATTTAAGGCAGTCCTGGTAGAAGGCGATTGCGTCAGCTTCGCGGCCGAGCCGTTCGCAGCAATGGCCGAGGGCGTAGAGCGCGGTAATATTTCGGGGACATTTGGAATAAACCGAGTTGAGCAGGTCAAAGGCGTCGTTGAGCCAGCTGTCGGCCAGGGCTATCGCGGCGGCGGCAAGGTTGGCGTAATGGGAGTGAGGATGCGCTGAACGATATTCGTCAAGGCGACACTTGAGAACCGATGGTTTCCTCGCGTCTGCCAAATCGACTAATCCTTCGAGCATTTGCGAATGCGCGGGGTCTGATTTGGCGATTGACTCCGCGGACTGGCGAAGACAATGCCATATAAGGTCGGTGATTTCGACCTCGATGCCGCTGCCCAAAATTCCCAGTAACTGGCCCATAAACGCTCTTTGTTTATAATGGGAAGCCATCCCCCTCGATAAGCCCGGTCTTTGTTTATACAGACCAGATGGCTGGAACCTCCGTCCACGGGTATTATCGGCACGGCGGCGGTGGGCGATTGAATGGGGTTAAGGGAAATTGGCCGGCGGGGAATATATTTATGCGTCAGGATGTCGGCTGTAACGACTATTACGCCTGCGGCAGAAAAACAGACGGTTCGTTTTGGGACGTTGTCCCCCTGCCGATATTCGGCACATTACATAAAGTACCTGTCTGGTCAGTCAAATCGGCTTGACTGGGTTTGTTTCTCGATTTCGGCCAGATACGCCAGCGTACGTTCGAGCTTGTCGGTGAGGTGCTTGATCTTGAGCATAGTTTTGACGCGGGTGAGCATCTCGATTTTGTTGACGGGCTTGGAGACGAAATCATCTGTGCCGCAATCGACCGCCCGCTGCATATCGCCAAACTCATGGAGCGCAGTAACCATAATGATGGGGATATGGGCGGTCGAAGGGTCATTTTTCAGCTTGCGGCAGACCTCAAAACCGCTCATTTTCGGCATCATAATATCGAGCAGGACCAGGTCGGGCTTGTCCTTTCTTACGATATCAAGGGCTTCGGGGCCGTCGCAGGCGGAGACTGTCCGGCAGTCGATATCCTCAAGATAGGCCTCGAGCAGTTCGAGGTTTTCGCGGTTATCGTCAACAACGAGGATAACGGGTGTTTTGGCCGGCTGGTTGTCAAATTTTTTCTTTGTCATAGTAAGTAACTCCGCTGTATTAAAGGTTTATTTGCCGAGTGCTTTTAGTATCGCCCCGCAAAACGCCGGGAGGTCATCGGGTTTTCGGGAGGTAATCAGGTTGCCATCGACAACACATTCCTCATCGACGTATTTTGCGCCGGCGTTTTTGACGTCGTCACGAATCGCCATAAAGCAGGTCGCGGTTTTGCCCTTGAAGATTTTGGTGCCGCACAACAGCCACGCGCCGTGACAGATTGCCGCGATAATTTTATTGGCGTTAACCATATCGTTGGCGAATTTAATCATATCATCGCTTCTTCTCATAAAATCTGGTGCGAATCCGCCCGGGACAATCATACAGGAGTAGTCCTCGATTCTGGCGTTTTTAGCGGCCACGGTTGACTTGCAGGGATAGCCCTCTCTTGAAGGGTATTCCTTGTTTGCCTCTGCGGCGACAAAATCACAGTCAATGCCTGCTTCTTTCAGGCGGTAATAAGGATACCAGACCTCAAGGACCTGATACATCTCGGCAACCATTATAGCGACTTTTCTGGACTTCGGCATATTCGTCATTCCTTGACTGAAGAACTATGCGACTCGATAAACTGGCGGATTTCCGGACGAAGGTAGATGCTCTCGATATCAATGAGCTTGGCGACGGCTTCCGCGGCGACCGAGGCAACCTCAACGGAGGATGCCTGCGTATCGAGAAAGAACAAGTGCCTGCCGTTGACGGTACACAACCCCCCTGCCCCTCCGGCAAGGGGTTCCCGGCGAATCTCGACGCCATTGGCCTCAAGCAGCATCACAAGCTCTTCAAGTATTCTCTGTTCGTTCATAGGAGGTTCAAGAAAGAGCAAGAAAACAGTCGATATATTATAAGTTTACGGTTCGTAGGGCAGGACTTTATCCGCCTAAGGTGGATTGTCCCGCCGGTATTTAGCCCCCCGATTTATCGGGGGATTTTAAGCATTTAATGGCAATTTTACCGTAGGAATTTGGCGTTGACAAGCATTATCGCAAAACGCAAAGCTGTGCACGGCCAATTAGTGCAGCAGCAGCGTCGCAATGAGGCGCTCGAAAAGGATATGGTGCAGCTCGAGGCGCTGGCGAATCTTGGCTCGGCGACCGCGATGATAGCCCACGAAATCAATAACCTCCTTACCCCCCTGACCAATTACGCGGAATTATCGCTCAAGCACACAGACGACAGGGAGTTGGCAGAACGCACCCTTCGCAGGACCGCCAAAAACTGCCGGCTGGCGGGAAAGGTAATGGAAAGCATCCTCTCGCTGGCCAAGGCCGGCTGCGGCGAGAAAGTCGAAACCCCCCTGCTGCCGATGGTCAACGCCGTGTTCGATTGCCTTTGCAGGGATTTCACAAAGGACGGCATAACGGTTGAAATTCTGGTCAGTGCGGACTTACAGATTTACGCCTCACCTGTGCAGTTGCAGCAGGCGATTATGAATCTTGTATTGAACGCCCGCGAGGCAATGCTACCTCATGGCGGGAACCTGATTATCTCGGCCCAGGCGGATAACGACGGTACTCGAATAAAAATCAGCGACACGGGCTGCGGGATAGAGCAATCGGAGATATCGCGGGTATTCGACACGTTTTTCACCACAAAGCACAAAAGAATC
>Ga0187886_1004264_pt1 | contig 10333 bp, 9 predicted proteins | sample June2016WEW_20_1_FD_133001 | JGI IMG/M metagenome (GOLD analysis project Ga0187886, IMG submission 133001) | Peatland microbial communities from SPRUCE experiment site at the Marcell Experimental Forest, Minnesota, USA - June2016WEW_20_150 | ecosystem: Environmental > Terrestrial > Soil >... | reverse complement strand
TCAACAGCAACGATGGTGGTTTCTATTCCAACCTTCTTTAACATGTCTTTGATGAGTGCTGCTGGTTCGCTGTTATAACTTTCCTCGCCAGTGCTGATGAGGAATTTGTTCAGTGTGAATCTGACTCCGTCTGATCCGCGTTTGTAGCCTGCGTCGTCTAGGAGTTTCTCAGCCGCAGCTAAGTCTTGCTTCGGTTGGGGCACGTTTGGCGATCTGTATTGGGCCATGTTTGGCGTGTCAGGGAATACTGACTTTGATACCTTGCTCCAGTCGTGCGCTACTTTGTCCACTATTGTTTGGCGGTCGATTGCTAAACTGATTGCTTGCCTCACTTTGACATTTGTTGTTGGACCCACATCGAGGTTGAAGAAGAACTTGAGGGTTTGGCCGATGCTAGTCGTGCGTATTTGAACTGGGTTGAAAGCAGGGTCCTTGTTCAGCTCATCAACGAGGGCGAAGGGAACTCCGTCTGGTACATAGTCGATTGAGCCTGATTTCAGTCCTGCGAAGAGTGTGCTCTGATCAGGTATGAATCGGAAGACAAGCTTATCCAAGTACGGTAAGCCTTTCTTGAAATACTTGTCATTCTTTACCAGTGTGATGTGGTCTCCCCTAACCCATTCCTGGAACTTGAACGGCCCAGTTCCAATTGGCTTGTTATTCCAGTCAACCTTACGGTACGCGTCCGGATCACAAGGGGCAGTCGGACAGGTGGACGCATACAAGTGCTTAGGAGCAATAGCAGCAACCCAAGTACCCATTTCCATTAGTGGAAAGAGAAATGGATGTTTCCAATTGAAGACAGCCGTGTAATTGTCGGGAGTGGTAACGCCGTTAAAATCGTCTGCGGAGAAGAAGGTTCGTCCTTGTGCGTCCAGCAGAATTAGGTTGTTAAAAGTATATGACACGTCAGCTGACGTGAAGGGAACACCATCGTGCCATGTTGCATTCTTCACAAGATGAAAAGTCCAAGTGAGCCTATCACTCGATATATCCCAGCTCTGGGCCAGATCAGGTTTTAGATTGTAAGCTGCATCGTAAGTGACTAAACCGCTTAAGATGTTGCTTGAAACTCCAATTCCTTGCAATCCTCTAATCCAGGGGGCTAACTGGACGGGCTCTGCTTGTGCTCTTCCTATGACCATTGTTCCTCCGAGCCGCGGGCCTTGTTGGGCATGGGCAGCAGGACCTGAAAACATGCCTGAGAATACAATGCCAATGAAGAGAATTGGCAGTAACAATTCAGATAATTTCGTTTTCTTCATATGACTCGACTGAATCAAATATCGACGCTCTAAATATAAGGTCATCCATGCTGTCGTCAATACCCGGTACTATCTTACATATACTCTCTATACCCATTACTTCTTTGATATACTTTCAATTCAGTTATCGAGGAAGTGACGAAGAAAAAAACATTCTCACAACAGAATCATGGGTTACTTTTCAAAACGGTCGGGCAAAGTGTAACGGCGACCATGATGCAAACCTGAACCACTTTTAGTACAAGCTCGGAATTAATGCAAGTCCAACACGTCAACAATTTAGTCCTCACATTCGATAGGGCATAACACGCCAATTCTTCACAATTAGACGAAAGACAAACTAGTGAAAATTGCTGGATCAAGGGTGTAATTGCAACTTACGCCATAGACCAAGATTTTATCACAGTGGATTATCTCACCCCGGCCGAATTGGTATCAAGTTTATCAAGATTAGAGTAATTGTTGTCTGCCAAATATGTGATGAATCATTCTCGATCCGTGAGTATACAATTTTGTTACATTGTCTAATTATCGCAACAAAGTTGTTTGATGTGAATTATTCTGATTATTGTAATAGTGCCAAGCTCAAGTTTGAGTAGTTTTAGATCCTCGAGAGAATGTTTCTGGGTAAAATGGTACTAGTTTCACTTGACTCTCTTCCTTATTTCTACACGTGGTCTCTTATCCTCCGTGATCGATAATGCCGTTTAGGCCACTGCTTTTGAAGGTGTTAGGCAGCGAGGCGAGGTTGAGAATTCTATTAGTTCTAGCCCGGAACCCGAGTGAGGATTTGACGATTTACAAGATTGCGAAATTTAGTGGGTTAGATAGGAAGGTTATACGAAAACATTTGGGTCAGTTGCTTGCAGCGAATCTTATTCACATGAAAAATTATGGTCCAGTTTGCGTTTACACTATAAACAGCGATAACGGCCCCGTTCAGAGGATTATTGAACTATTCAATGAAGCTAGATTACTCGCTCAAGTTCCAATTCAACTTCATTGGTATGACATACGCGCCTAAGATTGGCAAACACGATGGGATAAACACTTGACCAAATACAGAAGAATGAGCATGATCGTATAATTTCGTGGATTCAAGCTTGCCCGCATTAGGCTCTGATCAAATTCTCAAGGTTCTTACGCTAACCGATTCGTTAAATCTACATCGCGAGAATATTCTCATCCCATTGACGACTGTTGAACAGGGGTCTGTCGATCTACTTCCGGATGGTCGACTAGGATTACCTGCCCATCCGTAGGACCTTTTGAGGAATGGCTCAATGAACTCCGGATTAGACTTCAGAAGATGGACCTGTCAAAGTTGGGTGTATGCTAGTTGGTTGGCATGTTCACTTATCAGCCCAGTTTAGAATCGTTCCTTGTTTTGAATCAATCTTCTTGTTTAGCGACACGGACTCCTAAGAGACGTATGCTCTTCTTTGAACCTTCAAATTCATGAAAGAGAAGACTAACACTCTCTGTCATTACGGATTTTTCGTTAGTGTATCTAGAATTAGATAGTGCTCGAGTGTAAGTTGTGAAATCTTCGAATCGAACTTTGATCCCGACGAAGGGGGGCTCGTTATGGTTAGAGCAGTACAAGATAGGACCCCCGTATGTCATTGAGAGTTAATCTCTGATTCTTGGCACTTCTATTTTTGTTGGTTCATAATCTTGGAGTTTCCTATTCAGGTATGACTCATACGCCTGTAAGTCGAGAAGTCCGTGGCCGCTATTATTGAAGGCGATGACTTTTTTCTCTCCACTCTTCTTGCAACGCAATGCTTCTTCGATAGCGCACTTGACGTTATGCGCTGACTCGGGTGCAGTTATCATTCCTTCAGTTTTCGCGAAAATTTGAGCCGCCTCGAATACTTCGTTTTGTGAGTAGGCAACTGATGAGATGTAACCTTTGTTTATGAGAAGTGATAGGGAAGGGGCCTTTCCGTGGTAGCGTAATCCACCTGCATGTATTGGAGGGGGTTGGTACTTGTGTCCGATTGTGTACATCTTCAACAATGGAGTCATTTCTGCTGTGTCGCCATAGTCATAGGTGTAGACTCCTCGAGTGGTTGAGGGGACAGCTTTTGATTCACATGCAACAAATTTGGCATCAGATTTTCCTTTTAGTTTGTCGGACATGAATGGGTAGGCGAAGCCTGCGAAGTTGGATCCGCCTCCTATGCAGCCACATATTATGTCAGGCTTCACGTCTATCATTTCGAATTGTTTCTTTGCTTCGAGCCCGATTATGGTCTGGTGGAGGAGAACATGGTTGAGGACAGATCCTAGACAGTAACGTGTGTTGTTGTGTGTAATGCAGTCTTGTAGCGCTTCACTTATGGCGATGCCGAGTGAGCCGGTGCTATTTGGGTCAGTTTCGAGGAGACTTTGGCCGAATTTTGTTTTCTTGCTTGGAGATGCGACGACATCTGCTCCCATTATTTCCATCATAATTCTGCGTCCTGGTTTTTGGTCGTAGCTGGCTCGAACCATGTATACGCTGCACTGTAGTCCAAATATGGCTGCTGCCATGGCCAATGCTGAGCCCCATTGTCCTGCTCCCGTCTCTGTCACAAGTCTCTCGGTTCCTTGGACCATGTTGTAGTAGGCTTGGGCGATTGCTGAGTTCGGCTTATGGCTGCCTGTGGAATTCATGTGTTCGCATTTGTAGTAGATCTCGGCAGGAGTATTCAGGTAATTTTCGAGTCTCTTTGCTCGGAGAATTGGTGTCGGTCGCGGTAGGCGACGATATGCGTCGTACACCTCGTCAGGTATTTTGATGAACCTCTCACTTGAGACCTCTTGCATAATGAGTTCTTTGGCGAAAATTCTCATCAAGGGTTCTGGCGACATCGGTTCGAGGGTCTTTGGATCTAAAGGCGGTGGTAATGGTTCTGGGAGGTCTGGGAGAATGTTGTACCATTGAGTGGGCATTTCATCCTGAGATAGGTATACTGCGTGTTCCTTATCGACTGAATTTGGTTTGGACGTATCTTATCGCCTTCGATAAAGGGGCGGACGTTAGGGTAGCATTTAAGACTTTGTTGAACACTTTTGTACGCTGAGGTTTATTGATGTGGCGCCATATTTCTGAGAGGCTTCGAGAGTACCCCGGTAGGCAGAAAGTGGCAAAGGCTCTGGTGGAACTCGGTCTTAGTATTAGGGATAGTTCCACGATATGTTGTGGCGGAATTGAATTATCGGACGTTAAGATTGCTAGATTCCTGGGAGTTGATCGGAGAACTGTTCGTGAAACAGCGGAGCTAATCTATTCCGATCCAGTTCTTAAAGCAGTGTTTGAGAAGACACGCCCAGCCGGCCCGTTTATGGGTGATGTGGCGAAGTTTCTGGGATACAGTGTTATCGAAATCTATGCTGATCCGCATGCTGTTGGTATCATTGCAAGAGCTGCCGCGCTAATATCTAAGGAGAATATTGCGATTCGCCAAGCCGTGGCTGATGATCCTGATCTTACGCCAGACCCGAAATTGACTCTGGTCGTGGAGAAACAGCCGAGCGGGGCCATCCTTCAAAAAATGTTGAAGATACACGGAGTGCTAAAGATCTCAACTTATTGATCAATTTTCGCTGAGCTTCTCGTAATGAACAACATCACTCAGATTCTTCTGGACTTTCTTGCGTCTGGTTCTTGTCGTGTTTGGATATCCGAAGGGCATAACGGTTACCAACTTCATTCTTTGCGGAGCGACCAGAAGATCCTTCATGGCATCATCATAGAAGTTCGTAATCCAGCAAGACCCGATTCCCATATTCCAAGCGGCGAGAGCCATGTTCTGCACTGCGCGTGCGCCGTCAATTTCAGGTAACTTTGCTCCATCCATAAGAACAGCTATTGCTAAAAGCGCTCTTGCAACGTGCGCTCCGGTAGGTGTCAATGCAGCGATTTTCTGAAGGGCCTCTTTATTTCTTACCACGACGAAATGCCAAGGTTAAGATTTCTTTGAACTCGGTGCGAGTCGTCCAGCCTCGATTATTTTGTTCAGAACCTCGTCCGAAATGCTTTGTTCTGAGAATTCTCTTATCTCTCGCCGTGTCCTGATGCAGGTCAACGTGTCCGATATTGTCATAATCCCATGTTTTGACTACGTCTTTTTTAGTGGTTTTTCGATAATTTGCCATATTTCGTCTTCTAGAGTCCTGCCCATTCGTGGTTTCTCCACAAATCTTCCGATTTCTCGCCAAGCTCTATCATGTATTATTATAGTAGGGATTCTTAACACGCTCATTTCGTCAGCTATGTCGCGGTTTTCATCAAAATCAATGACTTTGATATTCAAAGCCGCATTATTAACTGCCATGAATAATTTCATTAGATAAGGTAGTTGCGCTCTGCACTCAGCATTCCATTCCGATGCAAAAACAACAAAGAAGTAACGGTCTGTCAATCCCGAAAACTTGTTAATGACCTCTGAGCTTGGCTGACATTCCTGCACCCTTTTCTTTATTGTAGATTTGACTGTGGGATTTTTTATGCCATTAACGTAATCCCACAAATTGGGATGCGGGCCGATAACGTTCCGGAGAAGTGACAATGTATCTACCTACAAGGAACCATCGGATGCTTTCAGTAGTAGGAGAGAATGGGAAGCGTCAATTCGGTTGCATGTGCTCCCTATATTGTTCTAGATTACCAGAAGTTCGAAACAAATATTAGCATTTTCATTTGTGAATGCAACAAAAACTTGAAGCTCCTTAGGGCGTAACAAATCTTCGTTATTAGGTGTCTGGTTCGATAGGTTCTATATTTGTCTTTTCTTCCATTTCGTCTCATACGTTTCTTCCAACATAACTTATTCTGATCTGTCCTGTTTCCATGGACATTTCCAATTATTGAGCTAATCTAACACTTCCAGCGTTGCATGATCAGCGTCAACTCTTACCTTCATTCCGTTTCTAAGGAAGTCTAGAGGGTTTTGCTCCAATCGGTGTATGGCAGGGATGTTAGAAATTATTGCTCCAACTGCAACGATGGGTTCACATTCCACATTCACAATTGCCTTAGGTGAAACACCCTCCTTCTTCATACGGTAAAGCGCATAGGATCCTACGGTTGATCCTTTACCATGAGGGAATACTAGCACTTTGTCCTTGATACTAACTCCTTCTATCTCGTGTCCTTTCTCAATGACGATTCCTGTTTCAGGATTGACTCCGCCGAAGAATGAAAGTGGATCGTGCGAGATGAGAACTGAACCTTCGGCGGTTCCGCTCGAGATTTTACGGCCTCGTATTATTTCCATTCTCCCGTCACAGCTGCGTTAACGCATTGCATGAGAGTTCCTATTCGGGTTTGAAAATTGTTAGTACCTCGGCCATAGTAGCATGCTTTGGCTGAATCAGTTGCAAGAACTTTGAAGCGGCCCTTCAACGGCGCAACCGCCATGCATGTGTCGCAAGCAAATTTGGCACCAGAAGCACGGATCACATGTGCATATCCATGTTCTTCTGCAAGTCTCATTGTTTGTCTGGCAGTGCAAATCCAGAATTCTTTTGTCACAATCTTGCCTTTCAATAGTTCTGCGATTTTCTTGATTTCGTCAAGAGTACAGTGCGGACATCCTAGGGCGATAAAATCAACTCTTGTGCTTTCGTCGTTCATCTGCTCATAAGCATTCGTCAGATCTTCATTCTCAACTGTGATTGTTTCAGTTGGAATGGGCGTATGGTTCGGGGTTATGTTCTCGAGGTGAAAAATGGGTGTTCCACCGTAAGTTGCAATCGAGGCGCAAAGACTTTTCAACTGCTCAAGCGTCGGCTGTTTAATTCCGACGAAAAAGGGGACCTTGTTTCCAAGCTTCTTGCCAGTTGCGAAACCCAATGCCCCGTAATCCGCTACGCTAATTAATTTGGCACGTACCAAAACTTTCGCCTGTGCAGTTCTATCATGAACCAAGTGCATGCCGTAGTATGGTGTTCTCCCCGTTAAGGAGGCTGCGAGGGCGCTGGGACCTCCTTCCCGATTTGTCATAGCGCCAATTATTGAGTTGGCATAGGTTACTGCTGACGATTCACTCCATGCAATATGATCACCTTTCTCTGGCCGATTCCCCACAAGATAGGGTGTGCAGGTGCATGAAGAACGGATGCCCATCTTCTCAAAAGTGGAGATAATTTTGTGTTGTTTGATGGCGAAGCCTTCATCTATTCCCAATTCACGCCAATTCTCTAGGTCCATCCCTGCTGGGTTTAGTGTCGTAATTACTTGACTTCTGGCGCCTAGTTTGGCAAGGTTCTCAAGATATTCTAAGCCAGCATCCCCAAGATTATGGTAAGAGACTCCAGCAACTTGAACAGACGATATTTTGACTAACTTTTCAGCGCTGAAGATTTCCCCCAAGGCAACCAAGATTTCCATACTCTTCTGAACAGCATAACCTTCCGAGCCATCCAGCATCTTCTCTTCTTCTCGAGTCAAGTGCACTATGTTTCACTTCACATACTTTCGCCAATCTAACGTTGGAAGAACTGCTTTTTGGAATTCTTTTCCTTTGGTTTCAAGCGGTTTAGTTGCATCGAAGCCAATTTTCGTTGTTGCTCTTGTGATAGGATCAGCCGATGGATCTAGCGATGAACCTGTTTGTTCTGTTTTCACAACTAGACCACGGTCGCCTTGGAATCTTGTCGCGAAAGCCCACTCGACCTCCATTGGGTTATGAGTGTCGATATCTTCGTCTACTATCACTACATGTTTTAGAGAAGTGTGACCTTTGAGAGCTGCTTCGATCGCTCTTTTTCCATCGTTTTCATCTTTCTTGAGAATCTTTACAACTGCATGAAGCCATGATCCACCGCCCGGAGTTATTGCAACATCAAGGCACGTGCAGACTTTTGCTACTTCTCGGTATATTGTCGGTTCTCGAGGTATGCCCATCAGTATCTTGTGCTCGAGTCCTCCAGGAAGTAGTGCGTGGTAGATCGGTTTGGTTCGATGGTATATCATGTCGATTGTGACAACGTGTTGTGATCGAATCAGATCATACGTTTCAGTAAGATCAATGAAAGGTCCTTCAGCATGCATTCGCGAAGTAATCCTCCCAACAAGCACGATTTCGGATTCTGCAGGGACGAAGCAATTCGCTTCCTTGCATTTGGTAACTAGCAATGGTTCTAGAGTGTTGGCAATTTGAAGTTCGTCTCTCCCAAGTTCTACGGAGCATGCACCAGCAAGTAGCACGTTAGGTGACGTCCCAATGCAGACCGCGATTGGCAGATCTCCTAATGTTTTTTCTAGGATCATATTGAGATGTCGCGGCACTATTCGAATTGCAAGCTCGTTTTTGCTTATTTGCATCATTCGGTGAAAACTTACATTTTGTCCAATTTCGGGATGTCGTGCGATTACAACTGCGGAACTGATGTAACGTCCGCCGTCTTTCTCGGTATGCAGAAGAAGAGGCAGTGAGTCTAAATCAACCTCTTTCTCGACTTGAGCCATACAAGGTGCTCTGTCAATTATTTGGGGAGGCGAAGGATTGTCTACCGCGTGTAGCAATCGAGTAGTGATCTGGTTGGTTGGAATGTTAAGGTAGTTTGCAATAGCTTCTCTTGAAGCACAAATGTTTGCTGCGACAGGTATTTCTGATTCTCTCACATTGAATGAGACTGGTCTTGGTTCCGTTGCTTTAACGAATGCTGCAGCTTCCAATTTTGTTGAAAGAGTCTTACTTGCTTCCACTAGTTCGTGAGAACGTCTTAATCGTTGAATCCATGTCCTAAAGCTCAAGTTCTCTACCTCTCATCCTGTGGAGAGTTAACTCGGCCATGCATAAGTTCAAGATTCTCTCAACCACGTTGTGACAGGTTATGTTTTTTACAAGTCTTAACCTGGGAGTTTGTTTCCCAACCGTGAAACGAACTAGACTTGTTAATTACTTGTAGATTCTCGTGTAGGACAGTCAACAGCGACTTATCAGTGGTGTTTGCAGCTGAGCCCAGTTCTGCATCTCCATTCGGCAATTCGCAAACTCGTCCAAACCCGATTCCCTCTCCAAAAAATCGAATGCTGCGGAATAATCCTCCACGTCTCAAATCAAATCGGCTCAGAATGTGTCAATCCGGATGCCGCTCCCCTCACTAAGGAAGCAGGTAAGTATTGCTGAATTTTTTTAATAGTATTCTTTCGCCGTTTCAATCGGTAGCCTGCGAATTTCGTTTGGAGTATCATCTGAGTCTGGATATTCGAATAAATCAAGTTGAGGGAATAATTATAATCTTCGTAAGTGGAACAGAAGATAACTCCATTTGGCCAGTTAGCCCTGACCGAACTCTCACACCAACCATTTGTAATCGCACACCAGCTTGTAACTCTTTCACTAGATTTACTTGTTCTCTCCAAAGTGTGACGCGAGTTGTTCCAGTTTCGTCTTTAAGTGTAAATGACGCGACGTCGATGGTCTCACCTTTTTGGGTTACTACCTGACGTAATATAGGCTGGTCAATGACTGTTCCTTGTACCGTCGCAAGACCCTTCAATGAAGCGAGCGCGTTAATTTTCGTCTTGGATACGACGTCTTGGTTTGCACTGGACAGTTTCTCTATCTCTCCTGCTCTTCCAAGGTTGAGTTGAAGTTCGCCGAGTCGGTCCCGGATCGATACGTTCCGAAGGTAGATAGATTCTCCTTCTTGCAACTCATCCACTAGACTAGTTTTTTCGTCCCATAATGATAGTGTGAGCATTCCTGTCTCATCTCCAACCATGAGTGTTGAGACTTTCACTGTTTCTCCAGTTGGTCGTTTGATCTCTCGTCGGTCACCTTTTGCTATTACTTTAACCTTCAAGTTAACGAGAGAATTTTGTGGAGTTAGTTCAGCGATCTTGTATATCTGTTCAACTGGCATCTCAAAATAAGGTGGAGGTTGCTTCAGGATAACGGCTTGGCTTCGTGCTTCAATATGCAGTTCGGGACGTGAATTGGAATCGAGTTTTGTACGACCGTTTATTATTTGTAGAATGTCGCCTTTGTTAAGATCTTGAAGCTCATCTGCTCTCTCATTCCATGCTACAACTGGTATTGTGCCGGATTTATCAGCAAGAATTATGC
>Ga0187886_1004263_pt1 | contig 10335 bp, 9 predicted proteins | sample June2016WEW_20_1_FD_133001 | JGI IMG/M metagenome (GOLD analysis project Ga0187886, IMG submission 133001) | Peatland microbial communities from SPRUCE experiment site at the Marcell Experimental Forest, Minnesota, USA - June2016WEW_20_150 | ecosystem: Environmental > Terrestrial > Soil >... | reverse complement strand
CCTTCTCATCTTCGACCCTGGATCAAAACGAATCTCGAAGAAACCCCTTAAGCAGTTATTTCAATACATTCCGGCAAAGGTTGCCATCTGTCGGGTCTATGCCTCAAACCATCGGTATGATCGTGAACTGAGCCGAGCCGCTAGGAACGCCCTTGCCTCAGAAGAATTCCTGGAGGCCTTTGAAACTAATGTATGACCAGGGTTGCATGAAGCCCTACGACCAAACCTGATGTTCCTGGCTAACGCCTATGTGGGGCGACATCCCAGCCGCACGATAGAGCATTTATCCACGGCCAAGGCCGGGCCTGCACGCTGAAGTGCCAAGCCACGCAGGGTAATCTTCTGCTTTCGAGATGAACAGGAGGGGGCTCCTCATAGTGAGGTTTTGGAAGGGCACTTACCTGCCGACTGAGTGCAACGTTAAGGTCTGATTCTCCAAAGAGGATCCTCACTCTTCTTGCCACCCTTCCCACAAACAAACGGAAAGATTGAGAACAGGTGAAATAGGGTTGCTCAGGATTCAAAGGAAAGGGGAGGAAGTGCCCACTCTGGGTTATCGTCCATTGAGTGGCGGTGAACTCCTTCTTCCCCTTTTGAAGATAAGGCCCCGTAGCCACAGAGCCATCCAGAGGGATGCTCTCTCGCCATCGAGCCGCTGTTCATAGAAAAAATCTTGGTCAAATTCAATCGGGCCTACAACCCCTCCTGCCAGCATGATAAAGAATGCCCCGGTGCCCCTTTGCACCAAAGGAAAACAAGTTGTAGATCGCAATGAAGGCAGGGGAAGAGCATTTCCGGTGATTCATCGCCCTCAGGGCGGCCTTGTTTTGAGGGTGAGGCCGTGTTATTCTTGAACAAATCGTGCGTTTCGGTTTTTGAAAGCCCAACTTCGACAAACGATTGATTCTGACAGAAAGGATCTAAGGCGTGAGAAAGAATGGGCACCAGAAACAGGTGATGGAGATTTATCAATTTATCAGCGAAAACCTCTACTTCAACCGCCCGGATATAGAGATCAAAGGGGAACGGTACAATTCCACAATTCTTTTTAGCCTCCTAGCTGGTCTGAATAGGGGAAAGGTATTGATCATTGGCGAACCTGGGTTGGGGAAGACGACTTCGGCAGAATACGTCTGTTCATTGATTTATCAATTTCCACTTGGAGTGATCTGGAGCAGTGAGGTTTCAGGACACCCGGAACAGACAGAAGAGAAAATAGTCGGCAGGCCGGATTTGGGGAAATTGAATCGTGGAATCGAGGATGTCGTGTGGACCATTTTCTCGCAAATCCCCGTGAAAATTGTCGATGAGATCAACCGCCTGCCGGAAACGAAGCAGAGCATGATCCTAGACGGAGTCGATCGAGGAAACTGGGAATACCTTAACGAGATGATTATCAATGACGAATACTGCCTCTTCGCCACTGCCAACTATCAGGATGGAGGAACCAATACGATCATCGCCCCCCTCGTGGATCGGTTTGACATGATGGTGGAATCGAGATATCCAGGACCTAATCTCTCTTTTCTCATCGGAAGGGGCAAACGGAAGGATCACGTTCTAAGACATCCCAAATATGAGAAGGATCTCCTTCGCGTCTTTAAATCGAAGACAGCGTATGAGAAGAAATTCCCAAAAATGGAGGAGGTCTGTAATGCTTTCGGTGAATATGTCTATGGACTGCTGGGAGTGCGGCCACTCCAAAGGCAAGACCGTGACGAGATTCGTGCTGAAATGGAAAACTTGGAGTTGGATCTGGATGCCAGTGCATTTGCTCGAATGCTTCTCGCTGAGTTTTCTTTCTGTGAGCGATACGGGCAGAAACGGGTAGTAGAAAATTGCGAGGAGGGATGTCACTACACAGGATATCTCTGCCATGACATCAAGAACTGCGCTTCAAATCGGCTGCCGACCTCCATCAAGCAATATGCCCAAGGATTGGCTTGGCTGTTGGAAGATTCTGAAATTGACATCGAACATGTTAAATCGGTCGTCCCCTATACATTGGCTCACCGAATCCAATGGAAAGAGGGGATTCTCTCACGGAAGGAAAGAGTGAAGCGAGATGATCCGTTCCCTATCTTCCTAGCAAAGGAAGCAGTGAAAGCCGTCTCTCAGAGATACCGAGAACAGGATGAGCATTTGAAAGATGCTTTAGCGGTTGGGTCGAAGATCTTTCAGGGGGAGTCTTTAGAGCCTGTGGAGGGAGATCATCCGCTTTATGTGGAGATCAAGAAAGATATCGACACCCGGCAAACCTAAAGCCGCTGATAGAATTCAGGCATTCGATCTTCTTCGTGGTGGCGGGACTTAACCCCTTGGCTGCTCGTTTGAACTCAAAGATGAAGACATCTATTCCAGGGAAGAAGGCCCTGACAGGTCCACCCGATAGAGGGAAGTTGCTAATCAAGAATCCCTTTGAGGAGTTTGGGACGTTCAGCTATCTAAAGGCAGAAATCCCCCTGGATCAGATCGTTCAGTCCAGCGAAGAAGTGATGGGCCGAATTCGCAGGGGATACGAAAAACTCTTAGTAGAGGAGGCAAAGGAACTTGTCTGGATGGTCCAGTATAATACGATTATTAAGGCTTATGAAGTGGCAGAAAAGTATGTTAAGGAAATCGATTATTCGGCAGAGGATATCGAGGATTTCTGCTTTGCATTAGAGAACACTCGAAAGATCCCCTATCTGATTCCAGGGCCAGCTGGAGTCTACCTTTCTGCATTGTGCAACTACGCAAAGGAAGAGAAGATCGTTTTGAAGCTTTCTGAGCTCAAAACGGAGATCAATCTCGTTGGATTTCGGCTTCCAAAAGGAAAGCACTTACTGATTGAAGGAGATACGGGTGATTTTACTGGTATCGGTCTCGAAGGGGGAGAACTGGCTGTTGAGGGAAATGCAAAGAACTGGACTGGAGCAGGGATGAGGGGCGGTAAGATCTTGGTCAGGAAGAACATTGGTCTTCATACTGGCGAATGGATGATGGGGGGAGAGATTTACGTTGGGGGCAGGGTGAGAGGGCTGGGCAACATTGTTGAAGGGAAGGTCTTCGAGAGGGATAAGCTCGTTTACCCCGGAAAGGTTCGCTACCCCAACCTCTACTATTGAGAGTCGAATGGAAGAGCAGAGCCTGCAAGCGGTTATCGAGAGGATTTGGCCCCGGTTGAAGAAAAAGCATCTCTACCCTGAGATCCCTATGCCCAGGATTAGGGAGATCGGTGACTTGGTTCAGGGGGGTGTTGAACAGAAGGAAGGTGTGGGGTTGGAGATGAAGCAGAAGCAGATGACCATTAACCCGCACTTCCTTGCCCGAACGAAGGACAAAATGGCTGAAGAGCAGGTGATCGAGGCCCTTCTTGATCACGGCATTGCCCATTACACCTTCTGCCCATGGGATTTTCAGTCCCATCTTGTGCTCTACGCTGAGGCCAAGAAGGTCATGGGAGATAAAGATTTGGCCAAACAGGTGGCTGACTATTTCTTCGATGTCATTGCAGACACTCACTGTGTGAAGGCGGGATTCACAGCGATTCCTGAATTGCATCGACAGCTCAACAAAGGAATGGTGGAAGAAGTGATCGCCTCCCTTTACCAAAGGATTTGGGGAACCGACTTGGGGATTCCCCCTCTTGGAACGAGAGGAGGAAAACATGAGGAGATTGTTAGGCGTCTTGAACGAATTCCCTATCTGAATCGCTCGCGGTGGCCGGAGAGTATCCAGAGATTTGCCCGTTCCCTCAAACTCTTGCTCGTCGAGCAAAAAAAGGAACAGGATGCCGAAGGGGAGAAGGGCAAGTCCAATCCACAAGGCGAACACGATCTGACCCATTATTCCTCTGATGAGATCGATCAAGGGTTGAGAGATTATGCTCAAAAGACGATGACTCTGTCTCAATTCAGAGATATCGTCGAAGACTTTTCCGATGAATTGAAAGAAGCGGGTTACGGAATGGAAGGGGGGATGGGACGAGGTCGAGGCCTCCCCATTGATGCAGACATCCTTTTTTATATGAAGCTGGCAGAAAACTATCCAATCCCTTTGCGGAAGATTCCTTTAGAAGAGATGGGATCTCTCCATCCGCATTCTCATTCCCCTTGGGAGGTCGGATCCCCTTTTCAAGATGTGGATATCTGGACGAGTTTTGGTAAGATCATGCCGGGGATAACCCAAGTCTGGAAAAAGAATGAAGGGAAAGGGAGGGGAGACATTGAAGGGACGCCAGACTGCTTGATCGCTATCGATTCCTCGGGAAGCATGATCAACCCCAGAAAGAGCCTTTCCTATGCAGTATTGGGAGCAGCCTGTGCATCAAATGCGTATCTGAGAAATGGCTCAAAAGTAGCGGTCTACAACTTTAGCGATGCGCCTATGGGTGGGAAGGGCATCCTGAATTTCACAGATCGGCGCGTTGAGATCTATCGGGCCCTTTGTAAATACTTTGGAGGCGGGACAGCCTTGGATTTGGAGGATTTGATCCCGCTGATCCAGGGCAGAAAAAACCTTGACCTCTTCATCATCACAGACATGAAGATTACGAATCTAGAGGCACTGATTGGGTTCCTGGGTCAGATCCAAAATCGAATGACAGCAGTTCACATCGGAGACAATGCTTACGCTGCCAGATTCGAAAAGGCTGTTGAGAAGAAGAGAAACATCAGTATCTTCCCGATAAAACGGAAGGAAGATATCCCTCGCATCGTTCTTGGAAAGATAAGCGAATACTTCAATCCGTCTGCCAAAGGCCGATAGGATTAGGCCTACCGTTGACGTCTCAATTCTTCTTCACGAGAAAATACTTTTCTGATCCCAATTCTCCATTGCAGAATTCTCAAAAAACCCTTGACTCTTTCCCTTCTAATCCTGTAAGTTATATCCTAATTATCCCTCACTGCTAGGCCAACCGGCGAACCTTGATTTTCTCACCGAGGTTAATGGATGAACCGGGAGATCTTAGAGGCTCGATACAACCACGAAGAGATCGTTCGGAAATATAACTGGATTGCTCCGATCTATGATCTGTTCGGGCTTTTGATGGAGTCCAAGGCACGTCAAAAAGCACTAGAGGTGGCCTCTATCCTGAATGGGGAGAAAATTCTCGAAGTTGCTCTTGGAACTGGCCTCAACTTTGTTGAGATACTAAAGAGGAATCCGAGCGGGTGGGTTGAGGGAATCGATGTCTCAGCGAATATGTTGGCGAGGGCAAGAAAAAGGATTTTCAAGACCGGACAACACAACTATACCCTTCGGCTCTGTGATTGTCGCTATCTCCCCTTTGGAGATGGAACGTTCGATGTCATAATGAACCAATATCTCCTCGACATCCTCCCTGTCAATGATTTTGTCCCGATCCTTTCGGAGTTCAAAAGGGTCTTAAGGGATGGAGGCAGGATTATCCTCGTCCACATGACAAAAGGGGAGAAATGGGTCAATCACATCTATGAAGAAATCTACAAACTGAAACCTCCACTTCTGGCAGGTTGTAGAGGCGTGGTGGTTCAACCATTTCTAGAAGAGATCGGATTCGAAGACTTTCAGCGTGAATTTGTAACGTAGCTTGGTTTCCCTTCAGAGGTGGTACGAGGGGTCAAGGAAAGACAATGAGGCTGACACGTTTTCAATAATATATTGAATTTGCTAGTCTTTATATTGAAAAGACAATGCATCTTGCCAGGAAATCTGAAAAAAGGCTATCTGAAGACTCATTCCTGCCCCTTAACAGTTAACAGCAGGGTTTTGACTGAAAATGGTCAAAACAGCCTTGATGTATTAAATATATATAAAAATTCAAGGGGATCAGTTAGAGGAGGGTCGTAACTGATCCCCGCCAGTGCATCAAACGGGGGTGAAACAAGGAGGTGATATGGTTTGATGCGCTGGCTTAGTTAAAGTATAGGACATAAGAGCAAAAAAATCAACAGTTGGACAACTTTTTGGCACAAGATTTGCTCATAGTGGATTGATATGAAACTAGTCTTCGCCATTTTGTCACTATCCTTTTTCTTATTATTAGGGAACTTGTCTTTCGCTGACGTCTATAGGTGGGTCGACGGAAACGGGGGGGTCCATTTCACAGACGATTTCACGCAGATTCCAGAAGAATACCGACCCACTTCGAAAAGAATTGGGGAAACTGAGGAGAAGGCTGAGACTAAGACAGAGGGCGAGTCATCAACCAAGAAGAATGAGGATTCCTATCGCGATCGATTGGGAAGGAGTGAGGAATACTGGAGAGCTCGGGTCGGGGAACTGGGAAAGAAAATGAGGGCCTTGCAGGAAAAAGTTGAAAACCTGAGAATCAAGTACAATGAGTTGACTGAGAAGCATAATAGTTCAAGAAGTTCGGTCGAAAGAATGAGCATTCGCAAAGAGAGAGACCAGATAAAGAGCGAAATGGATCAATATGGGGTTCAAATTGACGAAATCAAGGACATATTGGAAAAGAAAATCCCGGAAGAGGCCGAACTCTACAAAGCCAAACCAGAATGGATAAAACAGTGAAAATACTTCATATACCTAAGGAGATCGTATCTACCGATAGGATGCATTGGGAAGAACTGATGGAATGGCGGATAAGAAGATCTCTTGCTCTAACAATCATACCCATTGTGGAGAGTTTGGAGAAATGGCTAGGTTGGTTCTATTCTTGCGAAACGTCGATTGGACGTGCCTGGTCAAAGTGGCGTAGTGTTCTAACACTCCATTCGGGGAAAGCACCCTGGTATTTCTTGTAGTTTGATTGATTGTGCCTGTAGTTGCTTGTATCAAGAATGTGGAAATTCCACAGGAGGTTGTTTGATGGATAAATCTGATGAGAATCGCCGAACGGCTACACAGACCAAAAAGGATGCTGTTGACATGGAGAAGAGGAAACATCCCAGATTCAGCGTTGAACTTCCACTAGATTATTCTCGACCGGACGGCAAGGAGGTTTATGGCGGGATTGTAGCGAATGCAAGCGAAGGAGGAGTTCTTGTCTATCTACCCGAGAGATTAGAGACAGGAGCAGTATTGAAGGTTGAAATCCTTTATGTGAAGGGATTAGAATTGAACACGATCAAGGCCGTTGCAAAAGTGGTGTGGGGGGATTTGGCTACCCGAGAAACGTGGGGAGAACACCAATACGGACTGGAGTTTCAAAACATCGATGATACAGATTTTAGCAGATTGGTTTCATTGTTGAAGGAACTACGGAAATAGAAAACAGCATGAGCTGCCTTGAAGAATTACTTGGGAATGACACGGCAAGAAAAACGGCTGACTTCATGTTTGAATATGCCCGAGAGGGGCGTCCACTTTTCTATTTTAAGTGTGAAGGTGACACACCATCTTCCGGGTCGTCGTCTAACGGGGAGAAGCCACGCGGTATTCAAGGATGATCATGCATAAAATGAACCAGCACAGCAGGAAATATAGAGTCCTTCTCATCGGCGTCGGAGATAACACTGAAGCAAAAAAGGAGTTGTTTTGCAAAAACCTTTCGGAGAAGTACGGCATTTCCTTGCCCCTCTTAAAGGAGATTGTTGACCGGTGCCCCATTGTCCTCAAGAAGAACCTTTCACAAGAAAAAGCAGTGGCATTAGCAAAGACGTTGCAATCTTTTGGCGCGATGGCTTCGGTTGAAGAAAAGAGAGATTTCCCCGCTATCTTTCTTGAATTTCAGGAAATAGAACCGTGTCGATTGGCATTAGAGTCATCTTCTCTTCGGAAGGCGGAAAATGGAGCGTGGAGCGTGACCGGAAGGGTAAAGAACATCTCTGACGAAAACCTAAGCGATACGTGGGCCTTGGTTCAACTTTTCGATGATGTTGAACTACTCACATTCGATGAAGTTTCCATTCCTATCAACCCTCTGCCTCCTGGGGCGGCCTCTCCGTTTAGGTTGGTTTTTGAAGGAAATCTTCCCATCCAAAGGATCTCCATTGCATTCAAGAATTCCTCGGGACACCCACTTTCAGCCACGGATAGAAGAAAAAAGAGGGAATGGGTGGAGGTGGAGGTAGGTGACAGGAATCTGGCTTTTCCTTCTTCGTCATTTCTCACATCAGAAGATGAAGGGGAACCACGATCGATCGAAATTGCCGAAACGCCGGAAGAGGTTTCGATGGAGAACCATTCGAATATTCAAAGGGAAAACGATTTCCCCTCTGCACAAACTCTTCCTCTCACAATGGAAGGGAGTTCGCAGGAAACGATATCAGAGCCCGAGGAGAGAGGTGGACAGTCGACCTTGAGAATAGGGCAGGAAGCAGATGGTCACAGGGAGGAGCCCGGCGAGACACTCGGACAAACTGAACCCCCTCAACCCCCGGCCTTCTCCCCATTGGAAGAGGGAAAGGAGGAGAGAGTTCCTTTTTCTGAGCCGGAATCCCACCCTGACCAACCGCAAAACATCTCCGATGAGACCCCTTCGGATGCTCCTGGACGTGAAGCGGCGACTCCATCAATGGAAGGGGAAGGAATTCCGCCGGGAGAGAATGGGAAAGGGGAGAAAGAGCTTCCCATCCCCTGGATCGAGGAGTTCAGGAGTTCGATCGAGACCTATTACGAAAAACCTCGTGGTATTTTTTTTACATGGTTTAAGACCCAGCGAAAGGGAGATGGATTTTCCGATTCCTTCCATTGCCTTTTGACGATATTGCTTCATGCTCGTTTCGATCAGATGAGTCATTCAGAGAAAGCACTGGAGAATACCCAAAGAGTGTTCAAAATCGGCATTCGACCGGATCTTGAGCTTGAACAAATCCCTCCTCTCGAGGGCACAGAATTCTTCTCGGCTGAGAATTGGAGAGTCCTATTCCATCGGGCCATTCCTAAGCTCCAGCAGGCCACAAACAACATCCTCGAGAAAGGACAATGGGATGCCTTAGATTTGGAACGGTTGATTCAAGTCATTCCTCACATGAGTGACAAGAACAGCCGGATGGCAGTGAGATGGATTGATGAATTAATTCCAGAGACGGTGGCGATCGATTTTTCGAATACGCGAGTCTCCGTGGAAGAGAGTCTTTACAGGGTAGCCTGTCGACTTGGGGTGGTCGATCCGAATGGCGACGTCTATCAAGGAGAGGATTCAATAAGCGATCTCAAGATTCAATCTTTTGCAAAAGCTGTTTTTCCTAAGAATCCTTTGAGGATCGAGGAACCAATGACTTGGGTAGGGAGGAAGGAGGAAGGGGGCCATTGTTTTCCGACTCAGCCACGTTGTAACGGATGCCTCTTTGAAACTTTCTGCCCGAGGCTTCATCCTGAATTGAATCCTTCAGAAATAGGGCTGAAACGCAACAATTAGAAATCTCATCATTAGAACCCTTGGGGAAGAAGATTAGGCGGGAACGGTTCTCTATCCGGTTCGACCTGATCTCAACACAAGCAGGGCATGAGTGGTGTGGGAAGCGGGGTGATCCCACCGGAAGTGGAAGGTCACGCCTGCGTGCCGTAACGCACTCTGGTATGCAGGACCGGCTTTGGGCGGGATGGCGGTCCTCACGCTTGCGTGTTTGAACGCCTTAGGGCGTGAGCACGGACGTTGATCAGGAAGCCCGCCGAAGACGGGACCTTACCCACGGGTCTCCACTAAACGTCAACATAGAGGTGGATTGAAATGGAAGAAAAGGGAACAAAGCCTCGGGTGGGGATCGTCAATTTCGAACGGAGAGGCTATCCCAGGTTTACAGTAGATTTGCCGATAGAATACTATCAAGCCAGCTCGACCATCAGTCATTCTGGACGAGTGATCAACGCCAGCGGAGGTGGGTTGTTGGTTTACCTTCCGGAGAAGATGGAGGTTGGTCAACATCTGCAGTTGAAACTCTTTTTCGCGAATGGTTCCAAATTGAATAGTATTGAGATGCTGACGGAGGTGGTTTGGAGGGACATTCATTTGGGGAGGGACGGGGGAGATTATCGATACGGAGTGAGGTTTGTGGATATCGCCGCAGAGGAACTGGACAGGCTAAAACAATTTTTGGTGGGTCTTTCGCAGTAGCCCTCCTCACACCGCCTGTCCCCTAATTGAGAATGGCTTCCCTCTCTTGTCAAATGAGGCGAGAAGCTTTATAATGGATGCCGAAGGAGTAGAGTGATGAGCGGGAAGAGTAGCTTTCCTTACCGCAAATATGATCGGAGACCTCACCCTCACATAGTCAAACAGATCTTAGAGGACGGTGAATCGATCGAGATGATGAAAGAGGTCCTCGTTCAGGAAGGAAAGCCCTGCCCTTTTTGCCATCGAAAATTGAAGGGTGAGCGCAAGGAGAGTGAAATCTGGTGAGACGTGGGTTCGAGAAGACATGGATGAATAGACGAGAACCTTTAGCCTAACCCCCGCTACGTCTG
>Ga0187886_1004261_pt1 | contig 10336 bp, 7 predicted proteins | sample June2016WEW_20_1_FD_133001 | JGI IMG/M metagenome (GOLD analysis project Ga0187886, IMG submission 133001) | Peatland microbial communities from SPRUCE experiment site at the Marcell Experimental Forest, Minnesota, USA - June2016WEW_20_150 | ecosystem: Environmental > Terrestrial > Soil >... | reverse complement strand
TGCCCAATCTGGCCAGCGATATCAGAGTGGGAGACAACGTTATCCTTGACGACGGTGACCTGCAGCTTAAAGTGCTGGGAATCAAGGGTGAGGAGGTCAGGTGCCGCGTTGTCGTTGGGGGCCTGCTGCACCAGGGGCGGGGGCTGGTGGTGCCCGGAATACGTACCTCCCTTCCCTTCATTACCGACCAGCTCCGCAGCAGCATCAGCTTCGCGGTCAAGCAGCAGCCGGACTATTTGGCCCTGTCCTTCGTTACCAGCGAACGGGATATCAATAATGTCCGGTCCATGCTGCTGGAAAATAACGCCCGCATTCCCCTTATTGCCAAAATCGAGCATGGTGAAGCCGTCACCAATTTCAACAGCATCTTGGCCGCCAGTGACGGTATCATGGTCGCCCGGGGCGACCTGGGTGTGGAAATACCGCTGGAAAAGGTTCCGCTGCTGCAAAAAGAGTTTATCAAGAAGTGCAACCGCGAAGGAAAACCCGTCATCACGGCTACCGAGATGCTGGAGTCGATGATAAACTCGCCACGGCCAACACGGGCGGAGACCACCGACGTCGCCAATGCTATCTTCGATGGTACCGACGCCGTCATGCTTTCCGCCGAGACCGCAATCGGTAAGTATCCGGTGGCATCCGTCAGGATGATGGTCAGCATTGCCCGGGCCACCGAAAAGAGGCTGCCCTATGACCAGATTCTGGCGGAAAGACGGGACTGGCTGGAGCGGGAGACTGATGAGCTTATCAGCTACAGCGCCTGCCAGACAGCCCACCGGTTACGGGCTTCGGCTATCATGGCTTTCACCCAGTCCGGCAGCACGGCGGTGCGGGTCTCCAAATACCGGGCCAGCGTACCCATCCTGGCGCTGACCCCCAGCGATGTCGTTTCCGGGAAGCTGCAGCTTTACTGGGGCGTGCGCCCGTACAAAATAACCGAGCCGGCCACTGTAGATGAGCTATTCGCTATGGGTGCCAGGTTGTCCCGGGAGATTGGAATAGCCAGCCCCGGCGATTTGATTGTTATCACCGCCGGCATACCCATCGGGGAAGCCGGCACCACCAATATGCTCAAAGTGGAAAAAATCAGCAGTTAAACTCCCGCATTTTATTTTTCATCTTTGATATACTGCCCGCCGGTGACGACTGTGAAGTGGAAGATGGGACGGTCGGCGCGCCTGATTATCAGGGGGCAGTGTTTCATTCCCGCCGGGACGAAGAGCATACAAGTACGGGTAAGGATTTCCTTTTCATCTTCCAGCCAGATTTCTATCTCTCCGCCCAGGTCGTAAGGGTCGGCGGCGTTACTGCCGAAGAAGCCGATAATTTCATTGGTGTCATGGGTATGCGGCTTGTCCTCGAGGGTTCGGGCGGCTTTCAGATACCAGGCCGTGTTCATGTGAAAGGCGCCGTCCACCACGTTCTCATCCATCCACAGGATGCGTCTGGCATATTTAGAATACGCAATAGCTATTTTCTTCTTTTCCTCAGGAATTTTCAGTTCCGTAACGATGTGATTATCGTATGTTGTTTTGGATTTAATAGATTCTCCTTCTGATTTCTGCTGGATATAACTACCGCCGGTCACGGTGGAGAAGTGGAAAATAGGCCGGTCAACGCGCCTGATGATGAGGGGACAGTGTTTCATTCCCGCCGGAACGAATATCATCGCGGTCCTGGTGATGATGTGTTTTTCGTCCTCCAGCCAGAACTCTATCTCTCCGCCCAGGTCATAAGGCTTGGCAGCGTCATTCCCGAAGAAGCCGATAATTTCATCGACGTCGTGTTGATGAGCTTCGGCGCCATGTGTTGAAGGCTTTAAGTACCAGGAGGTGTTCATCTGGAAGGCCCCTTCGACGACATTGGAGTCCATCCAGAGTATCCTTTTGGCGAATAGGGAATACATTTTTACGAATTCCGGGGGGAAGGCGGGGGTTTTTAGTTCCATGACGATATATTTCCCGTATTTTGATTTAGCCATTTTACTCAATCTCCTTCTGAATTTGCTGGATATATCAGTATTGTAACATTTTTTAGCAGGAGTAATTAAATCGAGTTGAAGGGGAGAGACAGGTAGTACTTGACGTAATATATGAAAGTGATAGAATGAGAGCATGAGTTCACATTCTGAAATTCAATCTGTTCTCAGTCGTGCATGGGCTGACACTAAGACCGCAACTCATAAAATTCTCTTTTTTTGGTTAGTTGAGGTAATAGCAGCAGGATTGGGTGTTTTTATCGGTGCAATCCTTACTCCAGAAACAGCAACAAATGCAGTTGCTGCCTTAAATCAAGCAGCCGGGGGTATTCTCGGTGTAGTAGTAGGTTTTTCTCTCATTTTTATATTAAACCTTGTGTTAGCACCTTATCGTTTGCTTAGCGAGGCTCGGGAGCGAATACGTAAGGTAGAAAAAGTTTCAGGAGATAATAAACAACGAGAAATAATTCTTGAAGACATCAGAGTATTGATTATTGATGGAACAGGTGTTCTTCAACAGTTTAAAGCAGTAAACTCCCATGATAGTTATATGCCTAAAAAAGAATTTAAGAAATGGAATGAAGATGTCTATAAAGTTCTAGACAATAATAAACTTGATACGGAGAGTGCACTTTTTTTCAAAGACACGTATATTGATGATGAACATGCATTATTAGGGGATTTTATTAAGTCTTGTATAGCAGGACTAGATAGATTGGAACAAATATTAAAATCCTTATAGTTATTTGACTCTCCCTCTCTCCTCCCCTTACAATTAAACTGTCATGTTTGAAATCCTCAGTGAAAAGCTGAACGCCGTCTTTCGCCTTTTAGGCAACCGCGGCAAGCTCACCGAAAAGGATATCGATGAGGCCATGCGTGAGGTTCGCCTGGCCCTTTTAGAGGCGGATGTCAATTTCAAGGTGGTCAAGGACTTTACCACCCGTGTCAGGGAGCGTTCCATCGGCAAAGAGGTCATGGAGAGCCTTACCCCCGCTCAGCAGATAATCAAAATCGTTAACGAAGAGCTTGTCAAGACCCTCGGCGATGGCCAGGGCAGCCGGCTGGCTCAAGCCTCCCAGCCCCCCTCTATTATTATGATGGTCGGGTTGCAGGGCAGCGGTAAGACCACCACCGCCGCCAAGCTGGCGCTCCACCTGAAACACGGTGGACAGAAACCTTTGCTGGTGGCCGCTGATAATCGCCGCCCCGCCGCTATCGAGCAACTGGTGGTATTAGGCAAGCAGCTTGATGTTCCGGTGTATAGCGAAGACCCGAAAACAGCTTCTAAAGACATCTGTGTCCATGCCCTGTCCCAGGCCAGGAAAATCGCCGCCACGCATGTTATCGTCGATACAGCCGGCCGCCTGCACATCGATGAAGAGATGATGGCCGAGCTGGAGCAGGTGAAAAAAGTGCTCAGGCCGGACGAGGTGCTGCTGGTGGTGGATGCCATGACCGGCCAGGACGCCGTGCGCGTGGCGGAGGAGTTCCATGCGAAAGTGAATCTAACGGGACTTATCATGACCAAGATGGACGGGGACGCGCGGGGTGGGGCGGCGTTGTCGATACGGTGGGTCAGCGGGGTGCCCATTAAGTTCATCGGCACCGGGGAAAAGGCCGATGCTTTTGAGCCTTTCTATCCTGACCGACTGGCGTCGCGTATACTGGGCATGGGCGATGTCCTTACCTTTATCGAAAAAGCGGAAAAGACCCTCGACGAGAAGAAAGTTCTGGAACTCCAGAAGAAAATACAGAAATCCGGGTTTAACCTTGAGGACTTCCTGGAGCAGCTCAAAGCCATCAAAAAGATGGGGCCTTTAGCCCAGCTGGCCGAGATGCTACCGGGCGTATCGAAAATTGCTAGCCGCCTGCCCGATGGCGCCCAGGAAGCCCAGATGAAGAAGGTGGAGGCCATCGTCCTTTCCATGACTCCTCAGGAGCGGCAGAACCCGTCGATTATAGGTGGCAGCCGCCGTAAACGCATCGCCCGGGGCAGCGGCACCGGCTCGCATGACGTTAATCAGCTTCTAACCCAGTTCCAGCAGATGCAGAAACTCATGAAGATGGGCTTGAGCGGCAAGCTGCCCAAGAATATTATGGGGATGTTCAAGTAGCTTTAGGCTTCTCTTCCGCCTTCTGGTTTTCCAGGTTCATCAGTGATTTGCTTAACGATGCCAGGGGAACGATAACCAGCCATGCCCCGGCGGCAATCCAGTAGAGTGAACGTATACCCAGCGTGTCTGCCACCGGCCCGGCGATTACCAACGCGAGTGGTATTACCGCCGTGACTATCGAACCATATAACGAGAATACCCGCCCCTGCATGTCTTTAGCTATCACCGAATTCATGATTGCCGTAAGCGGCGCATTGACAAAGGAAAGGCCCATTCCCATAAACAGCATGGCAACTATAGTGGTATAAAAAATACTTACGGACGTAAACCCCAGTCCTACGCTGCATGGCACCATTATTAAAAAACCCAGGAAGGCCGTCATCATTCGCTTTTTAAACCCACCCCACACACCGAGCAACAAACCCCCTGCAATCCCGCCGATTCCGCTGGCGGAGCCCAACCAGCCCAGCTTTATTACGTCTCCTCCAAGATGCTTATTCACCAGCACTGGAATAAGATTGGCGCTCGGTATCGCGAAGAAAATCAGTAAAGCCACCATGCCTATCAGCCATTTTAACCCTGGCTTTGCCCAGACATAACGGAAACCCTGCCTCATGTCACCGAAGTAATTGGACTTTACCGCCAGGGTAGTGCGCGGCGGCTGCGGTATTGCCAGCGGGAGCAGGCAACTGATGGCGATAACGGCGGTGATAATATCCACGGAAAGTACCCACTGCATGGGCATCATTTCCATGAGGAAAGCGCCGGCGATTGGAGCGACGATTTTGATCGCGTTCTGCAGCATCTGGTAAAGCCCGTTTGCCCGCACCAGCTGTTTTTCCGGTACAATCATGGGAATGGAAGCTCCCAGGGCCGGGTATTGGAACACATCGCCGATAGACCTGCCTATCATCGCTACATAAATGTGCCAGATTTGGATATTTTTAGTATAGAATAGGATGACCAGCATCAGCGTGAATAACATCGTAGAAAGGTCGGCGAAAATCATTATCTTTTTCCGGCTCCACCGGTCGATGAACGGCCCGACGAACGGCCCCAGGACGATTGAGGGTATTATCGCTACCATCAAAGCGGTGGAAAGTACCGTGGCAGAACCAGTCTTTCTGGTCAGGTACCACGCCAGCGCAAATTGCACCACCGCGCTCCCGAACAGAGAAGCCGCCTGGCTAGCCCATATCACAAAGAACTTTTTCAGAACGGTGTACCTCCATTCAGGTCACTCTTTTTCTGCCGGGCGGTGTTTTGATATGGGTTGGTTCGTTCTCCGGCGCCTTTTTGGCGGGCTGGAGAAAGTACCCTTAATCATTGCTTCACAGACCTGCCCGAAATTCTCCATATCAAAATCAGGTTCTATCATTTTATGTACCGCGCTGGCAAACACCATACCCACCATTACATGGGCTATCGATAGGGGGTCAAGCCTGGAATTGAACAATCCGGCGCGTTGTTTACGCTTAACGGGCCCGACAAGTTTAGCACCGGTTGCATTCATAGACTTAATCATCGCTTCACGAATACTGCTGTTACGGGTAGCTTCCGAGTAAAAATCCAATGATACGCTAAAACTCTTGGTCATATCATTTTGCTTGATAGCAGAAAACAAGAATTGGAAGTATTTTATAAATGACTCATCCGGATTTTCAGAAATCAATGATGATAGTGAAACAAGAGACTGATTACTAAAGTCCTTTACAGCCGCAATGACTATATCTTCCTTGCTGGAGAAATAGTTGTATATAGCTCCGGGACTAAGGTTTGTAGCCCTGTAAATATCCTGCATGGTGGTATTATGAAAGCCTTTTTCCATAAAGCATTTAAACGCGGCTTCCAGGATTTCGGCGCGCCTGGCTTCCAGATAGGCTTTGGGCACTTTAGGTGACATAGCTGCCTCCAATAAATAGATTGTACGGTTTATTTATAGACCAAATAGTCTATTTTGTCAATAGGGAACTAATACTGGATATTTAAAGAACTTTTTCACCACAGTTATTCCTTCACGTGATGATGAAAGGATGATTCCACTATAGCATGAGAAAAAGAGGATGGGAAGGTACTAAATTCGTTCTACTTTTGTTCTACTTTATGATAGGCTGAGGTGGTATTCCAGGAGTTGATATTACTTTACAATGACAAAAGGGCGGGTAAAACCACCCGCCCTCTGGTTTTGTCCGATAACGGTTACTCCAGATAGTCCTTCAACTTCCGGCTGCGGCTGGGATGGCGCAGCTTACGCAGGGCTTTCGCCTCAATCTGGCGGATTCTTTCTCGTGTTACGTTGAATTCCACCCCCACCTCTTCCAGCGTACGGCTGCGCCCGTCTTCCAGCCCGAACCTGAGCTGTAACACGCGCTGCTCGCGGGGGGTCAGCGTCCCCAGCACATCCTCGATTTGCTCCTTTAAAAGCTGCTTGGAGGCGATGTCCACCGGCGGCAGCGCGTTCCTGTCTTCGATAGAGTTGCCCAGCGGGCTGTCCTCTTCTTCGCCGATGGGCGACTCCAGGGAAATCGGTAGCTGCGATACTTTGACGATTTCCCTGACCTTGTCCGAGGATACTTCCATCTCCTTGGCAATCTCGCGGGAGGTAGGCTCGCGCCCGTACTCTTGGGCCAGGCGGCGGCTGATTCTCAGTAGTCGGTTGATGGTCTCCACCATATGCACCGGAATGCGTATGGTGCGGGCCTGGTCGGCGATAGCGCGGGTCAGCGCCTGCCGTATCCACCAGGTTGCGTAGGTGCTGAACTTATAGCCTTTGCGGTAGTCGAACTTCTCCACCGCCCGCATCAGCCCGATGTTGCCTTCCTGGATGAGGTCGAGCAGGGACATACCCCGTCCGATATGCTTCTTGGCTACGCTGACCACCAGGCGCAGGTTGGCCTCGATGAGATGCCTTTCCGCCTTCTTGCCCTCGCGGACGATATCGGAAAAAAATGGCGTAAACCGCTTTTCGTGGGCCTGAATGGATGCAATAAATTTCGGTTCGGTGGTCAGTTTGTCTATATCAGACAGGGGGATAGATTCTTTGATAGCCTTACGGACTTCTTCCGGTATCAGCCGACTTCCCAGCGAAAGCTTGATCAGCATTTCCTCTGTTTCCATTATGGTTTTTCCCAGCTTGGTGCCGATGTCATGGATTACCTGCGGGTCGATAGCGTTATCGATACTTTCTTGTAACTTGGCATCGTAAACGCTTTCCAGAAAACCTTTCGTTTGTGGCAGACCGAGTCTTTCCTGGAGGAGGTGAATAAGGCCGGAAGATTGCCCCAGGCTTTGCAGCATAGCCAGTATGATATCGGTGGGAGAAGGCTGCCGACCTTGTTTCATGGTGAAATCCTGTTTAATAGTGCTGAGATATTTGCTCTCTTCCATGTGCTTGGCCAGGGTCTTCTCGTCAGCGGCGGTAAGGAGATGCACTCGGCCGATTTCATGGAGGTAGATGCGCACGGGGTCATCGGTGATATCCTGCTCGGCCACGTCTTCCGGTGCGATTTCTAGGTCGAGGTCAAGTCCCGCCTCTTCTTTCTCGACTTCGAAGTGCTTGGTCTTGGCCCATATTTCATCCGGTTCAGCTATATCCTCGCTTTCCAGTTCCTCGTCGGGTTCGATAGAGGCACCGAATAACACATCAGTTTTTTCATCGGAATCCAGTACTACGGGATGGGGTATTACTTCAAAATTCTCCCCGTCATGCAATTCATCCAGTTCATTCTTTTCCTTATCCATGCGCTATCTCCTTGTCCTTCCCAGGGAAGGGTTCCGTTTCTTCTGAGCCTCAAGCTCTCTCAGCTTCGTGCTGGGCTCTATGCCTTCTTTTTCCAGTCTGGCTATGTCCGCGCCTTTGCCGCCTGATTCTACTTCCTGGGCGAATATCTCGCCTCTCCTGGCCTCGAGATTCTGGTAGTATCGTTTTTCAAGCTCAAGGATACAGGCAGTATATCTTCGGGCTATTTCTGACGAGGATAGTGTTTTATATACCACACTTTTTATGATGGCGTCAAGATGTTCATGAATAGCCGGGTCGATACGCTCTCTTAATGAAATTATGTCAGGCGACTCTTGACAGGCATTAAATATTTCCCGGTTTTCACTATTTTCAAAATATGCGGGGTCCGGCGGCTGGCTCCTGAGTTCAGGGTACTGTAAAAGAAGAGCCAGGCAGTATTCTTCGCGGGAACTGGATGCCAGCGGACGCGGAGGTCTGGCAACCGCCGGTTTCGGTGATGGTGTCTTGCGTCTCACTGCGGTCGGCTTCAGCCGGCTTAGAGAGGTCTTGATGGTGTTCATATCTACCTTTACCGTGGCGGCCAGTTTTTGCAGGTAGTGTGCCTGACGGATGGGGTCGTTGATTTCAGCGACTATCGGCAGGAGCCTGTCCACAAAAAGGGATTTGTCCCTGGCTTTATCCAGGTCAAGCCGGGTTGTAATTTTCTCGAAGGTATAATCGACGATGGGTACAGCCTTGTTCACAAGCTGGTTCCAGATATTAATGTCCCCTTTGATAACTTCATCCGGGTCTTTGCCTTCCGGGAGTTCGATAATCCGTATTTCGGCATTGAGGATATTCTCGTAGCTGACGGTGCGCAGCATGGCTTCCTCGCCGGCAGCATCCGAATCGAGAGAGAGAATCAGGTTCCGGCTCAGCTTCTTTAGGGTATTCACCTGCGTTTCCGTAATCGCTGTTCCCATGGAGGCGACGGCGTTAGTTACGCCGTTCTGATGGGCCATGATGACATCCATGTAGCCTTCCATAATTATAGCGGCGTCCCGTTTTCTTATCTCAGCGGCAGCGCGGTCGATGCCGTAGAGGGTGCTGCTCTTATCGAAGGTGGGTGTCTGGGGGGAGTTTACATATTTGGGTAGTGAGTCGTCCAGCACCCTGGCCCCGAAGCCTGTCACCCTTCCCCTTATCTCCCGGATGGGGAACATCAGCTTGCCGCGGAACCGGTCGTGGGTCCTGCCGTTCTCTGCTTCCACCAGCAGGCCGGCGGTCAGCATGGTCTTTTCGCTGTGGCCCCTCTCCAGCAGGTAGAGTTTTAAGGCATCCCAGCTATCGAGGCTGAAGCCGATTTGAAAATCGGCGATGCTCTTGGCGGAAAATCCCCGTTTTTCAACATAGCTTTTAACTTTGGCCGCCGCCGGGGAGTTGAGCAGCAGGTTGTGAAAATATAAGGCAGCGGCTTCATTAGCCTTATAAAATTCTTCCTTTTCTTCCTTTTTCCCCTCCGGCTCCATTTTCGATGGCAGGGTTACCCCGGCCCTCCGGGCCAGCAGGCGTAGCGCCTCCCCGAAGTCGAGGCCCTCTTTTTTCATGACGAAGGCAAAAACATCACCGCCGGTGTTGCAGGCGCCGAAGCAGTGCCAGCTCTGCTGTTCTGGGTAGACGAAGAAAGACGGGTGTTTTTCACTGTGGAACGGGCACAAAGCCGTCAGGTTACGCCCCGCTTTCTTCAGAGCGGCGTACTGGCCGATAACCTCGGCGATATCTGTTTTCTGTTTTACTTCGTCGATAGCGCTCATAGTTTTTAGAATTCATCCTGAAGGGTTCGCTCTGAAGGGAACAAATATCTATTATACTACTTTTTCACGGAAAACGCTCTCAATTATATAACGAAATGAAAGAAGAAACGGTGGTGATTGCTAGAAATTCATCCGCACTTTAATACCGCGCTTGTGCAGGTACTCTTTTAAGGTACGGCAATTATATGTGCCGTAGTGGACGATTGAAGCCACGAGGGCGGCATCGGCATGGCCCTCGGTGAGAACGTCGTAAAGGTGCTCCGGTTTTCCCGCCCCGCCGGAAGCGATAACAGGAATTCCCACCGCATCGGCGATCATGCGCGTCAGCTTTAGCTCGTATCCGTCTTTAGTGCCGTCGGCATCGATGGAGTTAATTACCAGTTCCCCGGCGCCCAGGTTTTCACCCGTTTTCGCCCACCGGAGAGCGTCGATGCCCGTGGGCGTAACGCCGCCGTTGACGACGATTTCATACCCGGAGGGAATCTCTCTGGTAGGGTTTACCCTCCTGATGTCCATGGAAAGTATGGTGCTCTGGGAGCCGATGGCGCGGGCTATTTCTGATATCAGCTCTTTTCGCTTCACGGCGGCGGTATTGACATTCACCTTTTCGGCGCCGGCATTTCTTAACTTCGTGGCGTCTTCCACGGAGCGTATGCCGCCGCCCACCGAGAAGGGGATGAAAATCTGCGAGGCCACTTCCTCGACG